>ERZ827528.1171-NODE-1171-length-28239-cov-13.090087_pt1 | contig 28239 bp, 35 predicted proteins | sample MGYA00519768_ERZ827528 | MGnify/ENA primary metagenome ERZ827528 (study PRJEB31778, sample SAMEA3449343) | human gut metagenome | biome: human gut; feature: human-associated habitat; material: faeces | place: United Kingdom | collected 2010/2012 ...
ATCCAGATAATAATTCTAAAGAATATACAATAGAACTTGTTAAAAAATTAGATTGCACTGAGAAAAATAACACTTTATTTTTTACTAATATTAAAAATATTGGATTTATTTTTCTTTATGATTTGTTATCAAGAGAAGCTAAAAGAGATATGATTCATAGACTGGTATCTATGATAGAAATTAAACGTGATAAAAACTATAATATTGATATTAAAGATATAAAATTCACAGATGAATTTATAACTAAAAGCAGTAAAGAATACTTAAAATATCTTAATAATATTATGAATGACAATAATATTGGAATTAAATTTCATAAAGAAATTGATGAAATTGAGTTAAAAAATATGGAATCGAATTATGATATTTTATCAATTATGAAGATGAAAAACAAAGAATATTCTAATAAATTTTTAGAAGAATTTATTACTAAATCACAAGAACATTTATATATAGATGGCATTATCAGTTGTCCATATACTGAAAAAAATGTTATTAAAGATATTTTAATATTAGTGCCAAAAAATGAATTAATTAACACTATTTAAAGAAGAAAGGAATGATAAAAATGAAAGTTACTTATACAAGAAAAGGAGATTATTTATTACCAAATTTATATTTAGAAAAAGGCGAAAATTATGGAAGACTTGGAAGATATGGAATATTAAGATTACACTTTATTGCACAAAACAAGCAAGCACTTTATGAGACATTATTGATGACAAATAAATTAACTCATCACCTTCTTTTAGTCAGTGATTCTTGTGAGAATTATTATAAAGAACTAATGGAAAATTATATTAAGAATGATGAAAGACTGTCTGAAAAAAGCAAAGAATTAAATCCATTGGAATGGACAAAATTAATGAACAACTATAAAAATACAGCAGAAGAAATTGTCTTAAATGAATATGTTTTTATATAAAGAGTTTTCAAAAAAGAGGAAAAAATTATCAAAATAATTTAATCCTCTTTTTATATTTTTCTTAATTTGGGAGTAATAATCTTGTCTAGCCAGCACTGAATTTGTACTCCCGTACAAATTCTACTATGGGAATTCCCATACCCTTACTTTGAAAGAATAAAGTTAATTATGAGAAAAAGAAATATCAAAATTAATATATTTTTAAATAAAATAGAAAAGAAAATGTTAATAGAAAAATTTAATAAAGCCAAACTATCACAATTTGACTTTATTAGAAAATTAATTAATGACTATACAAAAGATGATGTAATTAAAAATAATTTAGAAGAAAAGTTACAACTGTTAAAAATAGTTGGAGATTTATATTTATTAAAAAAACAGATAGATTTTCTTAATTATTCTGATTATTCAAATTTTATTACCAAGCAAATTAGAAATATTCACAATATAATTAACCAAACTCAAAAATAATTTATAAAAAGACAATGTTAATTTTATATAGTTTCATTGTCTTTTAATTTAAATAAATTTGATTACATAAACTTTAACGTTTAGTATTATGCGATAATACTATTAATTTTCCTTTTCCTAATTCTAAATCATTAGGTGATTCCTCTTTTAATATGCTATCTATTTCAAACCCATGTTTTAATAATAATTCACTTATCTGTTTAACAGAAAAATAATTTATATAAATATAGACTCCTTTTCTAAAGGGTTCTTCTATCATTGCTTCGCCCAATCCTTCTTGTAAAATTAATAACAATTTGCCATTTGGTTTTAATATTTTAGAAAAGGAATTTAGAGTTTTAGGCAATTCTTCTACTGGTATATGGAAGAAAGAACAATTTGAGATAATTCCATCATAACTATTGTCTGAATAAGTAATATTAGTTATATCCATTACTTCAAAGTCAACCTTAGGAACCATTTTTTTAGCAATAACTAACATTTCTTTTGACAAATCAATACCTTTAACTTTAAATCCTTTTTGATTTATATATTTACAATCACGTCCATTTCCGCATCCTGCATCTAAAACATTTTTCCCTTCTAAACTTTGTAAAAACTGATCAATATACTTTTCGTCAGATTTATCATCAAAAAATTCTTCAGTATATTCTTGCACGATAGCATTATAATCATCAATAACATATTTTTTCTTTTGTTCTATTGTTAAATTTTTTTTCATTGTGATTGGTCCTTTCTTGGATTTAATATATCACTTCATAACTACATAAAAGTTAATTAGAAACATCTTGCATTTCCCAACTTTTAAAATAAATACATTCTAAATTATCATTAAATTTTATTTCATAAACTCCATCATAAGTTTCAGAGTTTTGTTCTAAATACCACTCAACAATAGCAGTATAATTATCTATCGCTAATATTTTAAAATCTATTTGTTTTATATTTTCATTTGTTATGTGTTGCCATTCTTCATTAATCTCTTCTAAAGTAGTATATGCCTTCATAAATGGAGTCTCCTGATAAAAAGAGGTTTTAGCAAATAAAGACACTGCTTTTTCAATATCTTTATTAAACCAATATTTTTTTAATTTATTTAACCAATCTTGCACAAATCCTTTATTCATTGTATGCACCTCCAATTATAAATATTTTGTTTATTTTATCTCTATCAAGAAATTTCTATTTCTTCTAAAGTTTTGTTCCAATCATCCCTATATAATGCATTTGTAAATATTTTATCTAAGTATATGTTATATATGTTTTCATTCATTGTAGGTTGAACTAAAGGCATATTAGCCATTAAAAACAATAATACTGCTAATGTTCTTTTACCCGTTTTTTCAAACAGTATTCCTCTTGAATCATTAAAACTTATTTGCCCTTTGCAAGAATTAACAATAGTATATTCACCTGCAATGATAACATCAAATTGATGTATACGTTTTATTTTATTTTCTTTGTAATAATCTAAAATTATTTCAATTAATTTTTCAATATCAGAGTAGGTATTTTCAGCAAATAAAATAGTAGGTATTTTATAAGTATATTCATTTTTATCCTTGTTCCAAACGAGACCATTTCTTACTCTAGTTAATTCTTTTACGCTTCTTATTTGCTTTAATGCTCTTTCAATTTCCTCTTTATCGTTTAAATTTCCTTTGATTTCAATCGCATAATCCACACCATCAGCAAAAATAACCGAGGCTTTTTTGTTTTTACTATCTATAGTATATGGATGTGATGGATCAAGTATTATGCAATCTATAGAAGCACTTCGTTTATTATAACTATCTATAATATTTCCTTTTGTAATTCTATATGGAAATGGAAAATATTTTTCAAATAAAGAATGAAATAATTCTTCTCTTCTATCTGATATTTCTTGAGGGGTTCCTTTGCCTTCTATAGAAGCCTTGCTTAAGCCTAATTTTAATTCTTCGTATTCTAATTCTAATAATTTAATAAATTCATCATTCATTTTACATCTTCACTTTCTAATTTTTTCTATTTTTTCCATAATTCTACATAAATAAATTCCTAAATATGTAAATTTAAAACATAAATATGTATTAAAAGATTCACTCATTTTATTTGGAATGTATTTTGACAATTTTATAAAATTATTATAAGATAATTTTTCGAATATATTAAAAATATTTGAGCTTTCTTGAGTAGGCATTAAGGTTAGTGATTCACCAATGATTAAACTATTTTCATTATTTACAAAATCACTTTTATTTACTTGATATTCATAACTCATTATCAAATCTGGCACAAATTCGTAATTGCTACTAATTTCATTTTTTAGACAACTTACATCGAACTTTTCATTACCACGCTTTTTCCAAAGATTATAGTATAATACATCAATATCGTTTTTTGTTAGTTTCATAAATCCGTCTATAATATTTTCAAAATTTTCTTCTGACATATTTAATAAGTCTATAGCAATTTCTATAAAGTCATTTGTTTCCTCTGAAAGAACTTTTAGAATTAAATTTTTAATTTTATATCTGTTTATAATCTTATATTTAAATGCATCAAAATCTTCTAGTTTTTTGTTTAGAATATCGATTTTTTTCATTTATAATTTTAATTTCGTCTTCATTTAAATAGGAATCTAAATAACCATTCATTAACGAGCCAATGGTACCATATGTATTTATTGATAAATTATTATATGTTTTTATCTCATTCATTAAATATCTCCTCGCAGTAATCTTAAAATCTTAAATTTAAAGTTATTATACTATAAAATAATAAAATTCTCCATACCGACATTGAAATTTAATAATAATTCATATATAATATTTCTAGAAAGAGAACATAGTTCGTAACCCGTATGTGATTCGCTCCATAAGATAAAATCGTCGCACCATACGAAACGATTGAGTCAATTGTAAAAGGTCGATTTTTTCTCCTTTATCTTGAATACGTTAAAGTGTATTTAACTTAACCCTCTACTATTTTTGTAGTAAGACGGGAGCCTAAATGATTTTGGAGAGTTCTAGCGACTCTCCTTTTTAATAGTAAAAAATTTTATAATCTGTTTATCAAACAAGTCAAGTGATTATGTTATGATTTATATATCAGTTGATTAGCCGAATTATTTTTAAATAAATTGTGGTAGGAACACTATAAAAAAATAGACTATTTTTTCGCTAATAGCCTTTAATTATATTTAAAAAGGGAAGCACCTGGCAATATTCATTGACAGGTGCTTCCCTTTTTTCATAACTTTCTACATAAGTATTTCATATCCTCCGTGATATCAACGTCTTCCAGCAATACCTTTTCATCTATCACTGCCGATCCTATTTCAATCATACATGTGATTATAAAGATCCCAATCAAAAACTTGTATTCTATTTCTATTTCTGAAATAATTGTTTGCTCAGTAATCTGCTCTGCCAAAAATATTAGTCCAAGCGTGGTTATATTGGTTAGTACAATAAGCACATATTTTCCTTTCATTCGTTTTTGAGTCGCCAAATATACTGCGCATGTGAGCATTGTTACTACTGCAAAGAAGAGCAAGTCACTAATCCCTCTAGTTATAAAAACTGCCACTGATGCTTCCATTGTACCAAAACTTTTTACCCCTATGTGGTATAATACTGTTGTGATGAATGAGACAACTATCGAAACTGCGATAGCAAATATCTTTTTCATTATTGCTTCCTCCATGGTTTCTTGTGTTATTTCGATCAGTACTATTTAGTTATGAATTAACCTCCTTATTTAAAGATTTTGTTGTTTAGCTATTAATTTAATATATACATTATACTTCATTTAATGCCATTTTTCAATATATACTGTTTATGTTTCAACTCCTCTTTATTCTCTTAGTTTTTTAAATAAATCATTATATATTTTATCTTTATGTAATTTAGTGACAAACGTAATATTATGTTTATTATAAGTTAATTCGTAAGAAGTATTTTCATTAATGTCTGGACAACTTAGCACTTTTGTTTCAAACCAATTTTTATTTATTATATAAGCAATTACTGATATATCCCATATTACTCTTGATGTTTGAATTCCATGATATTCATCATTGTAAAATCTCTCAATTAAATAATTACTTAAATCTGATTTATTTTCTAAATATTTTTTTAAAGTATTAATGTCAATTCTTAATTCTGAAACAACATTTTTGCAAGGAAGTATTGTCATTTTTACTTTTGATTCTAATACTATCTTTACCGCTTCTATGTCTTGGTTAAAATTATATTCAATATTATCTTTATAGCCTAATTCATTGCCACCCAGCCATACAATTTCTATTTTGTTTATTATATCAGGTTCTTTTTTTATTGCTAATGCAATATTGGTAATAGCTCCAATTCCTAATATATAAGTTTTGTTATTTTTTAAGGCAATTTCTATAATTTTGTTTACGGCATCGTTGTTTTCATTATATCCATTTTGAATGTAGTCCATTGAGCCTTTAAACACTTTATTATTTGTATCAAAATTTAACCAATTACATATCTTTAAAATTTCATTATAACTTAACTCTTGTCCATCTCTTACTTTTACATCTCTTTTTGTATGAGAATATGGTGCAACTGTTATTGCCTCAATATTAAATAAGTCTTTTGATTTTATTAAATATGATAATGCAAATTGATCATCACATTCATTATAAGTATCGGTATCTAGTATTACATTAATTTTATCTTTTTTATAATTTGATATTACATTGTCTATATATATTCCTATCTTCATGTATATCCTCCGAACTTTTACTAATTTTAAACTATAAAAATTATACTATATAAATGCAGTTTTTTCCATATGCCTATTGAAATTTAATGACAATACATATATAATATTTTTAGAAAGAGAACTTGGTTCGTAACTTGTTGTTTATTCGCTCCATTAAAATTAACTTACGAACTTGATTTTATACAAAGATTAAAAAGTTCTCTTGTCATAAAAGAGAACTTTTTTCATATTTAAATTAGGATTTCATTTTATAATAATTTGTAACATCTGTACTTCTTCTATAAACATTACATACTTTTGACAATTCAGATATTATAATATCTTCATCCTTAATCGGATTATAAAATAACTCATTTTTATTCGAAAAATGTACCGTCTCATTTGCTATATTACTTGTAAAAATGCTTCCTACAACAACATCTTTTATATTATAATGTTCTATATAGTTTTTATATAAATCTAAATCCCTAATTGTTATATTTGGTAAAATTGGTTTCATGTATAATACTACAGGAATATTTAAACTTTTCAGTATTTCAAAATTTTCAAATCTTTTTTCAATTAATTCTGTATTCTTTTCAATAACACTCTGTTTAGAAATTGTCGTAGAGCTAACAAAAATAATTAATTGTCCATAGTATTTTATATAAGGAATTAATATAGAAAGTTCTTCACTATAAATTTTCTTTTTAGTAGATAGTTGAATTTGATTACCTTTCTTTAGAAAGTATTCAATTATTTTTAATGTTTCCTTTTTATTATGATCATCCCAGCATTCCGAAAAACATCCTAGAGTAATCAATGTATCTTTAGTTAAATTTAAATTACTTTTTTCTATCATTTCTATGATATTATTTGCAGATATTGTTTTATAGTTATTATCTTTATTTCCATAGCCTAGTTTTGGCAAATAGCAATATGAACACTCCCCAGAACAACCTAAACTTGTATTAATAAATAGTCTTTTATTGTCTTTAGCAAATAAATAATTGTTATCTATCATAATAAACCTCCTAAAACTATGCTAATATATGCTATTTTGTTTCTAGTCTATTATGTCTCTTACAATTTCTCCTGCAATCATAAGTCCAGCTACAGATGGAACAAATGATATACTCCCTGGTACTTGGTTTCTGGCAGAGCATTTTCTTTTCGTTCCTGGTGGGCAAATGCAATTAGTTTTACAGCTAGATTCAGATTCATTATCTGGCTTTATTGGTTCTTCTGTTGAATATATTACTTTTAAGCTTTCTATCTTTCTTTTTCTTAGCTCTTTTCTCATTACTTTTGCTAATGGGCATGTATTAGTTTTGTATATATCTGTTATCGTTAATTTTGATGGATCTAGTTTATTCCCTGTTCCCATAGCTGAAATTATTGGAATACCTAATTCTTTGCAATTTTTAACTAATTCTATTTTTGCTGTAACTGTGTCTATACAATCTGCTACATAACTTAAGTCTGAAGTAATTATTTGATTTTCAGAGTTTGGCATATAAAATTCTTGTACTGTTTCTACTTTTGCATCTGGATTTATATCCAATATTCTTTCTTTCATTACATCTACTTTGTATTTTCCTATTGTCTTTCTTGTTGCAATTATTTGTCTATTTAAATTTGTTAAGCAAACTTTATCATCATCTACTAAGATAAAGTTCTCTATTCCTGCTCTTACCAGCCCTTCTGCCACAAAAGATCCAACTCCACCTATTCCGAATATTGCTACTTTAGCATTTTTTAATTTTTCTATTCCTTCTTTTCCTATTAATAATTCTGTTCTTGAAAATTGATTTAGCATTAATATTCCTCTTTTTATTATTCTGTTTCTATATTTCTGCCTATCGCATCATACATTGTTTTAAATTCATAGCCATTTTCTTTTAAATATGAAATTATTTCTGGCAATGTTTCATATGTCAAAATTTTATCTGCGGCATCGTGCATTAAAAGTACTATGCTTGTTTTTCCTTGTATTGTATCATAAAAATTTTTTAATATTTTTTCTTTTGTTCTTGCTCCTGCTGCATCATTTGTAAGAGCATTCCAGTCTACACTTCCAATCCCTTTTTCTTCAAGTTGTTTTTCCGCTTCTTTCTTTAGATCATTGTACGTACCACCAACAGACCCTCCTGGAAATCTAAATACTAAACTATTAAATTTATCATTTCCAACTGCCTTTTTTATTGCTTCATTTGTTTTGTTATATTCATTCATTACCGAATCTATACTAGAATAAATGCTGCTATATTTGTGTGTATATCCATGATTTCCAATAAAATGTCCTTCTTCATATTCCCTTTTTACTAATGCAGGATTGCTTTCTACTCTAGTCCCTAAAACAAAAAATGATGCCTTTATATTCTCCTGTTTTAATAAATCTAATATATATGGTGTAACTTGTTTCGTTGGACCATCATCAAATGTTAAAAATACTCTTTTAGGTTCACTATGCCTATATATTTTGTTTACTTTTTCTATTTCTTCTTGATTTAATGGTCCAAATTGCTTTTCTATTCTTTGTTTTTTTTCTTCTTCTTCCTTTATCTTTTGATTTTCTTCATCGTTTTTTCTCTTTAAGATTTCCTCTGCATATTTATTATCAGCCTTTTTTATTATGTTAATATTGATTATTTTGCACATTACTGTTATAAATAAGACTACCAATATAATGCCCATTGTTGTTATCATTACATGTATCTTGTTTATCTTCTTGCTTTTTATTTTATACATTTAACTATCTTCTTTCATTCTTTGCTTTTTATCGTTATTATTTTACCACATTTATAGTCTTTAATTCAATAGTTTTGTCTCATTTACTGTGGCAAACGCCCAGCAATATTCATTGCCAGGCGCCTGCCACATTTTTCATAACTTATAATATCTCATTTACATTTTCTATTGTGTCCGTTGTAATTATTTGCATTAATATGGTGTTTTCCATCTTTTGAAATCTGAGCATGTTGATTTCTGCTACAATAGCAATAATTAATGTGATTGTAACTTTAATTTCACTTTGTGACGTAAGCACCTGCTCAACAAGCCCTTCTATTGCAAATATCATGCAGAGTAAGCTTATATTGCTTGCCATATCAATAAAATTGTACTTTCTTATTTTCCTATTTTTGCTCTTAACAGCCCAATATACCGATGTACATGTGTACATCATCATTCCAGCAAAGAAAAAATCGCTGACTCCTCTAATCACGAGTACAAGTGTTGATACATCTGCTGCTCCAAAACTTTTCACGCCAATGTGGTATAGAGCTGTTGCGATGACTGTGATAATCAGTGAAACTATGATGCCTAGTTTTTTCATTGTTGATTCCTCCATCGTTTCTGGTGTTGTTTCAGTCGTTACTATTAGCTATGAATTAACCTCCTTATCTGAAGATTTTGGTATTAGTCTTATATATGTATTATACTACTTTTATTGTATTTTTTCAAGGTTTTGAATATGTATACTTTTGTGCTTAAAATATACGAAATTTAAGTATTGATATTATTTGTTTTTATGTTATAATATACATATATGCGGGTATAATTTAATGGCTAGAATGTCATGCTTCCGACCTGATTGTCCGGGTTCGATTCCCGGTACCCGCTCCATAAGGTAAAATCGTCGCACCAATGTGACGTTAATGATTAAATCAATCTGAAAAGATTGATTTTTTTGTGCGTTATTGCAAAGAAAGGTGTGATGTGATATGATTAAAATAATTAAAAAGAAAATCAATATGAGTGATGAACTCAAAACCAAAATTAATTGGTCTTGCAAATTTAATAACAGACCCTACCAGATTATTGAGGGTCACCTAAGAATTGTGGAACATACAAATCTAGCGTATGTAGAGCCACACAAAGTAATTATTGGAGATACACTATATTTATTCTTCAATGAACAAAAATATTTTTATATTGGGAATTTAAAGAAGAAAATCCCTATTGCTGATTTATCAGAGTACATAGCAAGGCATTAATTAATTGAGAGTTTATATACTCCCACAATATTGGTTTATTTTGTCGTGTGAATAATCAATATGAAGTATAAGGTGTCTTGTTATGTGACACCTTTTTTGGTGCCTTTCATTAAAAGAAAAGGAGGAAATATTATGAATAATGAAAGGATGATTGCAGCAGTTTATATTCGTGTTTCTACAGAGGATCAGGCACGAGAAGGATTTTCTTTAGGAGAACAAAAAGAGAAATTATTACAACTCTGTGCATTTAAGGAGTATGAACTATTTAAGGTTTATGAAGATGCGGGAATATCTGCAAAAGATATGGAACATAGACCAGCATTTCAAGAAATGCTACAAGATATGAGAGATGGAAAAATCAATTATATTGTAGCCTACAAACTAGATAGAGTTACTCGCTCAGTTCGTGATTTAGAAGAACTTATATCTCAGTTAGAAAAATATAATTGTTATTTAGTTTGTGACAGAGATGACGTTAATACTTCTACTGCTAATGGTAGATTCTTTGTAAGAATGCTAACAGTATTATCACAGTTAGAAATTGAAATTGTATCGGAACGAACTAAATTTGGACTTAATGGAGCAATTAAGTCTAGCCATTTACCAGGACCTGCCCCACTAGGATATAAGAAAGATGGTAATAAGAAGACTATTGTTGATGAAACAACAAAGCCTATTATTGAAAGAATATTTAAAATGTATTTAGAGGGAAAAAGTTTTCAACAAATATCAAATATCTTTAATGAAGAAAAACTATTAAATCCAAAGAAATGGAAAGATACGACTATTCAAAAGATAATTGATAACAAAATTTATATGGGAGATTATGAGCAATACAAAAGAATTGCTAAAAAAGAAAACAAAGAACCTGTTATTTATATGAATGTTGTTGAAGCAATAATAACACGAGCAATATGGGAAGAATGTCAAAGACAAAAAGAGGTTAATCAAAGAACTTACACAAGAGATAGAGTTTATCTATTTTTTCAAAAGATTAAATGCCCTACTTGTGGAAGAATAATGAAGTGTAAAGGTTCTGGTGGCGAGAAGAAAAAATATATGTATTATAACTGTGAGAAATGCCATTTAAATTATCGTGAAGATAAAATTGAAGAATGTTTAATGCAATTTATTTATGATTTAGTTGAGTATGATATGGCAGTTAAAAAGTATTTTTTACCTATTCTAGCAGACCATAAACCAACAAAAACTGATGATATAGATAAAGAGATTAAACAATTAGAAAAGCAAAAAAAACGCATTAAAAAAGCATATATGAGTGGTATTGTTGAGATGGAAGATTTTTCAGAAGATTATAGACTAATTGGAGAAAAATTAGAAATTTTAGAAAAAAGAAAATCAGAACTTTTAAACTTAGATAATATAACTTTTACACCACAGCAGTTAATGGCAGATAGAGATATTGAACGAGAAACTATGATAAGATTAGATACTCTAAATGATGTTGTAAGAACAAATTGGGAAAGCAAAACAAAAGATGAAAAACAAGAATTTATATCTAAATTTATTGAGTCTGTTATTCTAATAAAGGATTCAAATAATGAACTTCATATAGAAAAAATTAATTTTAGAAAGAGTTATATAAATAACTTAATGAAGTTTTTAGATAAAGGAATACTAGATGTATTAGTACCAGTTGAGATAAATGGTAATGAAGAATTTATTATTGGTAGTCCTAATATTTCTAATGAACAAGTACAAGAATATTTAGATAGATTAAATGAGTTTTATGAAACTAAAATGTATGAACTTTATGAAAAAGTTAATGAAGAAACCGGTGAAATAATTGGAGAATTTACACCTAAAAAAGATGAAAAGATTATAAGAATTGTACCAATATCACCTACTGAAATAAAAACAAAATCAATTATAAATAAAGAAGATATTGAAACAAAATATGGAATTGTTACTTACAATCCTAACAAACCAAATAAGAAAGGAAATGATTAAATTATGGAATTAAAATATACAAGAATTGGTGATTATGAATTACCAAATTTAACTTTAAATGATAATAAAAAATGGACAATTAATAAGTATGGAATGTTAAGATTAGATTATTTAAAACAACATAAAAAAGCACTTTACACTACACTTTTAATGAAAGATGAACTTACTAATCATCTTGTTTCAGTAAGTAAAGATGTAGAAAATTTATTAAATAACTTGATGGAAAGTTATAAAAAATCAGATGAAAAACTATCTGAAAAAAGTAAAGAAACAAATCAAATTGAATGGGCAAAATCAATGAATAATTATAAAAATATAGCTGAAGAAATCATATTAAATGAATTAATTTATACTGAAAATATGTGAGTACGTACTCACATATCTTGTCTAGCAAGCACTGAATTTGTATTCCCGCACAAATTCTATTATGGGAATTCCCATACCCTTAAATTTTAGAAAGGAGACCTTAAATTATGAGAATAAGAAATAATAAAGTTAATGTATTTTTAAGTGATGATGAGAAGTTTATTTTAAAAAGAGACTCTTCAAAATTAAACTTATCTCAATCTGAATATATTAGAAATTTAATTATAGGATATGAGATTAAAATTCCAGAAGTTAAAGAAGAACGTAAACCTAAAAAAGATGAGTATATTATAGAAAATATTGTTAAAGAACTAGAAGAAAATATTAATTGCTTAATCAAAGTGAAAAATAGATTTCATCATCTTGGATATTTTGAAGATGAACGAGCAATCGGAACTAAAATTGAATATTTAAAATTACAAAATACTACACTAAAAAAACATATGACAATTGAAAATGATAAAGACAATGCCATCTAAGCATTGTCTTTCTTAATAAGTTTTTTAGAAACTACTTCTTCGTAAGGTACGAATTGAAAATCAAAATATGTATAATATCCACCTTTTGGACAATTTAAATACTCTGCAATTTGATTGGCTGCAGTTTCTGATATCTGATTTATTCTAACAGCTCCATCATCAGTTTGAACCAATGGTACAACATATCGTGTTTTAGCTTTTATATTAACACAATATTTTTCATTAGCAGGTATTGAACTACTATAAACTGTATCAGCCTCTTGAAATAATTTAAAACTATCTGATAAATATTTATCTTCGCAAGTTAAAATTTTATCAATTACCTCTTGCTCTGAAAGAGTATATAAATCTTCTATTGTTAAATAACCAGCATTGTTCATTGACTTACACATATCTGCTAAAAATTGCATTACAGTTCTATCTTTGTCGCTTACCCATTCAGGCCATAATTTTGAAATTATACCTATATATTCTTCGCAAACTTCTTCATCTTTAAAAGCAAGTTCTTGTATACCATCTTCATTTGTAGCTACCACAATATTGTTATACATTTTTCTAATTTTATCTAATTCCCAAACTCTGAAAAAAGTTAATCCACTTGCAAAAGTATATTCAAATCTATCAGCAGATAATTTAGGAGTATCATTGTCGGCAATAGGATAAATCTTATAGTCATCTACTTCTTCTAGTTTTATACCATCTCTTTTCAATAAACTCATTATTTTTGAAGAATTTCTAATAATATCAGAAGTTTTTTCTTCAGTAGATTCTTGAGTTTCTGAATCACCATTCATAAAGTCTATGCAATGTTTAAATACAGGTGTAGCGATATCGTGGAATAGACCTGCTAAGGTCTGTTTCTTGTCGTGTGTAAAATGCCAAATGATTAAAGCCACACCTACACTATGATCTAAATTTGAATACCAATATCTAAGATTAAAGCATTTAGAATAATCTGTACCACAACTCATACTTATTTTACTAATCCTTTCCATTTCAGGAGAATCAATATACTCTAATAACCATTCCGGAAATTCTGGTGATAAAATACTAAAATATTCTTTTACTTCATCATTTAAACTATCGTAATATTTATTCATTAGAATCACTACCTTTCTTAATTACAACATACATCAAAAAAATCTTTACCAAATTCAGTTTTCTTTATCATACCTTTTGATATATCTAGATTATCCAAAAATTCTGATTTATATTTCATTATTTGACTACCATTTTTTATTGGAAAATATATATTTTCATCAACATAAAACTCATCATCTATAATCTCAATCAATTTTAATCTTTCTAAATTATTTAAACTTTTTATAACTTTATTTTCAGAAGTATTAATATAGAAATCTCCTGTTAGTAAATAATCTAATATAGGAACTGTTCCATTTTCTTTCTTTAATTTCAAGCCACAAAGGGGAATTATATTTTTACCATATATTCTAGTAAAAATCTTTACGTCAGTAGAATCCATTTGTTTTATAACTTCAGAAAAACTTGGATGAACATTTTCCTTTTTTGTTATATCCATATCAGAAGCCATTAAATTTAAATATAATTGTCTTATATCTTCTTTTTCCCAATTATAACTAATAGCTTGTGCAGATGGAATAAATATACTTGGATCAGCATCAACTATATTTTCTGCGTTTTTGCTTTTTAATTTTCTTTGCAATTCTTGTTCAAATTCTTTAACCATAAACTCTCTATTAATACACCACATTTCAACTTTTGCTAATGCATTTTTTACAACTCTAGGAACTAATGATAAAGTTTTTCCTGTTTCAACCATTGCAGGTTTAACTCCATCTTGGTATATTTCTTTTTTTGTATCTTCAGGTATCATATCCACAATTTCTTTTAATTCATTCATCGACTATTACTCCTTTTCTTTGCATAAAATTAAAAAAGTATCATAATTAATGATACAGAACCATTATAATAATAACATATTTTGACATTTTTTCAAATAGATATAAGGATTTTTTAGTAAAAGTATTGTAATAAATTTATTATTTGTTATAATTGATTTATCAGAGAGATTTAATCAAATCTTATAGTCTTAATTTCGCATACGTGTATAGTTAAGGCTCCATTTGAAATCAACTTACGAACTAAAAAGTTCGTGAGTTTTTATTTTATATTGTCAATTGGATGGTTGTCAAAAAACTCTACAATAAAATTTTTCCTATCCGTTTATAAAATTATTATTCTGTAAATGAACTAGGATGATATGCTGTAATTCCTAATTCTTCTGCCTTTCTCAAAACATCTAATCTATCATCTATAAATGCTACTTGTTTTATATCAATGTTATAATGTTTACAATATTCAATTATAACTTCTGGTTTTAATAATGTAGAACATATAAAAAATACATTTTCTCTTTTTATATTTGGATAATGTTCAGATAACCATTTATATTTTTGATCTATTTCAGTATTAGTTGTAACCGCACCTAAAACAAATATTTTATTACTATCTAAATTTTCTACAACTCTTTGCATCGTTTTAAGTGGCCTAGCCTTATAAAACAAATCATTAAACAATAAATCTTCAAGTGATTGACATCCAAGTTCAGAACATCCTCCACCATATAATCTATCTTTATATCTATATTCGGATAATGTTCCATCAACATCAAAAAACACATATTTTTCTTTTAATTTTTCAATCATACTTATTACTCCTAACATATACTATTTATATCAATTTAAAAACTAAATTAATTATACTATACTTTGACATTCTTTTCTATACTCCCTTGAAAATATCTAGGAAAATGATATAGTGAATTTATCAGAAAGATTTAATCAAATCTTATAGTCTTATTTTCGCATACGTGTATAGTTAAGGCTCCATTTGAAATCAACTTACGGACTTAATTATTCGTAAGTTTTTATTTTTATATAAAACTTTAAAATTCTCTTTCTAGAAAGGATGACTTTTTTCATGCTTGAATTTAAAGTAATTGAAAATCTAAAACCTAATAAAGTTTTAACTGGCATCTTCTTTAAATATGCAGTTAAATTAGGACAGATTAAAACTATCTTGCACACTAACCTACAAATAATAATGCCTACTGAATACAAGCTCTTATAGCACTACCTATACCAAACAATATCTTTTCTTTCCAAGTTCTTTAATTGAGTCATATAAATGATATTCTGTTCCAGACCATATATCAAAATTTGATACACTTTTCATATCATCATTTCTTCAGCTTTATAGGCTATATCTTTAGCAAACTATAAATATTCTCGTTTCATTTTAATCTTCCTTATCTATATTAGGAAATTTATCTATATATCCTAGTAATCCGTAAGCAGTATAAAATAGCTCTTCTATTATACTATTAGAATTATATCTTAAATTATAATCACTAAAATATTTTTTATCTATATACCTTAAACCATTTTTAGGTATTCTATCACTAGCAATAATAAGATTTCCGCCATATTTTTTAATATGTTCACTATTATATTTTTCAAATATTCCATAGTATGGATCATTTTCATTTAATTTTAAACTTGGAACAAATTGTTTAAGTACAACTAGATGTTCATATTTATACGCACTTATAAAGTTTTTTGAAAAATTTTCTGCAAAAATAATTTTATAAATATCTTCAAATATTTTCTCAGAAAAAAGGATTTGTCCAATATTTGCTACATTGGTATCTTGTTCACTAATTATTACTACTCTAAATTTAACGCTTCCATCTGTCATAATTTCAATAAAATTATGCATAGATGATGGAGATAATAATTTTTGATTTCCCCTAGACACATCACACTCACCTAAACTAATAACTAGTGAATAGCCTATTTTAGTTACATTATATTTATTATTACTTTCTTTTAAAATATTTACTATTTCATCAATGTTAGCATTAAAAAATAATTTTTGAAGTTTTAAAGTGTCCCTTAAATTCAAACTAAATCCAACATCTAGATAACCACAAAAGTTGTTCGGAATTGTGTCAGTTTTTTCTAGTTTATCAAGACTTATCTTATTTTCAATTTTTCTATATTGGTCTTCTCGTTTGTAATATAATTGAGTTAACTTAGTAGAGTCTTTAATAGGAAAAGAACCAGAAGATACTCTTTCATACACTTTACCAGTGTTTGTTATATAAGGTGGGGTTGTTCCTTCTTCAATTCGTATAACAAAAATTATTGCATTATCTTTTGTTTTAAACTTTTTTATATCAAAATTTGGAATAGGAGTTATTGAATCGTGTATAGTGGTATGAATTCTTTGCTCAGTCCATTTAGTACAACCAGAAATATTTTTGTCATCATCAATTCCTAATAGTATATAACCACCATAAGTATTAGCGAATGCTGAAATTTCTTCTATTACTTTCTTAGGGGTTACATCATCGTTTTTATACTCAAAGAAGAATGTTTCGTCATCATCTTGTTCTAATAATTTTTGTATATCTGTTAATCTTAATTTATTCCATTGCTTATCATTTATATTAATCATTTTTTATTTTCCTTTTTATTTAATTTTTCTAGGTTTTATTGGTTAATGTACACTAAACTCCGGTTTCATCATAATTGTCAATCTTTTCGCAAGCATTAAGTCCTTTTATGATATTTCTTTTTACTAATTTTAAAATAATTGGATATAAAAAATCATCTTATTTTGAAGAAACAGAATCTAGAGAATATTCGTTTAATGTATTATTATAAAATTTTTTAATAATATTTCTTAATCTTCTGTTAGTTCTTTTATATTAACTTTATAGAAGTTATTTTCAAAAAGCATTTTAAAACTAGTAATTATTTTATGGATAAAATTACCATCAATATTTAAATTTGTATTCAAATAAAATCACATCAATAATTTAATCATATATATTATACTATAAATTGCAAAAAATTCCAATACTTCTTTTAAAAAGATATGGATATCACTATATAATGTTTTTAGAAAGAAAACGTTGTAGTTCGTAAGCTGTAGCTTAACCGCTCCTAATTTTTATATTAATTAAGAAATATAAACATGGTTTATTGAATAAATATATCTCAGCGCATCTATAATGACAGATGCGCTTTTTATTGTCTATTTAACTAATATTATAACTAATGTAATTATAAGTTGAAAGTCTATATATCTTATGGTATAATAGCCATTGTAATTTTTCGCAGTTAACTATAAAATAGTAGTTTTATACATTCTCGTAAACCAATTGTTAGGAGGAATTGATATGAAATTTAAAAAAATTAATATTGCAACAGCTCGGATTAAAGGCTTGAAAAAGCCACCGTATTATTTTAACCATCTTTGCTATTATGCTTGGGATATTATGTTCGAAGATACTTCTACTTTGCTTTTTGATAATCTTACTTTTATTAAGGTCGGAAATACTACTGAAGAAGGAGAAGCTTTCTGCAATCAGCTTAAAGCAAATTTCAAGGAAGCACATATTTATGACGGTGATAAAGTTGTTGTTGTTTTCGAAGACGATGGTCATGTTCTGGCAATCGGTAAAATAGGAGAAGATGCCTGGATTGATACAACTGATAAGTTTGTCAGGAAAACTTTCTCAGAACTCCATATTGTTATCACATCATTAAAAGTATATTAATTTGCATTCAATCACCCCCTACCACTTTGAGTTGGAAGGGGGTGATTTTTCTATATTAAAATTAAAAATTTATTGAATAGATACCAAAAAATTATTAAATCGCTCTGATAAAAATTAGATTTTTGTGTATTATTTCAAACAAGTATATAAAATCCTTTTTATATTTATCTACTTTGATGATTATCTTCTGAGTTTTCAAACTCATCTGCATACCTTTAAAAGCTATTCTTCTTCCATCCCTAGATAGCATTAATCCATTTTTTAACATTAGAGAACTAACTATTAATTCCATATAGTTCAAAGCTTTTCTTGCTTCTTCTCCATTTAATTTTATTTTGTCATTTGTTTCTGTCATTCCATATTATAGTTTAATAGTTTGTATAATTTTATAACTCCTCCAAGATATACTACAGTAAAAATTAGTAGAATAACCATAATGTAAAACATATCTACTTTTAGTAATATTAAACTTACTAAAGTAGCCCATATACATCTTGCAATTTTACTGGACAAATTGAATTTCAATATTGCGGTTTGCTGAGTCTCTTTGTTGCAATTATTTAACAATTCATTTTTTAAAACATTCTGAATTGGATCTCTTGCCCATAATAATAAGCAAAATCCTAAACTCATTATTATGATTCCAATAATATTTGATGAAAATAAACTTCCAATTATCAAAAATGCTATTGAGGCAATCAAACTAATATTTAAAACTATGATAAATTTATTTTTTAGCTTTCTATATATTTTACTGAAAAACATATTTGATAATACTCTTGATATTCTAGATAAGCTAATAATAATTGATAAATATATTGCTGTTGTGTTTACATCCATGAAGTTCTGTAAAGTATATTGAATAAATATTTTTCCATTTTCTTGTGCTGTTTCTAATGTGCTATATAGTAATCCATATAATAAAATAATTAAAAATATTACTTCTGTCCATTTGAATGATTTGTTGTTGTTATTTACTTGTGTACTTTCTTCTTGTAATTCTGGCTCATATAGAAAACTTGAAACTATTATATTTATGAAACATATAGTGCAGCAAAGTATCATTGGTAAATAATTATTAATATTAAATATAAAACCTGCTATAAAAGAAATTACCATTGTTGATACTGCATATATAATACTGCTTTTGCTCTGAATTTCAATGAATGAGTCTTCTTGTTTTAAATATTTTAAATTTCTCTTTAGAATAACACAGTCCATTCCTTTGAACAAAAGTGATATATGATATAGTACCTCTCCAATTGCTATTATTGTAAATGAATTACCACTTGTTATTATTATTGCTGCTATGAATAATAATATTAACCCTAGTCTAACAGATTTAACATTTCCGATTTTTTTTATAATTTTTAAAATAATATTTTGAGCAAATATTGCGGCAAAGCTTGAAATTGCTGTTAATAAGCTAACTTGTGATGCTGAAAGCTGCTTTACTGTTATTAAAAATATAGTATTTATAGCTGCCCAAAATAACAGATCAGATGAAAATCCTGATAAGTATGGATATATTTTATTGCATAAGTTTATTCTTTTATTAATGTCTTTCATTGTTATATATTTATTCCCTTCATGATTATCTTAAATTCTCATCTTTCTGGTTCATTATTTGAAATTGGTGGAGTATTAATGTTTTGTCCTAATTCAGGTATATCGCTTCTATTTCTCATAGGAGTTCTATTATCATCTTGTGTAGTTACTCTTATTGAATCTAAAAATTGATTTTCCCTCGGTCTTCCTATTGTTTCGCATTTCATAATTTTTTCTGTTGGCATTAATTCACTTAATTTATTTAAATCAAATGAAAAATTTATCAAACTTTTTGATTCCCATATGCTTAGATATTCTGGCTTTAAATCCATAGTAAATTTGTTACTAAGTCTAGCTCTATCTAATGCATCAGCATCTCTTAATACAGACATAAATAGATAGCAATCAGCTATTTTATCCTCTGGAATATTGTATTTACTCATTATTTCATACTTTTGATCTGGTTTTGCTTCATGTGCTTCAACTACTGCATATAGCATATTTCTTTCTTCTGTCGTGTACTCTTCTCCATTTAAGTGCTTTAAATCCATCTTTTTTAGTTTACTTACACTTCTTTTTGCGTGTGGTCCAACATCCATTATTCTTCCAATGTCATGATAATAACATGCTGTAAGTAACCATTCACTGTCTCTTTCATCATAGTTTATTCCTACTCTTTCCATAATTTCTGAAGCAAGCATTGCTACTCTTCTACTATGATTTATGCCATGTTTTTTACTTTTGTATATACACGATTTATCTATATGTTCTTCTAATCTTTGAGATAATTGAAAGTAACTGCTGTTCATCATTTCATCCATAGTGCTTGGAAAATCTTTTTGATATCTATCTTCTTTATTAAGACTTATTATCCAATTTTTGTATGATTTACTTAATTCTGGTCTATCTGTTTCAATATCACCTTCTGCAATTCCTTGAACAATCCTCTTTATTTGTGCATTAGGAGCTTCTTCTATTTGATTTGTTTTACTTCTTGATAATCTTTTTACAAATCCCGTTATTCCACTAAATATCATGTGCATTGATCTTTTATTTTCTGCATTAAATACGTGTTGTGCCGTTGACAAAAAGTCTAGATATTTAACATAGCCTAATTGCTTTTTCGCCGATTCTATTGCTTCTAAACATTCTTGGCTTGGTTTATATCCTCTTTTAAATTTCTTAGGCAAATGAATTATCTTCCCTCCAATATCGAATTCATCTGTCAAACTTTCTGCTTGCTCTATTTCTTCTTTTGTTAGTTCTCTTAGTCCTAACCTCTTATTTCCATTTTTATCTTTTATTAGATCTATAACCATTGATACTTTTTCAGCTTGGTCTGGTCTAAATACCATTCCACCTTCTTTTACTATTACTCCATCTTGAAATCTAACTTGAAGGCCTGTCAATTGCTCTTTTGTTGGTGATAGTTTTACAGCACATAAAATATTTTCAGGATGCAATAATGGATTAATATCAGGTGAACCTAAATTTTTTACATAATTAGATATTTCAGGAATTCCTGCAAACATATATGCTGCTGGAATTCCATACGATGTAAGTATTCCTCCACTTCTTATGTATCCACTTTCTAGAATTTTATCAGCAGCATTATTGTTTGTAAAATGATATAATTTATTTTTGTCTATATATTCGGCTACTTCTGGTGTAAGCTTTCCTTTTATTATTTTTAGAAATGATGCACTAAATCCTGTCGGAAATATCATTATTAAATCAAGCATTGACATGATTTTTTATCTCCTTGTCCTAAATATATACCTAGTTTATCATATTGGATATGTTTAATTCAATAGAATTTATTTTATTTTTCATTCTGTATTGAATTTTAATTATTCATATAATATAATTCGTTTTAGTTGTTTTTTATAAATAATTATTTTTAATAGAGAGGATTTTTACTATGAAAATTGAAATAATTGCATCAACTAAGGTTGGATATTCTATGTCAAAAGAAGAAGCTTTAGACTTTTCTGGCAAATCTGCTGGTATCTGTTATTTACCAGACACTGTTGAAACTTTATTTGCTGAAAGTCCAGAGAAGACTCAAAGACGTGTTAATGGAAATATAAAATCAGGCCATCACAGTGTATTTGGTCATCCTACATACAATTTATGTTTTGAAGGTATTCCTAAGATTCTTGCTATGGTTTTGAATAATGAGAAAATCTATAACACCTCTGAGAAATCAGCACGTTATACCCATATGACTCCTTCTGTCCAAGAAAATACTTTATATGAAAAGTGGATACATATTTTTGAAGATGTTATATCTTCTAAATATCCTGAATTTGATTCAAAACGTATTTTAAAATTGGCTCAAGAAAATGCTAGATATCTTATTAGTGTATTTACTCCAGCTACTGTTATGGAATATACAGTAAACTTTGGACAATTAAATTATATAATAAATTGGGCTAAAGATTATATTAATAATGCTGATGATAGTGCTTTTTCTTTAAAATTGAAAGACGTTTTTAGAGAATTTTTAGATGCTATGCCTGACTTAGAGGTTGATGGTTTGGATTCTAGAATAAAAAATCGCAGTTTTTCTTTATTTTCTACAAGGCCTAATAGATATGAAGAATTTGGTGAAAATTATTGCACTTCATATTTGGCTAGCTTTGCACAATTAGCACAGGCTCAAAGACATAGAACATTATCATACGAAATGAGTTTATTAGATACTCCTGAGTATTATATTCCACCAATTATTAGAGGAACTGATTTAGAAAATTCTTGGCTTGAGGATATACCTTCATTATCTCAGTATTTTCCTCAAGGAATGCTTGTTAAAGTTAATGAACGCGGAACAATTGAAAATTTTGTTTTAAAATGTACTGAACGTTTATGTGGTTCTGCCCAATTGGAAATTATGGAACAAACTTCTGAAATTATGAATAAGTATTTAGCTGCGACAGTTGACAAACCTGAACTCCATAATTATTTACTACCATATTCTAAAGGTGCTCGTTGTACATTCCCTGGTTGGAAATGTAATTCTCCTTGTATATTTGGTGGAAAAAATGCTATGAATAGATTAATTTAATATAAATTTTGTAAAACATCTGTTACTTAAAATAGTGAGGTTATTTAGAGGCTGTTGAAAAAGCAGCCTCTTATTTATTATATATATTTTTATTTCATTATTCGATCTTATCAATAAAACTTTGATCTACTGAATCAGCTACTTCTTTAGATATGTATCCCGCATCTACCATTGATGCTAATACTTTTCTTTGTCTACTTTTGCAATATTCTTTATTAGCTGTTGGAGCATATACACTTGGTGCATTTGGTATTCCTGCCATCATGGTCGATTCAGCAAGATTCATGTCTTTAGGTTCTTTTTTTAAATATCCATTACATGCTTCTTTTATCCCATAATATCCATTGCCAAAATATATTGTGTTTGCATATATTTCTAGTATTTCTTCTTTGCTATATTTTTTTTCTATTTCTATTGCAGTAAACATTTCTGCTACCTTGCGCTTTACTACATTTGTTTCTCTAATATAATACAAGTTTTTTGCTACCTGTTGTGTTATTGTACTTCCGCCTTCTTGGAAGCTTTTATTCTTTATATTTATTAAAATTGCTCTTGCAATTCCTATTGGATCAATAGCTCCATGAGAAAAAAATCTTCTATCTTCAACTGCAACTATTGCATTTAGATAGTCTTGTGGCAGATCTTCTTTTTTTACATATGTATAGTCTTGGCGTATTTCTTGTATCTTTGATTCTATGGATTCTTTTTTCATTGTTTCAGCATAGTATTGATATCCATAAATTCCAACAGCCACAGATATGATTATAATACTACTGATTATCCATAAGATTAGCTTTTTTATTATTTTCACTATAATTCTCCATTTTACCTTATATTTTAAATTACTCTGTTAATTAGTATTCTTCTACTTTTATATGTACTTTTTCAATTTCTCCATACTTCTTTTCAACAGTAACCTTTGATACTTGATTATCATCTTTAAATACGTATTGGTTCATTGCATCTAATATTGATTTAGCTATGTTGTCTACATCTGGTTTTTTAGTTGGACTTATATTACCTGCTAGCATATCATCTATTAGGTTTTTGCTTGTACTTTTAGGTATTTTCATATATGCGGTTATTTCTACTGCTACTCTACCATTTATCATGTCATGTCTTGGATATTTTATTTTAAAACTTTGTTGCACTAACAATTCATAATCCTTTGTTCTATTTGGTGTATATACCTGATTGGTGTATGTATTTACTCTTGGTCTTTGTTTTCCTACTATTGTTCCTTCAACGTCAAATTCATATATCATCTTTTCTTGTGTTTCTCCTATTTTTATTGTATTTTATAATACTTTCTTATTTTTTTCAATACAATATTTGACTTATTATTCAATATTTATGTTAATAATGTTATCTAATAGAATTTTTTGATTGTTGTCCATATATATTGCTTTTTGATAATCATCTATCTTTTTTATTTTACCTTCGGTTTTTATATATTTTCCGCCTTCTTTTTTCGAATCCTTTTCAAAATATTGTATCATTACTTTTTTATCTTTTTGTTGTTTTATAATTTGTAACTTATTGTTTATTTCTTCTTTTTTCTCTTCATCAATATATTTCTGTTCTTCTGTATATCTGCAAACTTCTTCTACTTCGTCATCATAACCGGTTAAAGCTGAAAATGGTGCAAATTGTGCTGATCTGTTTTCTAGACTCATTTGCGGATGTTTTTTCGATATATGATGCTCCATATTTATTATGTCATCATATTTTCCATTTTATATTCTATTATTCACTATGCCCTCCTACTTGTTTGTTTCTTTCTATCGTCGTTGCATCTGCTTCTAGATCCATGCCTTTTATTATTGAGTTTTTACCAAATTTATTTTTTAGGTCGATTATTGTTTTTTGTATATTTCTTTCCTTTTTTAGTTTTTCTTTTTCTTCTTTTCTCTCATTTTCTTTTTCTATATAATTGGTAAATAAATCAACTTGCTCATATTCTTGTTTATTTTCTTCAGTTTCATAGTTTTTTAAATTTCCTACTGTCAAATATATTTTTCGAATTAATAATTTAGAATTAATTATTTTCTCATATAATTCTAAGAAGCCTTTTGTTATAGTCTTAGTTGATGTTGTCATATTTTCTAGTCTATATGTTCCATGTGCTGGCTTAGGTATTCTTCTTCCATATCTATCTTCTTTTATTTCGCCTCTACAGAATTTTTTATAATTTGGGTTTTGTAAATTCTCTGCATCATATTCTATTGTTAAAACTAACATATCAGTTTCATATTCTTTACTTATCATCTCAAGAACTAATAAATCAGCCATTTCCTTTATTATCAATTTTGTTTGTTCGTAATTGTATGGACAATGTAATACTTGTCCAGAACATAAACTCTTATTTTCTGGTTTCACATTTTTTATACTTTTTATTGTAGCACATTCCCAGCCCCAACTATGATCTATTAATAGCTCTGCATTTACTCCAAACAATTTATATAATAATTCTTCATTTTTTACTGAACACTTGGCTACATCTCCCATGGTATACATCCCATAAGTTTCAAGCCTTTTAGCATAGCCTTTTCCTACACGCCAGAAGTCTGTTATTGGCGTATGATTCCATAATTCTTTTCTAAATTTCATTTCATCAAGTTCGGCTATTCTAACGCCATAACTATCTGGCTCAGCATGCTTAGCTAATATGTCCATAGCTATTTTACATAAAAATAAATTTGTACCTATTCCGGCAGTTGCTGTTATTCCAGTTGTCTTATATACGTCTCTTATCATTTTTGTCACAAATTCTTTTGCTGTCATTTTATATGTATTTAAATAGCCTGTAATATCACAAAATACTTCATCAATAGAATATGAAAATATGTCATCTGGCGAAATATATTTTAGATATGTATTATATATCTGAGTGCTATATTTCATATATAAGTTCATCTGTGGTGGTGCTGCTATGAAATCTAGTTCTAAGTTTTGAAAATTTTTAAGTTCATTTTCATTACATGATTTTCCTACAAATGTTCTATTTCTTATTTTTGAGCGTCTTTCTTTATTAATATTATTTACTTTTTGTATTACTTCAAAGAGCCTTGCTCTTCCTGGTATTCCATATTTCTTTAAACTAGGTGATACTGCTAAACATATTGTCTTCTCTGTTCTTGACCTATCAGCTACTACCAGATTGGTTGTTAATGGATCAAGATTTCTTTCTCTGCACTCAACAGATGCATAAAAAGACTTTAGATCTATTGCTGCATATATTCGGTTCATTATGCTCACCTCTTTGATTAAATATATTTTGTACATATATAATAGCAAACATTTGTTCTTTTGTCAATAAGAAAATAGCAGATTTTATACTTTATTTGTTAGTATATTTCTGCTAATTTTTTTATTTTATTAATCCATTTTTTATACAATATGGAACAACTTCATTTTTTAATGTATTGGATAATATTTCATTTCCGTCTTTCGTTTCATACCACTTGAATCTTTCTATTTCTTCAGATGTATTTAAATCTCCCTTTAGTTCACCTTTATATGTAAACACATAAAAATGAATTGGAGTAATTCCATCACTAGTTGCAATTTCATCAAATTCCATTGTTAAATTAAATAATGATTCATCAAATATTGCTTTTTCTCCCAGTTCTTCATGACATTCTCTTATTGCTGCTTGCATTGGAGTTTCTGCTTTTTCAACTTTACCTCCAACCATTTGATATGTAACTCTTTTACGTGGTTTATCAATCAATAATTTATTGTCTTTAAAAAACATTGTACCAACTACATCCATAATTTTTCTCCATTATTATTAATTTTCTTTTATTTCCTCAAAACGATATTTTTGTTTTATTTCTGGATATTTATCATGATCTACCTCTGATAGAAACATTTCTAATGGTCTTGCATAAATTCCATCTTTGTGATTTGCCACATTTCCATTTCCTGTACAATGATATATAACTAATTTTTCTCCTGTTTCGCTGTGAGTAGCAGTTGTTATTACTAATGCCTTAGATCCTTTAAAATGTTGCCACATTGTAAATGGCTTTACTTGTCTATTTTCCATTTTTATTCTCCTTTTTATTTTATTTCATAATCTATTGCTTGCCTATCTAATCTTATTTTTTTGCATAATTCTGATATTTTTATATGTTCAGGATTTTTCTTATATTTATCTAAGTCTTCAAAAGATTCAAATTCTGATATTAGAATTGCATCATATTCGTTTTTGGGATTAATGTTTATTCCAGTTTCCATGTATTTTATTTCTGGAATTATATCTTTTAATGAATTTAAACCATCTAAGAATTTTATCATATTTTCTTTTTCATTATCTTTAAATTTCCACATTACAATATGTTTTATCATATCTTCCTCCTTTCTTTAATTGCTTTTTATAATATAGCACTATTTCATTTTTTTCACAAGGCTATACAATTATATATATTTAAAAATTTGTTCTGGATATATTATTTTTTTATTGTTCTTAAATTCATTAACATCAATCCAATAAGCATCTGATTCACAGTTATCATCTATTATATGATATTTCTCTCGTACATCTTTATTTTGTATTTTTATATTATAAAATAGGATTAGCTCATGAGCGTTCTTTCCTTGGTATGTAAATATGTTTTCTGAAATACCACAAAAGTCTTCAACAATAATATCAATCCCAAGTTCTTCTTTATATTCTCTTTTTAATGCTTCTTGACTTGTTTCTAAAAATTCTATACCTCCACCTAAGCATCTATAAAATGTCTGTTTTTTTACTTTGTCATATCCTTCACTAACTAGTATTTTTCCATTTTTTATTGCAATCCCTAGTACAACTGGTCTAATTTCTTTAAATTTATCCATTACATACCTCCTACAATTGTTTTATTATCGGTTATTATATTATCATAGAATCTGGAGTTTTACAATAAAAAAAGATAATTTGAATAAATCAAATTATCTTTCTTATTATGGCTCCTCGTATCCGGCTTGAACGGATGACCTATCGGTTAACAGCCGAGCGCTCTACCAACTGAGCTAACGAGGAATATATAAAATCTGGCGATAACCTATTTTCCAAGCAAGGTAACTCGCAAGTATCGTCGGCA
>ERZ827528.1179-NODE-1179-length-28048-cov-14.675705_pt1 | contig 28048 bp, 20 predicted proteins | sample MGYA00519768_ERZ827528 | MGnify/ENA primary metagenome ERZ827528 (study PRJEB31778, sample SAMEA3449343) | human gut metagenome | biome: human gut; feature: human-associated habitat; material: faeces | place: United Kingdom | collected 2010/2012 ...
GCATCCGGACTGGCGGCCTTGATGGCGGTTGCGCTCAGATTTCTTTCACGTTACTCAGCGACCGTCCGTGTAACGTGAAAATTACGCCGGATTGGCAAGCAGCGCAATGCCGAAACCGGCGGCCACACAAATGAGAGGCACCGCGACGGTTGCTATTCCATAGCCCAGAGCCAGCGTAAAACGACGCTGGCGAATCAATGAAACCACTTCGTTGAGCGCCGTGGAGAATGTTGAGAAACCACCGAGAAATCCGACAACGAACATCATGACCGTGTCCATATCCACCGATTGCGAATAGTAGGACATCATGGCGATGCCCGCGCATAGCGAGGCGACGCCGTTGATGACGAGCGTGGATAGCGGGAAGTTGCGGTTCGTTCTCCGATTCTCGCGGTTCCAGCCTCGTTGAATTGACACGTCGAGCACGTAACGGGCCATGGCTCCCAGACCGCCGAACAGACAGATCATCCACATCATCAGCGCACCTCCCCAGTAGTCGGGTCGGCGACAAGCGAAATCTCCGCAGTGATCGGTTTGGGCTCGAAGCTGGGTGGAAGCGGGTTGGCCGGCTGCTGGATTGGCTGCGACTGCTGCTGGGGCTGCTGGATTGGTTGCGACTGCTGAATCGGCTCGGGCAGCTGCCCCAAGTCTGAAGTATCCGGCTCGCGCAACAACGGCTGCGATGACTGTGTCAGCTGAGGAACGACCAGCGGAGGAATCTGCGGAACGCGGCCTGTCTGCATAGGCTGGCTGGCGGTCGGCGGCACGGTTGGTGTTTCGACTCGCGGAACCTGTCCCGTCTGTGCAATCTGCTGGGCCGTCTGCGCGGCTTCCATTGCGGCCTGCGCGGCAGAACGCGCCACGTCGGCCACTTTCACATGGCGTACGCCCTGCGTGTCCGATTCGGCAGAATCGGACACGGAAACAGCTGAAAACGCACCCCGAACCCGCTTTCGAGTACTCCGTGACAGCAGTGCCTGCATCAGAACCACGCCGGCGGCGGCAGTGAGCAAACCGCCTGCAAAATTTCCCGCAAGATAGCCAAGCGCACTGGCGATATGCCGCTCGTGCAGACCTTCCATCGTTTCCAGCATCACGCCGGACATCGTCGAAAGCCCGCCGAGCAAGCCGAGCCCAACGCCACGGCTGACAACCTGCCGCACCCGGCGACGCAGCCACGAAGCGGTCGCCATGAATTCGGTCAGCATCGCGAACAGGAAGCAGGCGACCATATTCGACACAAACGTGCCCACAACGAATGGCGTCCCGCTGACCGACGGCAGGAGCATATCCAACGCATGCCGACAGCCGACTCCAACAAATCCACCGACGAACACCACAACATACATCAGTCCGTCGGCGAGCGGATTGAACCGCGCCTGCATACGTTTCATCGGCGCCAGGGGAATCGTAGGCGGATCCATGGTGTTAGCGGCGGGCGCGGTTGCACCAGCATGCATCACCTCAACAGTGTCGATTGCCTGCGTGATGGGATGTGAGTCCTCACCCGCAGTCACCACGTCTCCCGGCGATTGTTCTTGCGATTCCATTGCGCTCCCCCTGTACTGGCCTTCCGCGGACAGCGTTGTTCCGCCCATAGGCCGTGCAACAACGAGCTGGGCCGCGGTTGCCGCCTTCCTAACGCATATGAGTTTACACGGAGCGCCAACGTATGCACCCTGGATGTCCGATTCCGCAGGTTCGTACATCCAGAGTCCAGCCGAATTCAGCCAGGCTCAGTCAAGCCGGGCATCACACAGCCGCCGCATCGCAGGTCGCACCTCGCGCTCCTCCTCGCCACTGAACAGCACCACCAGATAGTCGCCGGCACGCAGCCGTGTATCGCCGCGCGGCACGATCTCGCTTTCGCCGCGACGCAGGCCGATGATCAGGCACCCAGACGGCCAACGCACGTCACGCACCCGCTTGCCGTCCGCAATCGCTCCCATTTCCAATGGCAGTTCCATAATGCCGCTGCCCACATGGCTTGCGATCGCCATCTGCATGCCTTGCGCGCGCACGTACCGCTCCAGCAACTCCCCATAAATCGGTTTGGTGCGCAGCAAATCGGACACCAACAGCGCGATGAAAGCGACGGCCGCGACCGGCAGCATGTGCGTCAACGTTCCAGACATCTCCACAGCCAACAGAATCGACGTGATCGGCGTTTTCACGGACGCGGCGAGCGTGCCCGTCATCACGCACACCGCAAACACCGCCACTGCGTCGGATGGCAGATCACCGAATCGATGCAACACTTCACCGCAGATGCCGCCGGCCAACGAACCGACCGCAAGAATCGGCATGAAAATACCGCCAGGCGCGCCTGAGCCGAAACTCGTGGATGTGAACAGCATCTTCGCCACGAACAGCAGACACAGCATTCCCAAGCCGACGCGCGCATGTTCGGCGGTATCAATCAGATTCGAGCCGCCGCCGAGCACATCGGGCAACCAGATGCCGACAGGCAACGCGATCGCAATCGCAATCATCGGGCGGCTCCATGCCGGCAGTTTGCCGTACAGCGTCTGGAAGCCAAGCAACGAGCGGTTCATCAGCGAACCAACCAAACCGGCCACCAATCCCAACGGAATCAGCCACACATACTCTTCCAACGACAGCTGACCGATATCACCGAAATCCAAAACCGGACGCAGACCGAAACAGTATTTTGAGACGAAATCGGCGGTCAGCGATGCGGCGGTGGCGCCCATCAGAATCGCAGGGGAAAAACTCCGATGCACCCCTTCCAAAGCGAACATCATGCCGGACAGCGGCGCGCTGAACGCGGCGGACAAGCCGGCCGCGGCACCGGCGGTGACCAGATAATGCTCCTGCATGTCCTCACGGCGGCGGCCGCGCAAACGGTGGGACACACACTGCGCGCCCGACGCACCAATCTGAATGGACGGCCCCTCACGGCCGAGCGACAGACCAAACAACGCGCCCAACAGTCCACCGACGAAACGGACTGGCAGAATCGTCTGCCAACGCATCTTCAAGCCGCATATCACCACGCCGTTGGTCTGCGGGATGCCGCTGCCACCAGCCATCGGCTCCTTGCCGACCATCCACGCGATCGCCAGCGCGGCCGCCACCGCGGCAACCGCCCACGGCGCAATCAGCCACGGGGTCTCGCGAATCCGCGCATATATCCAACGGGACGCATCCGTGCCGTATTCGATGCCGAGACGGTATACGACAACCAGCAATCCTGAAACCAGACCAATGACTATGCCGGCCGCCGCCATCTTCCACTTCAAGTGGTCGAATCGCGGAATCAGCCGGCGGATATCATGTGCCGCGTCGTTACCAGTCAAGCCGGGAAATTCGTTGCAGACGGTCAGTCGACCAGCGAATTGATCTGGATGACATGATCGCGCTGCGGACCGGTGCCGATCGCGGAGATACGGCAGCCGCTCAGCTCTTCCAAACGCTTGACGTAGGCCTGGCAGGTGGCGGGCAGCTCGTCGAAGGAGTGGCAGTCGGAGATGTCTTCGTCCCAGCCGGGCATGGTCTCGTAAATCGGCTTGGCGGCGGCGAAAGCGGCCTGATCGGTCGGCATATCGTCGTGACGTTCGCCGTCCACGTCGTAGGCCACGCAGATCGGAATCTCCTTCAGGCCGGTGAGCACGTCGAGCTTGGTGAGCACGATGTCGGTCAGGCCGTTGACCTGGGAGGCGTAACGGTTGACGACCGCATCGAACCAACCACAGCGACGCGGGCGGCCGGTGGTCACGCCGAACTCGTGGCCCTGCTGACGCAGCCATTCGCCGGACTCGTCCAGCAGTTCGGTGGGGAATGGGCCTTCGCCCACGCGGGTGACGTAGGCCTTGGAGACGCCGATTACGCGGGTGATCTTGGTGGGGCCCACGCCGGTGCCGGTGCAGGCGCCGCCGGCGGTCGGGTTGGAAGAGGTGACGAACGGGTAGGTGCCGTGGTCCACGTCAAGCATGGTGGCCTGAGCGCCTTCAAACAGTACGGTCTTGCCTTCGTCAAGCGCCTTGTTGAGAATCAGGCCGGTGTTGGCCACGTACGGCTTGAGGCGTTCGCCGAGCTTCAGCAGCTCCTCGGTGGTCTGGTCCACGTCGATCGGACGACGGTTGTAGAGCTTGACCAGCATCTGGTTCTTCTGGTGCAGGCTGGCCTCCACCTTGTCGTGCAGATGGTCGGCGTTGAACAGGTCATGCACGCGGATGCCGACACGGTTGATCTTGTCCGCGTAGGCCGGGCCGATGCCACGGCCGGTGGTGCCGATCTTGTGCTTGCCAAGGAAGCGTTCGGTCACCTTGTCGAGTGTGCGGTGGTAGGGCGCGATGATGTGTGCGGCCTCGCTCACCTTGAGGTGGGAGCAATCGATGCCGCGGGATTCCAGGCCGTCAATCTCCTCGAAGAGCACTTCCGGGTCCACGACCACGCCGTTGCCGATCACCGGGGTCAGGTTCGGGTTGATAATACCGGAAGGCAGCAGGTGCAGGGCGTACGACTCATCGCCGACCACCACGCTATGGCCCGCGTTGTTGCCGCCGTTGAAGCGCGCGACGTAATCGACCTTGGTGCCGATCAAATCGGTAGCCTTGCCTTTACCCTCGTCGCCCCACTGAGCACCAATAAGAACAATTCCAGGCATGATGCACCTCCGCATTCGCACGATTCCGCCGGAAACAGACTACCGTACACCCTCTACCCTGCGAAGTTTCGTCTCACGCAGGGCGAGGCTGGAGGTGCGACAACCCGGAATGGGTGACGAATTTCTACTCGTACGAGGCGATGCTGTGACCAATCGCACAGCGCACAGGTTGAAGAACGGAGCCTAGAGGGCATGCCTCGCGCGATAATGAAGCCATGACGATCGCAACACCGGAACGCTATGCCGAAATGCTCGAGGCCGCCCGCCGAGGCGGTTACGCCTATCCAGCCATCAACGTAACCAGCTCGCAGACACTGAATGCTGCGTTGAAGGGCTTCGCAGACGCCGAGTCCGACGGCATCATCCAGATTTCCGTGGGAGGCGCGGCCTACGTCTCCGGCAGGGGGGTCAATGATCGCGTTACCGGCTCGCTGGCGCTGGCGGCTTTCGCACATGAAGTGGCTGCGAAATACCCGAACATCACCATCGCTCTGCACACCGATCACTGCGCCAAGCAGTATCTGGATGAGTGGGTGCGTCCTCTGCTCGCGCATGAGGCCGATCAGGTGGCACGAGGCCAGGAGCCTACATTCCAGTCGCATATGTGGGATGGCTCCACCGTGCCGCTCAAGGAAAATCTGGACATCGCCGAGGAACTGCTCGACAAGTCGCAGAAGGCGCACACCGTGCTCGAAATCGAAATCGGCGCGGTCGGCGGTGAGGAAGACGGTCACTCCGCCGAAATCAATGAAAAGCTGTATTCCACTCCGGAAGATGGCCTCGAAGTCGCCCGCCGACTGGGTTTGGGCGAACGTGGCCGGTACATGGCCGCTTTCACATTCGGCAATGTGCATGGTGCCTACAAGCCCGGCGTGGTCAAGCTGCGTCCGTCGCTACTCGGCGACATTCAGGCGCGTGTGGCGCGCGCGGTGGCCGAAGGCGAGTTGCCTAGCGCGGCCGGCATAGTCGATTTCCCCAACGGCAAGCCGTTTGAGCTGGTGTTCCACGGCGGCTCCGGTTCACGCCCGGAAGAAATCGCCGAAGCTGTAAGCTACGGCGTGATCAAGATGAACATCGACACCGATACCCAGTACGCCTTCACCCGTCCAATCGCCGACCACGTGTTCGAGAACTACGACAAGGTGCTGAAGATCGACGGCGAAGTGGGCGAGAAGAAGTTCTACGATCCGCGTTCTTGGGGCCGTAAGGCTGAGGATTCCATGTCCGCCCGCGTGGTCGAGGCTTGCCGGCAGCTGGGTTCCGCGGGCAAAGCGCTCAAATAGCGCGTAGTTTTGCGATCGTGCGCGACACTTTCCCGGAAATAATGAAAATCATTGAAAATCAATGGAGCGGACAACGGGAGTCGAACCCGCCTCTAAAGCTTGGGAAGCTTTCATTCTACCGATGAACTATGTCCGCATGCCTTACGGCTGCTGCACCTCACGTGACGAGCATGCTCAGCCAAACGAGGCACGAATAGTTATCCTAGCACGTCACCTGCCGACGCGCGTGGAGTAGGTGGGCGGAGCGATCGGCGTGCCGTTCATTTCGTTGGCCATCTGCATGAGACGCGCTATGCGCTCATCGGTCGGCGGGTGCGTGGAGAACAAGCGCGAGAAACCGACCGCGGAGAACGGGTTGGCGATCATCATTGCGGAGACGGACTGGGTGCCGGCGGTTTTGCGCATCGGCGCGGTCTGTGCGCCGTAGGAAATCTTGTTCAGCGCGGAAGCCAGGGCCTCGGGATCGCCGGTGAGCAAGCTGCCGTCTTCATCGGCGTCGTATTCGCGGGTGCGGGAGATGGCCATCTGGATCAAAGACGCGGCAATCGGCGCGAGAATCACGCTCAGCAATGCGCCGATCAGGCCGAGGCCACCGGAACTATCGCGGTCGTCTCGCGAGCCGCCACCGAAATACATCAGCGAATAGCCAAGGTAGGAGATGACAGTGGCCATGGCAGAGGCGATGGCGGAAGTCAGGATGTCGTGGTTGTACACGTGCATAAGTTCGTGGCCCAGCACACCACGCAATTCACGGGCGTTGAGAATCTGCAGGATGCCTAGGGTGCAGCAGACAGCCGCGTGCCGTTCGTTGCGTCCGGTGGCGAAGGCGTTCGGGCTCATGGTGGGGGCGATGTAGATGCGCGGCATCGGCTTGCCGGCCTTGGCGCTCAGTTCACGCACGATCTGGTAGATTTCCGGGGCTTCCTGTTCGCTGACTTCCCGCGCACCCATGGAGGCGATGGCGAGTTTGTCGGAGAACCAGTAGGTGCCGAACGTGGTAATCAGGCCGATGACGATATAGATGCTCAGGGTTTGCCGACTGCCGCCCGTGGCCCACCAAATCAGCATGATGATGGCCCACATCAGGGCAAACAGCAGCGTTGTCTTCAGGCCGTTGAAATGGCCGTGCACCCGTACTTTGGCATCCATAATGCACACACTAAAATCGCAGGCTGAATGATTGCTGGATATACGCCGCGAGAAATGTCCCATATTCGCCCGGCCCGTCCGGCCCCGAGCCCGGCCGCGTCCGCACGGGGCGCGGCTGGGTGGACGAATGCCGGACGAATGCCGGACGAATGCCGGACGAATGCCGGACGGGCGTGGGCGGGCCGTCAGGCGTGGGCGAGCTCGCGCATCTGGTCGGGCTCGATGACCTTCTTGTGCTCGCGACCTTCCTTGGCGCCCTCGGCGCGCTCGAAGGCGTCGACCTTCTTCCAGCCGGCGAAGTCGATCGGGCGAATGCCGCGCTCGGCCAGCAGTCGGTCGATGGATTCGGGGTCGCGGTCGGCTGCCACACGGCCACCTTCAGCGGCCTTGGCCAGATCCTCGAGCATGTTGGTCACGATGGCGAGCGCATCGGACTTGGTGGAGCCGATCAGGCCCACCGGGCCGCGCTTGGCCCAACCGGTGGCGTACAGGCGGTCGCGCACTTTGCCGCCGTCGGCCTCGGTGGTGATGCGGCCGTCGCCGTTGGCGTTGGCCAGGTGGGCGCCGTGCTCGTCGTAGGTGATACCGGGAGCTTCGGCGGGCTTGTAGCCGATGGCGTGGTAGACGGCCTCGACCGGGTAGTCGGTGAACTCACCGGTGCGGTGCATCTTGCCGTCGGCACCGGTTTCGGTGCGCTCCACGCGAATGGCCTTGACCTTGCCGTCCTCGCCGAGGATCTCGGTGGGGGCGGAGTTGAAGTGCACGTAGTACTTGCGGTCGGCCGGGTTGCCTTCGAAGTCGACGTCGCCGTCATCCTCCATGTCTTCGGCCATCTCGCGGATGGCGAACAGCTCTTCGACCATCTGACGAGTGAGCTTGTCCTTGCCGGCCACCTCGATGGTCTCGTCGTCCAGATCGAAGTCGTCTTCGTTGATGATGAGCTGCACGCCGGGCAGCTTCTCCATCTCGCGCAGTTCCTGCACGCTGAACTTGGCCTGGGCCACGCCACGGCGGATGAACAGGTGGAGCACCTTGGCCTTGTTCTGGCCGATGCCCTCGTACACGTTGTCCGGAATATCGGTCTTGGCCTTGAGGTCGTCGGCGTTGCGCATGAGTTCGCGGGCCACGTCCATGGCCACGTTGCCGCCGCCGATTACGGCGACGTTCTCGGCCGTGAGCGGCCATTCTCGGGCACCGGTGGGGTAACCGTCGTACCATTCGACGAACTTGGCGGCACCGTACACACCTTCAAGGTCGGCACCGGGCAGGTTCAGCGGCTTGTCCTTGACCGCGCCGGTGGCGAACAGCACGGCGTCGTAACGGGCCAGCAGGTCGTCAAGGGTCACGTCCTTGCCGAATTCCACATCGCAGTAGAGGTGGATGTTCGGGTTGTCGAGCGTCTTCTCAAGCGCGGAGGCGATGAACTTGATGGACGGGTGGTCCGGGGCCACACCGTAACGCACCAGGCCGAACGGCACGGGCAGCTTCTCGAACAGGTCGATGCGCGCTTCGGTGCCGAGGCCAAGTTCTTCGCCCAGCTTCTTGAGCTGGCGCAGGAAGATATCGGATGAGTAGACGCCGGCCGGGCCAGCGCCGATTACAGCAATGCGGAGTTCAGTATTCACAGATTCAGTCACGCGCTCTAGCCTAACGCAAAGCCTTCCGTTGCAACAGAGGGCGAGTGGTGGGAATTCTGTGTATTAGGCCATAGTTTGTGCGTTTGGGAAACCTACGAGCACTGCTAATGTCAGATTATGGGTTTCCCTATTGGTCAAGTTATTGCCGTTCTCATTCCAAGAAGCATGCAAGGCGGATCAGGCCCTTACTCCGGATACGTTTATGCTGCAAGGCGGTTATCCACGCATTTACGACACGAGAATGCCGCTCAATCTGTTCTTCTCGAACTACATCGACACTTATATCGAACGTGATGTTTCCGAATATCTTGATGTACGCAATTTGGCTGACTTCCGCCGATTCTTGACTCTTTGCGCACTCAGTTCCGGAGCACTCATAAACTACACCAACATCGCCAATGAACTTGGTGTAAGTCCGCGAACCGTAAAGGCATGGATGTCGATTCTGGAATCAAGTTACATCGCATTCCATCTCATGCCGTTCTACACGAACGCACGCAAACAGGTGGTCAAAACGCCGAAACTCTATTTTTATGACACTGGCTTGCTGTGCCATCTCTTGGGCATTCGGACGGTCGAAGCACTGGTTGCGCACCCCAAGTTCGGCGATATATTTGAAAACCTCATCATTGCGGAAACCATGAAACAGCATTTGAACGCCAATCAGGAGCCACAATTATTCTTCTACCGCGATGCCAGCAAGGTCGAGGTGGATTTGTTGGATTTCACCGATCCGAATCATCGCCTGATGATCGAAATCAAATCCGGGCAAACCTACCATGACCGGTTCGCCCGGCACCTTACTTTAATTGGCAATGTTCTCGGCATACCGTGTGAGCAACAGTACGTAACCAGTCGGGTTGAGCAAAGTTACGTCTCACAAGGAATCCGCGTCACTTCCGCCCTCGATTGGCTGGAAGGCCGACGGTAAAGAGCCGCCGCAGAACAATAACAATACTGCACAACCGGCGAATCCCTTGATGACACTGAAGACGTCACCTCCAACGGCTCTTTACGACCTCGATTGCATTCATTAGGTCATTTCTTCGTTCATTAGGTCGGAGGGTGCTGAAGCCATCCCTTGGAACGGCGGGGTTTCAAGGGCCGCTCCGACCAAGGACCGACCTAATAAACGTCAAACCGACCTAATGAATAACTCCGATACCGGATTATGAGCAACACAGCCGCAACGAAATGCGCCGCACAGGCTTAGCCCGAACATCGATTCGGGTTCAAGCCAGTGCGACGCAGATCAACTTCAGGTATAAGACCTGTATTCAATTATTGGGTTGTTATTAGCCTAGGGGCAATAGCCTCACGTCAGGCACGGCGCTTGCGCCAGATAACCAGACCGGCGCCAGCCGCGCCGAGCACAACTACGGCCGCAGCAACGGCAGCCACCGCACTACCCGTGGGGGCAGTGGTAGTAGCGTTCTTCTGCTGCTGGTCAGGCTTCTGGTTTTGCCCAGGCTTCTGCTGACCGGGCTTCTGCGGTTCAGGCTTTTCGCCGCTATCCTTCTTGGCGAGACCATCGTGTGCGGCAGTGAGTTTGTTGAGCGCAGCGGTCACCTGCGGTGCGGTTGCGGCCGGATCCTTGACTACCTGCTTTGCGGCAGCAAGTGCATCCGCATATGCCTTCCACGAATCAGCCGTGTAGTCGTTCTGGTTGAGCTTCTCACTCTCAACAGCGGCGATCTTGTCGGCAAGAGGCTTGCGCTCCTCATCGGTGGCAGGCGGAACCGGAGCCTCGGGCTTAGTTACCGTGACTTCGACGGACGCGGACTTGTTCTCGTCAACCGTGGAGGTGGCGGTGATGGTCGCCGTACCTTCGGCAACGGCGGTCACCTTGCCATCCTTGTCCACAGTAGCGACCTTCGCGTCGGAGGACTTCCAGGCCACGGTCTTGGCCGCATCACCGGTCACCTTCACCTCGGCCGACAACTGGGCAGTATCACCAGCGACCAGCGCCAGCTTGCCATCCTTGACACCATCACCGGAGACGGCAACGGAATCCACAGACGGAGTCGGGGTCGGGGTCACGGCTTCGCCCTTGCCGAGATTGATGTTGGCGTAGTCGGACTCATTTCCGGCGGCATCCTGCGCATAGAAGTGCACGTAAGTGTCGTGGTCAGCGGAGAGCTGCACCTTCACCTTGTCCTCGTCGGTGTAGGTGCCCCACATCGTGTTCTCGTTGGACTTCGGGTTGCTGGACGGGCCGGTGGAGTACAGCACACGGGTCACGCCGGAGCCTGCGGCACCGTCATCAGCGGTGAGAGAGACGACCACATCGTTGCCGTTCTTGCTCTCCTGCTTAGCGGTGACCACCGGCACGTTGGTGTCGACCTTGATGGTCTGGGAGACCTCGCGGCTGTTGTCGTTTTCATCGGTGGCACGGGCGGAAATGGTCACGGAACCCTGCGCGGTCACGCTGATCGGGCCCTTGCCACTGGTCCACTCGCCCTTGCCGATCTTGTACTCGATCGTCTTTATCGGCACGGTGGAGACGCCGCGCTGCGCGGTGATGGTGAACTTCGGGGCAGTGGTGTACCAGCCGGAGCCGGGGGCCGCGGAGTCGAAATCGATAGCAACAATCGGCTGGGCTTTCGGGTCGGAAGGCGCGACGACGAAGAACGTGCCTTCCGCCTTGATATTGCCGACACCCTCGATAGAGCCTTCCACGAAGCCGACCTGTTCGGCTTCAGCATACTCGGCGGCCGGGATACTGTCCCAAGTCACTTTGTGACCCGACTCGACCGAGCCGTCAGCGTAGGTCAGCGCCACGGTATCCTGCAATACCGGCTTGACACCGGGAGCGGTGATGGTGGAGACGTACTCCGCGTCGGTCACCTCGGTGTTGAGCTGGTCGTAGACACCAATAGTGGCCGTCGCCTGACCGGCCGCAACTTTGATGTTGTCATAGGTACCGGCAGCAGTAGTGCCCTTGACTTCGGCGGTAGTACCAGCTGTAGCATAAGCGTCGGCCGGAACGGTTTCCCAAGTCACTGGAACCTTAATGCTGGGACCATCTTGAGGTGTCGCCCACACTTCTGCAGGCAGCTTCGAGGTCGGGTCCACGCCCGGCGTGGTGCGCACGGCAACTTGCTGCACGTCTAAGAAAGCACCTGGGTCGCCCGGATCCACTGGTAGTGCAGCGCTGGTACCAAACACCTGCCACTCAGTGACGGTAATACCCTTGTTGTCATTGGCCTTCTTGTTCACCACAAGCTTCATGGACTTGGTGGTGACCTGGTCGAAGGTGTAGGTATACGGACCATACACCGGGTTGGTGGCGTCGAGCTCGTCGTCGGCGGGGAATGTCTTGTCCACCTTCAGGTTCGGCACGGTCTCGTACTGGCCGGAATCAGCATTGAGATACTCAATCGAGACATCCTTGGGCAGCGGCACGCCACCATCACCGGTCTTGACGTTCGTCCAGTAGTAGCCCACAGACTTGGACGTGGTCACGGCGCGATTCCATGTGTAAGTGGCAGTTTCGCTGGCACTGGTGTTGCCCCAAGTGCCCCAACCGCCATAGCTGGCGTTGCCGTCCAAGCTATCGTCATTGATGGCAGCAGTGCTGTTCCAGCCAGTGACATAGCTGACCTGAACGTCTGGTGCATTGTCGTTGCCTTTTTCTGCATTGAGCGCAACATTCGTTTCAGCGTCGTCCGCCAGTGCACTCGGCGCGGCCGATACGGAGAAGACACCGCCAGCCAGCAGCGTGGCCGCAGCTACGAACAGTGCGGCGAATCGTTTCGCCACACCGCCCTTCACGGCCGAAGTAGTGCTTTCGATGGTCATAATATTCTTTCTGTTAGGCGTTATGGTTTGTATCACTCATCTCCCGCCGTGTCGTGCACTACGGGAGACGGTTTGGTCGCAGGAAAACGTCAGCTCATCTTGGCGCGAGCGGAGGCAAGCAGAACCACCTGACGATCACGACTGGAAAGCAGCCCCTCGTCTTGATAGGTCTTCGTGACCTCCTGCACCTTCTTGATGAAGGCGGCACGGTCCTTGAACGGCGCGCCCGCCCAGATGTCATCCATCAGCGTGCTCTCGCTACGGTCCTGTGCAGCCGGGCGCTTCGGGTTCAGCACATCGGTGAGCTTGCCTGCGAAGCCCACATACTCGTCCTTGCGCTGGAAGTACATGTGGTACGGGGTGTTGTCGCCGTTGTAGGCGGGCTCGAACTCGTCGCCGTCAATGATGAAGTAGTTCTTCGTGCCTTCCTTCTTCTGTACGCCCAGTTTGATGGTGCCATCCAAGCCGTTGCGCTCGTAGAAGCCGCGTTGGATGAACTTGGTGGATGGGTTGAGCGCGTTGAGCACCGTGGGACCGTAGAACAGCGTCTGGATGTCCTTGCGGTCATCAGTCGACTCGGTGCGCAGCTGCAGCGGGATGGTGACGACGATCTTGTCCCCGACCTTCCAGCTGCCGGCCACGGTGGCGTATTCGCCAGCGGTGACGCCATCTATAGCCTTGCCGTTCACCTCGATCTTCGCACCTTTGCTCCACGCGGGGATGCGGATGCGGAAGGTGACGGCGCTCTTCGGCGCGGCCGTAATGGAAATCGTCGAGGTCTCCTCCTCCGGATAGTTGGTTTCCTGTGCGAGCTTCAGGCCGGTGTCGGTCCAGTCGAGTGTGGAAGCTGTGAACAGATTGACGTACAGTTCCTTGTTGTCCGTCGAGTGGAAGTAGATGGAATCCTGGTACTTCGAGTGGCTTTCCAAAGCGGTGCCGCCACAGCAAGTGCCGATGTTGCCATCACCATATTCCTTCTGCGTAGCCGGATTCACTGGGTACATGTAGCAGTTGCCCGGCGTGAGGGCCGTGCCGGAATCGAGGTCACGGGACTTACCTCCGAGAATATGGTTGAGAATCGTGCGCTCATAATAGTCCATGTAGGCAGGTTTTTGTTCGATAAAGAACAGATAGCGAGCCACCTTGAGCATGTTGTATGCCGCGCAGGATTCCGCGTTGCGCTTGCCGATATCGCCGGCCACAGTATGTGCCGGCCCCCACATCTCGCCTTCGCCAGTACCACCGTGAGCATACATACGGCCGGGCACAATCATGCCCCAGTACCCCTCAACGGCCTTGAGATAACGCGCACGAGCATCAGCATCGATATCCGCGTCGCCCATGGCCGCGTCTTTGGCGTAACCGACGAACTGTGGAATGTGCTGGTTGGCGTGCAAGTTGTTGAGGATATCGACACCAGCACCACAGTTGTCAATGAGCTTGTCAGTGTCGAAAAATGCGGAGGCCTTAAGAAATTCGCTACGGTCCTTGTCCTTGGAGACGTTGTACAAATCCACCAGCGAATCATTCATGCCGCCGTATTCACCACCGATGTAGATGTCCCACATCTTCTGCAGCTGGGTTTTGGTGCATTTGCTCAGACGCGCATAGGTCCAATGTCCGATGCCTTCAGCCAGGTCGAGCGCGTCGGCATTACCGGCAAACTCGTAAGCGGCAATCAGACCGGCAAGAATCTTGTGCTCCGTGTACCACGGTGCCCAAATCTCGCCATAGGGAGCATATTCCTCCAATGCCTTGAACTGCCACTCGCCATAGGCGGCAAGGAAGCCGGGGTGGCTGTAGCGGGCTTTGCCGTTATACTTCATCTCGCGCAGGGAATCTCGGCATTCCTTCAGGCCGGAGACGAACTCGTTGATCTTGTTGAGAATCGCTTCCTCCCCCGTTTCGGCATACGCTTGGGAGAGCATGTGCAATGCATGTCCGGCAAAGTGGCCGCGCAACAGACCATCAGCACCGTTCTTGTTCTGGCCACGCGTGTATTCGGCATCGCCCCATTGCTGTTCAACAGCCTTGTCTAGCGAGCCGCTGGGGAAGTTCTCCCAGCCACCGGAAGGCTGCGTCGTGTTGTCCTTAGGCAGCAGGTTCGCCTGCGCACGGAAGCAAACCAGCCAGCGGTCTACCGGATAGTTGCGTGCATAGTCGAGCATCCCTTCCTTGGCACGATCGAACACGCTGTTCGAGGTGATGGCGACGTTCCGCAGAGGGAACGGAGCTACCTTCCAGCCCGGCAGAGCGGGCGCGTCGGTAATGGTCTTCGCGCTTTTCGTGGTGCGCTGCGCTGCGGGAACGGCCACGCCGCCCGCGCCGTTCGCGCCCGTTGCACCTGCCGTGCCAGCGACGGATGGCGCTGCCTGCACCGTTGTCACTCCTGTACCCAATGCACTCGCCACGGCGATGGTGCCGCCGATGGCGGCCGCGCCTGCGAGCACAGCACGGCGAGAGATGCCGTTTGTTGCTTCCGTTGAACTCATCTTGCTCCTTCGTTGGACTGCCGCGCGTTCATTGCGAGGCATGACGGACGAAGACACTCTGCCGCATTCGCAACCATTCAATGCACTTAATCCATTCAATGGCCCGACGACGCAGGTAAGATGCGTCAGTGGATGGCACACACATACTCGGAATCGTCTGGTACTGCCCGTTTTACCATCACATCATTGTGGTGCGTCCCCGTCGTCATGTATGTATGGGAGAGATGACGGTAAAGCAAACAGTTACCATATGCGATTATTCGAGTTTTTGCGCGCCCTCCATGCCGCTTGTCTTCGTTGTGCGCGTTCACAATAACTCAAACAGACGATTCTCACCATGCGTCAAAGAAAGCGACTCACTCATTTTTTCTCTGGTTTTCGTAGCGCACAATACCAATGAAAATCAGTCTTTATCAGCATTTCCAGCCATGCTATTTTCGTAATTTTCCTTTTGTTTTCCTCTTGCGAAAACCAACGAACCCAAACACATATGCTCACCAATAACACAGTAAATGCATTCAAATTAACATGTTCCCGAGCAACTCTCACAAGCAGCTCAAACGCAACACCGCACTTCAACTTGAACAACACACCATTCCTCGCTATACTGATAAATTGGTGCGTTAATGAGGTATACCCTTCCCCTGTCACAACACAGAAATTGGAAGGACATACTATCATGCCTAATCTTCGCCCCACCGAGCTCATTATCATTCTACTTATCATCGTGCTGCTGTTTGGCGCGAAGAAGCTCCCTGAGCTAGCCAAAAGCATTGGCCAATCGATGAAGATTTTCCGTGCCGAGACCAAGACCGATGACCCGGCAACACAACAAACCGTCAATACAGTCAGCGACGCCCCTGCCCCAGCTCCGGCGGCAGCACCGGCTCCCGCTCCCGCCGTACCCCAAGCCGTCACGATGAACGCCACCGCCGCCCCGACTACAGCAACCGGAGCCGAACAGCGATGAGCACGGTTCCCGGAAACCCCGCGCTTCCGGCACCCCTTGCACCGGCGATGCATCCCGGCGATCGGGATACACATCTTGACCTCGACGATCTCATCGATCACTCACACGAGGCCACGCAGCAGGCCAGCGCGGGTGCGCAACACCCTACACGCCGGTGGAAGCGGGGTGTAGGGCGCAAGTCCAAAACGCGCAAGCCCCGCAACCCCGATGCGGTGATGCCTCTGGCCGATCATCTTGTCGAATTTCGCAAACGCTTTGTTCGGGCCATTGCCGGCATCATCATCATGTCGATAGTGGGATGGATGTTCAGCGATCAGGTGTTTCGTATCCTGCAACAACCGTTCCTGACGGCGGCCGGGCAGCAACAGGGACTGATGAGCATCACATTCAATGGCGTGGTCTCCGCATTCAACGTAAAGCTGGAGATTGCGTTCTTCCTTGGTCTGACGGCCTCCTGCCCGTGGTGGTCATACCAAGTGTGGGCATTCATTAATCCAGGGTTGAAGCGCAAAGAGCGCTGGACCGCGGTTACATTCATCGGAGCCTCAGTGCCGCTGTTCCTCACCGGAGCCGGACTGGCATGGTATCTGCTGCCCCAAGCGGTGGCGATCCTTACCGGCTTTGCCCCCGCAAACACCGCCACATTGCTCAGCGCCGACGTCTATTTTGATTTCATTCTGCGCATGACAGTCGCTTTCGGCCTCTCATTCCTGCTACCCGTAGTTATGGCGGCATTGACGATGATGAATGCGGTCGAAACACGAACATGGTTGAAGCAGTGGCGTCTCGCAACGGTCATAGCGTTTATCTTCGCGGCCGTGGCCACGCCAACCGGCGACCCAGGAACATTATGCGCACTCGCTTTGCCCATCATCGCAATCTATTTCGCAGCCATAGCCGTATGCGCAGTATACGAGCACATCCAGCTATGGAAAGTCATGCGCGCGGCGGGCGAAGAACCCAAACTTCTCAAACTTTTACATAAAATGCGCGCCGCGTTACCATTTCGCGCGGCGCGCAAAGCCAAGCGCACCGGCAAACAGGAAGCCCCTGCAACAATAACTGCAGAAGGAGAATAATATGTTGTTCGGCATTTCGGGCACGGAACTCATGGTGATTCTTGTCATCGCTTTAGTGCTGGTAGGCCCCGACAAGCTGCCCGACTACGCACGCAAGGTCGGACGATTTATCCATAGCATGCGCGTACGCGGCCAAGCGTTGAGCGAACAAAGCAACATCGACGTTCACGGCCTTGTACAGGATTCCGGCATCAATGATATTCGCAAAGGTCTGGATGATGCCACGCAAGATGTAAACCGGCTGCTGCCGCCTATCCGGTGACGTTATCAATCCAACGGCAACGTTGACTCGCGTTGGATTAGCTTCACCGGCACACGCTCCACACCATGGTGAGGATGCCCCGCAATCGCATCCAGTAGACATAGGGCAGCTTGACGCCCCAGCATTTCGTTGTTGTCATCAATAGAAGTAAGCAACGGATGCGCGTACGACACATAATCCGGACTGTTGTCGTGCCCGATAACCGCTACGTCTTGCGGCACGCGACATCCGCTACGTTCCAATTCCTCGATGCAGCCACGAGCCAACACATCGTTTTGGCATATCACTGCGTCGAATGCAGCACCGTCATTGAGCAGCAGACGGGCAGCGGCGCGCCCCCATTCCGCTTCCCATGAACCGAACCGCGCTTCGCCAACCAACTGTAATCCAGCATCATGCAAGGCCTTGAGCGCACCCCGCATCCGTTCATGTGCAACCGAGCACTCGGAGTCGCCAGCAATAATCGCAATACGAGTGCGCCCGCAGGAAAGAAGGTGGCGAACGGCCAAACACCCTGATTCCACATTGTCTTGTGCCACGGAACAATCATCGGGATCACGGGACGGGCCATAGGCGTAGACCACAGGTACCGGAGAATCCACGTAGTATGGCACCGGATCCGTACGCCTGCTGATAATCAACAGTCCCGACACTCCTTGCACCAACATTCGTTCAATACCACTGTGGAACAATGCCTCATTGCCTGACGCATTGAACAGCAGCGCTGCGGCTGAGCGCGCTTGAAACGCATTCTCCGCTCCAATAAGAATGGTCGGGGAAAAGACGCCTTTCATATCAACGCCAATGATGCCAACGCGAAAATCCTGCACGCCGTGAGAATCCCTGACGCTTAACCTTGCCATCGATGCCATAGCTTCTGCAGCGCTATAGCCCAACCTCTGCGCAGCATCAATCACTCGAATACGGGTTTTCTCGCTGACGTGAGGCTTTCCACGCAAGGCCTTGGACGCAGTGGACAGCGATACATTAGCCGCCGATGCCACTTCCTCCAAACGGACTGCGCCCACATTGAGCTCTTCCTCACCCTCTGACATATCGACTCCTCTGGCAAGGGCCTCAATGCCCCTAAATGATGCTGCAAACAGCCTTTAGTCTAATAGACTGCCACCTACGGCGCCCGCATCCGGTAAGCACACACAAAATATTGATATCAACTTGTTATATTGCACATAATCCGGATGCGGCTCCAATCAATTCCGGTTTATCTTAATCAATCCCGATCAATTAGGGCAGTGAGGGCCCAGAGGATGCTCACCACGTCGATGGCCTCCTGGAGGAAGGCACCGACGACGACCGGGATAAGGTTGAACGCGGCGGCAATCATGCCGATGGTGGCAAGCACAAGGCCCGCGATTACGGCTTGAAGCATCACGCGCTTGGTGCGGCGTGCAATGGCGATGGCGCGCGGCACGGCGGCGATATTGTCATTCATAATGACCACCTGAGCGCTTTCGGAAGCGGCGGTGGACGTGCCATCGGTCATGGCCACGCCGATATCGGCAACAGCGAGCACCGGGGCATCATTCACACCGTCACCAACCATCATCGTGACGGTTTTGCCGGCTCCTGTAGCGGCCCTGACTGCGGCTACCTTATCCTCCGGGAACAGTTCGGCGTGAACCTCGTCAATGCCGACTTCGCTGGCAATGATATTGGCGGAAGCCCGCTTGTCACCGGTAAGCATGGCGAGCTCGGTGACGCCCAACTCATGCAGTTTGGCGAGCACTGCCTTGGCGTTGGCACGCGGCACATCGCGCAGCACAATGCGCGCGATCAGCCGGCCGTCAACGGACACGTAGGACGCCATCTCATCCGGCTGCAGCAGGCCAAAGCGAGTGCGCAGGTCATCTTTTTGCTGAGCTCCCCCTCTTAGGGGGAGCTGGCCGCTTCGCGGGCTGAGGGGGGCAGCCTCGCCGACCGCCAGGAATCCATCCTCCCCAGCAGCCGCGAAAGACAGCCGGCCAACGCGCACCGCGTGTCCGTTCACCTCGCCGGAAACGCCCTTGCCGGCGTCTTCATTGATGTTCTTGACGACCGGATACTCCCGGCCATGGCCAGGCCAGCTGGCCTCCGGCTCTGGGCACAGGCGCTGGCCATCCTCGAACCGCTGGCGCAGTCGGGCCAGCGCCTCCGCGCCGGCCTTGGCAATGCCTTTGGACAGGATGTGCACCGAGTAGCTTTCCACCGCGCCGGCCATCATCAGCACATGGTCTTCGTTGAGACGGGTTGCAGCGCCGGGCAACATCTCGACGCGCACGACCTGCGGCTGCTTGACGGTGAGCGTACCGGTCTTGTCGAAGAACACCTGCGTGACGCGGCCAAGGTTTTCCAGCACGTCCTGCGCTTTGATAAGCACGCCGGCTGCGGCGAGGCGTCCGGTTCCGGCGATGTACGCCACCGGTGCGGCGATGAGCAGCGGGCAGGGCGTGGCCAGCACCAGCACCTGGGCGAATCGCGTCGGCACCCCGGACATCGCCCATGCGATGCCGGCAATCATCAGCGAGAGCACGGTAAAGGGCACAGCCAAGCGGTCGGCGGTTTTTACCACGGCCGGGCGCGACTCCTGCGCGGAGGCCACGAGCTCGAGGATGCGCTGGTACTGCGAATCGGCGGCCACCTGGGTGGCACGCATGGTCAATGCAGTCGAGCCGTTCACCGCGCCGGACATCACGCGGGCGCCGGCGAACACTTCACGCGGCACCGGCTCACCGTTGATATTGCTCAGGTCGAGCGTGGCCGTGCCGGACAGCAGCTCACCGTCAACCGGCACAGTTTCGCCCGGCAGCACCATGAGTACATCGCCCAGCTGCACCTGCTCGACCGGCACCGTGTCGAAGCGGTGCGCGGCGGCCGCAGCCGACGCCAAGCCCACACGCCGGAAGCCATCGGACGAATCGCCCTTATCGGTAGCAAACCCACACCCCACACCAGGCAGGTTGACGACGTGTGCGGTCTGCGGCGCGGCTTCCATAAGCGCGGTCAGACTGCGCTCGGCCTTGGCTTGGGCGTATTCCTCAATGGCCTCGCCGGACGTAATCATCAGCGTCACCGCCCAACTTGCCCAGTATTCGGCGACGGCCACGGTGGAGAGGATCGCGACCACGGCCAGCACATCAACCCCGACCTGCCCGTGGCGCAAATCGTCAATCATGCCGCGCACAGTGTCAATCACGATAATCAGCACCAATGCGATAACCAGCCACTGGCCGAAGCCCGGATTGCCAAGTACCGGAATCGCCATCGCATTGCCCCACGGACGCCAATCGCCCAGTAAAGCCAGCGGAATTGCGGCGATGACGACGACCGGAAGCATCGGCACAAGCTTGCAGATGTCGAGAATTTTGGTGAAGAATCTGATGAGTCTGCTCATCATTGCTCCTTACGCTCGTATACGGAGTCGATTGCGGTACGGCAAGCGTGGCCCGCGCAATCGGCGCTACGGTCACGCCTTGTTAACCCACCGGCGGCTTTGCCTGGGGCTTCGCTTTGCTCGGCTCCCGCGCGACCTTCCGATACACGGCGTAAAGAAATGTATTCAGTTTTGTATTGAATTATGCGCTGTGTTCGGGACGTCGCCCGAACTCAGTGCTTGGCCTACCCTATCAACGAGCGTTGCGCGACATGCCGGATATCGAAACTGCGTTGGCGGCATGGGCGCGGGGCACAATCGCGCATACGAAAGGCCCGTGGCAGGAGTTTGCTCACTGTCACGGGCCTTTGCTTGTCTGACACGGTGTTCAGCGGTTACCGCTCAACACCGTGTGACGTTGTCGAGTCGGCTTTACCACAGGCCGAATGGGTCGGAGAAGCCGCCGCCGTCACCGGTGCCGCCATCGCTGTTGCCATTGCCGTTACCGTTACCGTAACCGTTCTGGCCATTGCCATTCTGGTTGTTCTGCTTATTCTGGCTGTTGCCGTTGGAATCGGAGCTGGACGAACCGTTCACCGACGACTCCTCCTGATCGAGCGTCACGTCCACATCCATGGTCTTGCCGTCGCGCACGATGGTCAGCGTCACCTTGTCTCCCAAAGCCGCGGCACGAACGTAACCAAGCAGCGAGTAGTTGTTGTTCACGGCGTTGCCGTTGAAGGCCACGATGGTGTCGCCCTCCTTGAGGCCGGCCTTGTCGGCCGGGCCGCCGGAGACGACCGCGCTGCCGGTGGCGCTGGACTTGGTGATGGTCGCGCCGCCGCGGGTCACGCCGTCGGCTTCAACCGTGTCGGACTTGATGACCACGCCGAGGGCAACGTGCTTGACCTTGCCGTCCTTGATGATTTCGTCGGCCACACGCTTGACGAGGTTGGACGGGATGGCGAAGCCGATGCCGATGGAGCCGGCGGAGTCGGAGGAGGTGGCGGTGGAGGCGATCGAGGAGTTGATGCCGATCACCTGGCCGGCCGCGTTGAAGGTCGGGCCGCCGGAGTTGCCGGGGTTGATGGCCGCGTCGATCTGGACGGCGTTGGTGACGATCTCGTTGTTGTTGTCGTCGGTCACGGTCACCGGGCGGTTCAGGGCGGAGACGATGCCGGTGGTGGCGGTGTCGTCGTAGCCGAGCGGGTTGCCGATGGCCATCACGTTCTCGCCGACGGCGAGCTTGTCGGAATCGGCGAATTCCACGGCCTTGAGGTCGCTCGGCGGGTTGTCGAGCTTGATGACCGCAAGATCGGTGGTGGCGTCAGTGCCGACGAGCGTGGCGGAATACATGTTACCGTTGGCAAGCGTCACCTGAATCTGCTGGGCACCGGAGATCACGTGGTTGTTGGTGATGATGTGGCCTTCGGTGTCGATGATGGCACCGGAGCCCTTGGCGGTGCCGTTGCTCAACGCGGTCTGGATGGAGACCACGGAGCCGGAGACATCGCTGGCGACAGTCTGCCAGTCGGGGGCTTCGCCGCTCTTGGCGGTGGCGGACCCGGAGCCGGACTTATTCGAGCTGACGTTGGTAAGCGAGTTGCTGGTCGGCAAGGTGATCAGGCCGCTGGTGAGGGCACCGTAGCCGAGGCCCAGGCAGAGGGCCGCAGCCAGAACGGCGGCGACCACGGCGATGAGGATGTTGCTCGCCGTCTTGGACATGCCCTGCTTGGCGGGGCCGGGCTGACCGGGCTGACCGGGCTGTCCCGGCTGGGTCGGACCTTGACCGTTCGGCGTACCGGTACCGGGAACGCCGAAACCGAACAGACCGCCCTGCTGGGGCTGCTGGCCATTCTGGCCATTCTGACCGGACTGGCTGGCAAACGGGTTGCCGTTGTTCTGCTGCGGCTGCGTGGGCGGATTGAACGGATTGCCGTTACCCTGCGGCTGCGGGTTATTGGTGTAGTAGGGGTTGCGGTTGCCCTGCTGGCCCTGTGGGGTTTGCTGTGCAGGCTGGCCGAACGGGAATTGCTGCGTGGGCTGGGCATTGTTGCCGGCCTGGCCGCCCTGCTGGCCCTGTGTCTGAGTCGGGGTCGGTCCATAAGCGCCGTATTCCGGGGCCGGGCGGTACAGCGGAGTTGTGGCCGAGGTCTGGTCTGCGGCCGGCGCTGCCGGAGAAGCCGGCGAGGAGGAGACCACCGTGCTCTCGCCCTTGGCGGAGGCGTAGTCCGGGATGGGCTCGGTGGCGGCAGTGTCGGTAGCGGCTTGCGTAGGCTGCTGATCGGCAGCGAGGGCGGCCGAGGAAACCGGGGCTTGCTGCTCGCTGGAATCGCTGGCGTTGCCGGCATCAACCGAGTCGCCACCCACAAACGGGTTCTTCGGCTCGGCGTTGCCGGTATCGGCAGTACTATTGGGGTTTTCGTTATTCCGCGGGGTCTGGTCGACGCCCTGCGGGTTAAATTCGTCAGCCATTGCTGCTCCTTTTCCTAAATTCCTATCACGTCTGTTCGGCGGCTATTCGGGCACTTGCCCATTGCCACTTCTCGTGTGCTACCTCAGTAGTAAAGGCAGTCAATCTGGAGGTTTTCTGAACGTTGATTGAAAGTCTATGCGTAATCATCGCAGAGTCTTATGGGCATCTCGGCTTCGAGGGGCTGATTTCCTGTTTCGGGAACATCTACTTGCACTTCAAGGGGCTGTTCGCGCGGTCAATTCCGAGTATCAAGGGCCCTCATTTAACGCCATTCCGCCATTTTTGCAGCCGGCCTACTTGACCGGGAGCCCCTTGAAGCGGAAGTAGACGTTCGGGAGCGGCGAAATCCGCCCCTCGAAACCGAGTTCTTCACAATTTCCGGCCCTTTTCTGGCCCTTCTGCCTAAAGTGAACATATGACGATCAGCCTTCTTGAACATCCGTTGGGCGCACAGCCCGGACAGCCCGGCGACCGCAGCGCCTTCCATTTCGAAACGATCACCCGCCTGCCATCCACGGCCAGCGGGCTTGGGCGAGACGGTGCCCGATACGGCCGCACCGGCATCATTCACACGCCCCACGGCGATATTCGCACGCCTGCCTTCGTGCCGGTGGGCACGCAAGCCGCGATGAAGGCCGTGTTGCCCGAGCAGATGAAGGATCTAGGCGCACAGTGCCTGCTGGCCAACGCCTTCCACCTGTTCGAGCGCCCGGGCGAGGACGTGCTGGACGCGGCCGGCGGCTTGGCGCGTTTCATGAACTGGGATGGGCCCACGTTCACCGATTCTGGCGGTTTCCAAGTGATGTCGCTGGGCGTCGGCTTCAAGAAGACGCTGGCAATGGACGTGACCGGCATGAAGTCGGACGACATCATCGCCAAGGGCAAGGAGCGCATGGCCTGGGTGGATGAGGACGGCGTGACGTTCAAGTCGCCTTTGAATGGTGACGCACATCGTTTCTCCGCTGAGATTTCGATGGGCATCCAGCACAAAATCGGCGCGGACATCATGTTCGCGTTCGATGAACTCACCACGCTGATGAACACCCGCTCCTACCAGGAGGATTCGGTGGAGCGCACGTTCCGCTGGGCCCGTCGCTGCGTGGACGAGCACCAGCGGCTGACGGCGGAACGCCTGGGCAGGCCGTATCAGGCGCTGTATGGCGTGGTGCAGGGCGCGAATTACGAGGATCTGCGCCGGCGCGCGGCCTCGCAGATCGCCTCTCTGGACTTCGACGGCGTGGGCATCGGCGGCGCGATCGAGAAGCGCATCATCGGCGACACCTGCGCATGGATCTGCGACGCGATGCCGGAAAGCCGCCCACGCCACGTGCTGGGTATCGCCTCTGTGGACGACATCTTCGCCTGCGTGGAGAACGGCGGCGACACCTTCGACTGCGTGGCCCCCGCACGCTGCGCCCGAAACGGCGCGATCTACACGCGCGCCGGCCGGTACAACATCAAGCGTGCCCAGCATAAGTTCGATTTCGGGCCGCTGGAGGAGGGATGCGACTGCTACACATGCCAGCATTATTCGCGCGCGTACGTCGACCACCTGCTGCGCGCCCGCGAGTTCAACGGGTTCACGTTGGCCACGATCCACAACGAGCATTTCTTCGTGAAGCTGCTAGACGACATCCGCGCCTCGATCGACGGCGGATACTTTGATGAGTTCCGCGACGAAGCGTTGGCCCACTTCTACGGCAACGGCGAGCGCCGGCCAGGGTTGTGAGTTTTTCTCCTTCGTTGCGGCTTGTGCCGAACTTCTCTCTGCTCCCCCGCTGAGGCTGAGACGTTAAGCAAACAGCCCAGTGGGCTGTTTGTAGTCGAAGGTGAGACGATAGTCGAACCAGCAGGTTGCAGGCAAGGCCCGTCCTTAATTGCGGACGAGCTGTCACGAAGTGACTGAGGGGAGTGCCGCCACCCTCAAAGATCACGGCGCCCGCAGGAGACCCACAAGCGATATATCCCTGCCTCCCATGCGACACGCCGAAGATTGCATGATTACCCAGCCGGGTGTAAGTTAGTCGATTGTCTGCGAGTGTGGCGGAATGGTAGACGCGCTGTCTTCAGGTGGCAGTGAGTGTATGCTCGTGGGGGTTCAACTCCCCCCACTCGCACCAGCAACTAAAGGGCTGGAATCGGAAGGTTCCAGCCCTTTTGCTTTGTCCGGGCAAGCGCCGTTTTTCAAGTTGCGATGGCCTTGAGGGGGGGGGGCTTAGGACTTGAGACTTATGGCCCAACTTTCGTGGCGGAAAATGTCCCGGTACCTGCATCAATCGTTTGACGTTCAAGCCAGGCCAGAATCCGCTGTCCCGGTTCGCGATTTCGGGCGATCTTTGCAAACCGGGACAATTTTTGTTGCCCCGGTATAAATGTCAATCGATTTATGCGAAAACCGGGACAACGTGCCAATTCCAGAATCGGCCTTATTCCGCCGATTCCGTCTGCCAGACGATATGAGTTGAGGAAACCGGAGTGTCCCGGTTCACGAAAACAAGCCGAAATCGCCGACCGGGACAGCGGATTCTGCCCCGGTCGACAGGTCAAACGATTGACATATGAACCGGGACAAATACAGATCAGAGAGAAGCCCATGAAGCAGATTTAACTTTCCTCAACTTTCCATCCGCCATAAACTAGCATTACATAACATCATGAACCGAGACGAAACCAACGAAGTATCTGGAGTCACCGACGACCAGCTCGGCCGAACGGCCGAGCCGTACGAATCCGGCAACTGGCGGGGCGGCGTCGGGAGCATCATTCGCAGCAATCCGAAATCAGGAACCGACACAAGTCGGACCCAGCAGACACGCATAATACGAGTTCACAGACTCGGCGATGTATTCCGCAACCGCACCACCGAATACCACACCACGGAAGAACTGTAAGCATTACGAAATCAACCTTGATTATTGCGCGGGCCTATACTAGGTTACGGTAGCGTAGGTTAGTGGTCGGGAGAGCGTCGCCGGCCATAGCGAGGTGATCAGTATGAGCGTTTCCATCAGCACGCCATCTGGACGAACCATGGCTTCCGCCGCAACAGTTGCGCCTTCCGCAACCGCGAGTCAAAAATCCAGCGCAAGCGCCAACCCCACCGCACTGGACCGTGCATCGGCCCGATACAGGGCCGCGCAATCGCGCTACCGCCAAGCCAAGGCCGCACTGAAGGCGATCAAGCGCCAGATCGTCCCCGTGGATGCATTCGGCAATCGCAAGCCGCGACTGCGCGGATGGCTTCACCTCGCCACCCTGCCGCTGTGCATCGCGGCGTCCATCGTACTCATCTGCATCGCGCCGGCCGGCTCGGTCAAAGCGGCCTGCGCAGTGTACGGTGCCTCGGCCATGCTGCTGTTCGGCAACAGCGCGCTGCTGCACGTCGTGCCGTGGCGCAGCGCGAAGGTGACTCGCGTACTGTGCGGCATCGATTATTCGAACATCTTCCTCATCATCGCCGGCACTAACACACCTGTGCTGTTCGCACTCAGCCCGGCGATTCGCCGGCCATATCTCACGGTGATTTGGGTGACCGCGGCGATCGGCACGATACTGCATATCGTCTGGCTGCGCACCCCGAACTGGGTGTTCACCACTGTGTATGTTGTGCTGGGATTGGCGCCGGTGACACTTATTCCGCAACTATGGACGGCTCCCGCAGTGGGCCCGGCTGCGACCATTCTTATCGCGTGCGGAGGTGCCGCGTATATCGCCGGCGCTGTGTGCTTTGCGCTGCGCAAGCCGAATCCGATTCCAGGCTGGTTCGAGTTCCACGAGGTGTTTCACCTAGGCACGGTCATCGGGTACGCCTGCCACGTCGTGGCGATTTATCTGATTGTCTGCGCGCTGTAGTTGTCCAGCAATTCATACAGGATGCTTCGAACTCGCTGTATTGCAGCGATTTGAACACGGCGCGGGACAGACAGCGGCCCTTAATTCTCGGAGCCAAGAATCAAGTCCTTGACCAGCCAGCCGTGACGGCCGCCTTCATAGACCTCGTCAGTGAGCCGGTAGCCGCGCTGTTCGTAGAACTTGTAGTGGTCGTTCTCCGAGTGCACGGCGGCCATGGTTCCGCCGGCTTGCGCGATGCGGCGTTCGGCGTCGGCCAGCAGCCGCGAGCCGATATGCCGGCCTTGTGCCTCGGGCAGTACCGCCAGGCGCGCGATGACGTATCGCCCGGGCTGGTCGGGATGATCGGGGTCCGCGTAGAACCGACAGGTCGCTACGGGGTGATTCTGGCTGGGCTGAATGGGCTGGCTGCGTGAGGCCAATTGCGCGGACGAGCCGGGGCGATTGGGCGCATCATTATCCGAATCGAACACCAGCAGATGTACGGACGCGGCATCCCATTCATCGAACTCCGGCCGCCAGTCGCGTTCGCGGATGAACACCTGCTCGCGTATGGCGCGGGCCGCGTCGGGCAGCCGGTCGTATGCTTCGATTCGTATGGTCATGAGCGTCAGTGCAATGCGTCACGATAACCGACAAAGCCCGGCTCGATGGACGAGTCCGGGCCCAGGCTGTGCTCGATGGACTCAGGCCGTACGCGCGATCTGCACGGCGGTGCCGGACGCGGTGACCATCAGCATGCCGTTGTCGGCGCCGAGCACCTCGTAGTCGATGTCCACGCCGACCACGGCGTGCGCCCCCATCGCCTCCGCACGCTGCTGCATCTCGGCGATGGCCTCGTTGCGGGCACGCATCAGCTCTTCCTCATAGCCCTGGCTGCGGCCGCCGAACATGTTACGCAGGCCCGCGCCAAGATCCTTGAACATGTTCACACCGGATACCACTTCGCCGAAGACGATGCCCTGGTAATTGGTGATGGTGTATCCGTCGACGGACGGGGTGGTGGTGACGAGAATCATGGCGAGGCTCCTTTGGCTTGTCTGCGTAGAT
>ERZ827528.1186-NODE-1186-length-27905-cov-3.814004_pt1 | contig 27905 bp, 40 predicted proteins | sample MGYA00519768_ERZ827528 | MGnify/ENA primary metagenome ERZ827528 (study PRJEB31778, sample SAMEA3449343) | human gut metagenome | biome: human gut; feature: human-associated habitat; material: faeces | place: United Kingdom | collected 2010/2012 ...
CATACATTCGGCGGTTGACGGAGCGGAGGATCATGCAGAGGTTCTCCACCTCTCCGGAGGACAAAATGCCAAGCACACGCTGCGCCATGATCTGGTGTTCAGCGCGTCCGCAGAACAGCGCCGGATGATTACGCTTGTCCGACTGCCACGCCAGCGCGTAATACTTGGCACGATCTCGGTTATACACGCGCATAATAGCGCTGTGCGCAGAGGGAAGCACCGCCAGCGCGTAGGCCACCTCAGCCGACAAGTCAAAATTTCGGATTTCCTCACTCATACTTTTCGTTCCCCCCTTCCGACTTCAATTTTGCCTTTTTTTCTTTGTTTTTTTGGTAGAGCATCTTGTTATACGCTTGTCGTGTTCCAGCGCGGTTGGCCTCATACTCCTTATGATAGGCCATCAATGCAGCTTGGCGGCAGGCATCACAGCAGTACATCGCACCGTATCGGGAGACAAAGGGCTTTCCACAATGCGCACAAAATTTTGGAGAGGGCACCCAATGCTTTGCTTCACGCGTTTTTTGAGCAATTTCGGGGTCGTTCATCCGCTCCAAACGGTAAGCGGCTTTATGCTTAGAGATACCTTGCTTTTTCCCGATCTGCTTACAGGCCGGACAATATTTCTGCAGGCTTGCCTGGACAATATAGGGCTTACCGCAGACCTTACATATATCCACACTTCCGAGCGGACGCTGGGAGCCGCGCTTATCGTATAAAGCGCCCCGCGCCTTGTTAATCAAAAGCTGGCACGCCTCACAGCGGATGCACTTAATCGGACGGTAGATGAGCTTTCCACAATCCACGCAATGCGTCAGCCAGCGTGCTTCCAGATTGCCGCGCGGACGGCCTGTGTTCTGCTTCACGCGGAGAGCGTTGGATTTTTTTCGGCAAGCCTCACTGCAATATCGCTGCTGCCTTTTGGGGAGGCTCTTTCCACAAACGGCGCAAACGCCGGGAGCGCTCAGCGGCTCAGGAGTTTCAAGCGTATTTGGCACGCCGTTATAGATCAGGTCATGCGCGTCGCTCCGGTCAATGGCCGTCCACCCGTTGGCGAGGAGCAACGTACCCTCCATCAGGCCGCAGCGCTTGCGGATAATGTTATCAAGCTGCACATAGGCGGAGCGAACATCCGGGAAAACATGAGGCCGCTCCCGCAGAAAGCGATACAAGCTCTGGGTGATGTACGCATAGCCGTAGGGATCGCACAGCGTCCACTCCAGACGCATGTATTTCCCGCTGCCGCCCCGGAGCTGGTGCACATAGTTTTCCGGGCGCGTTTTGATGGCATAGTGCACATCCTGCGGATCGCGGATCACGGTGAACTCGCTCCTATCTATGAGGCGTTCATACGTCCAGCCGTTGCGCATGGGATACGGCCACTTGTTGTCTTTGATCGCGGTTTCGAGCAGCCGCGTCATGTAGGGGAGCTTATTCACAAGCCCCGCACGCTCACATAAGCCGCGCAGATTCCCGACACGATAAGTTTTGCCCTCCGGGGAGCGAACGAGCACCCATATAAACCGAGCAGGGAGTTTGACGTTGGCCGCAACAATAGCGTCGTGCTTATCGCTCCGATCCAGCACGCGCCAGCCGCCAGCGAAAAGAAAGCAGCGGCCTTTGGCTGCGGATCGTGCGCCAGCGGCCAATGTATCCGCACAATGGACGGCCGTGGCGTAGTCCGTTGTGAGATTTGGGAAAAAGTCCGGGCGGCCGGACATGAAGCGGAGCAGATTCCACGTCGTGTAGATCGTGCCCCACGGCGCTTGGACCGTCCATTGTACCTTACTCATTGGCTTCTCCTTCCGGTATCTTAAAAATTACTTTTCACCGTGAATTTCTCTTTGTTCCAGCGCCCATACGTGGGCTTCCTCCGGGGTAGAGAACCCATCCTTTCTCATTCGTTCCCCGCCCTCGTGTCCTTCGGGGGCGGGGAAAATATTCTTGCGGCGTTATTCGCTGGGCAGCTTATACACGATTCCGTCGTTCCAATCGGTGATGCACAGCCTCCACTTGCCCGACTTATCCCAGGCGACCTGCGAGGGCTTGCGCACAAAGGGTTTTTCTTCGCCGGTCTGGATGGTCACGCTTTTAGCTGTTGCCCGGATGATCCGGAACTCAAGCTTGTCAACGATTCCCTTCTCGCGGTTCCAGCGGGAGCAGGTGAACGTGTCGCCGACCGCGAAGGGGTGCGGCTCAGCGGCTTTTTCCTCCGCCTTGACGATGCCGCCGATCTCCGCGTATGCCGCCGTCAGTACAATGCCGTCAACCCCGGTCCGATAGGTGATGTTCTTCGGGCCGGTTGAAACGACGCGGCACGCGCCGAAATGCTTCACCTGCACGATGTAACCAGGCTTGACGTTCTCCTGCGAGAACTCCACGCCGCCGAGAGCGTCCAGCGCGTCCTGGTAATAGCCGAGCTTGTCAAGCTGCGCCTCCATGCGGTCGAGCGTGGTTTCGATCCACTCGTTCACTGTATCCAGCGAGAGCGGTTCGCCCGAGATAAGCTTTATCGTTTCACCGCGTCCAAGCTTTTGCTTTAGATCATCGTAATGATCTATATTTTTCCTCAGCTTGCGCAGACTGGATTCGCACTCCGCGACGCGGCGCGAAATGAAGCCTTTGTCCTGCAACCCCTTTTGCGCGGCGGTATCGCGGGCGGCGGCGGCACGTTCGCGGTAATAGGTCGACTTGTTGAACTCCTTAAACCCGGCCTCGTAGGCGGCAAACATGCGGTCACGCTTGCGGGTAAAGGTGCGTCCGGCGCTGGAATTGATGTTCGGCTGGGTAAAAAATGCAACGTCGCCATGCATGTCGTTGATAGGCTTTTGCAACGCTTCACCCCGCGCCGCTGCGCGATCCGCCGAAGCCTCAAAACGTTCTGCGCGATGTTCTGCTTTCTCCGCCTTGCGCTCCTGCTGCGCGGCGAAACTCAACCGCTCACCGATCGCTCCCGCGTCCGCAAGGCCTAGCGCCTTTGCGATCTTCTCGGCGCTCCAGAGATTCGGTTCCTTGCAACGGCTGATCCAGCAGCCGGAGCGGCGACCCCACAAGAACGCACCCTTAATTTCGCGCTTCTGGTCGGCGGTGAGGTCGTCATAATCGGCCTTGTCGAAGTGCAGTTCCAGCTTGCCGGTTTCCAGATTGCGGATGAAATAGCTATCTGGCGTTGCAGCGGGAGCGAATTTGGCGGCGAACTCATCCGAGGATACGGTATAAACGGCTTCTTTGCTCATCGTTTTTGCCACCCTTTCGCAAGCACCTTTGCGGCGATGCTGAGCTTCTCCGTTCCCCAGCCACCAACCGGGGGCTGAAGATCCCCATCCTCGTACAAGACCCCCAAAAGCGTGGGAGAACCCCAATGACAGCCGTCCCACCCACGACGGTAGGCCAGTTTGTCAACCTCCCGCCAGACCTTGATGGGGAGGTTGTACACTGCCTTGTACACCCCGTCGCCGTCAGTGCTGGTTGAGAACCACTCCACCTTCACGGGGTACTCCCGCTTGCCAGCCATAAACTGGCTGGCGTGTTTCTTTACGATTCTATTATTCATAATACTTTTTTCTCCTTTCGTCAGAATTGGCCTTGGACAAAGCCCATTTCTTCGCGGGCCGTTTCATCCCCCGACCACGCCCCGCCGTTCGCGTCGAAGGTGATGGGGAACTCCCAGCGGCAATCGCCATCGGTAGTAAATCCCATGATCTCGATCTCTGCCGCGTCCTCTCCGTCCTCGATGGCTCCACGTGCAACGGCCATCGCATCGAATAACGCGGAAAACCATCCGATTGAATCCCTGTTTTCCCAACTATCTTCTGAGAGCTTTAGCCCATACATAATATTACCTCCGCGCCCCGAGCTCTTACCAGCTCTGCGGGCTCCCTTGATTACATACTTATTATAGCATAGGTAGGGAAACTTTGCAAGTGTTTTTCAGAAAAATTTCAAAAAAAATTAGGCCTACCCCAATTAGGGATAGGCCTTGATCTTCCGCCGGATGCCTTGCAGCCGCCGCTTGATGGTGCTGTCGCTGCAATGGCACTCCTGCGCCATCTGGATATAGGATAACCCGCGCCGCGCCAGAGACAGCACGCGCACCTCGTCGTCAGTCAATCCGCACTCCCGGACGATTTCCTCGTATGTACGCTGCGCCATTCCAACCGCACGGGTCACTCCTCCTCTTTCTTTGCTTCCACGCCTGCCGCGTCCGCCATTCCTTCGCCAATGATATACGCGATCACCGTCGCGCCTGCCATGATGATACTCCCTACCTGTGTAGCAGTTTCTTCCGCCACACCAAAGGCCATCACCAGCATGGTTACAAAGCTTACCACCGCCGCCCAAAACTTCCTGCTTGTCAATTTCCGCTTAATGTTCTCACTCATTTTCGATTCCTTCCTTTTCTTCATAGATGATTTCAAGGCCATATGCTTTCGCGGCCTCATGTTCGATTCTGCAACCACGAGCGTTTTCCCAGCCCTTGCAAAAGTAGGCCGCATGGCACAAGCTCATGTTTTCAAGCGATTTAGCTAAAAAACACAAAGGGATTTGCACCACGCCACGCTGTTTCATAGATTGCGGGCTATACCATTCGTCCGTAAACAGCGTGTTCACAATCTCAAACCCCTTCTTTTCCAGTGCCTTAACGGCCTTTTCACGGGTTGAGATGATTTCAGCTTCGGATTTTCCAGCCATCGGCTGACTTAACATTGCTTTTCTCTCACTCATTTTTCCGCTCCTTTCTGCCGAAATGGCAACTTTCTTACTGCTTCCATCACGCGCTCGGCGCTTCCATTGCCGCCGCCGTCGTGATAGGGCTTATACAAGTAATCGTTCAGGTTCTCATATTCCTCCTGCGTGATGTATCCGCGCTCGATGTACTTCACGCCAAGCCACGTAATACGATCATGCGCCAGTCCAACCAGCAGGCGGCGCTCTGCTGTGTCCTTCTTTCGTCGCGCTTCGATCACCGCCCAAAATCCGGAAGAGCCAAGCACGGACACGAGGATCGTCACAAAAAGCTGCACCCATTGCATCACCCCACGCTCCCTTCCAGCGCCTTCACGCGCTCCTCCAACTGCTTCACGCGCTCCTCCAGTGTAAGGGAGGTCACGCTATGCAACTTGAGATACTGCGCCATCATGTAGCCTGTCACGCCGTCGCGCTGGATGGTCGCCCAGCCGTTCTCCATGCCTAGCACCTGCACCGCCTCGCCGATCGGTACCTTCGCCAGCACCGACGCGGCCTTGTCCGGTCGCGTGCGCAAATTGACCGTGCTACCGCTGTCCGCCGTCACCACCATGGTTTGCATCGTCTCATCCTCTCCTTTTTCTTCTTCTGCGTCGCCCCAGCTCTTGGGGACGGCGTAGTGCGTCCACGTGTACTTGTTTCGCGCCTGATGTATCACGCCGTACTTTGTGCCGCGTGCGTCGATCACCGTACCGTCCCCAAGATACAGGCCGGTATGCTGCATGATCTCGCCTTTTTGACGGTACAGCATCGCCACCGCGCCCTCCGGAAGCTGGTCGATCGTTCCTTTCACGCCCCACGCACCGGAGCGCCATTGGCTTGTGGCTCCGCTCGGCAGCGTTGCGCCCCCCGCCTTGGCACAGGCGCGGGTAAACGTCGCGCAGTCCCAGCAGGTCTTGCCGTCCCATTTCGCGCCAACATTCAGGATGTTGTTTTGGTACTCCGGATATTGCTTCGCTTGCTGCTCCCGCCGCGCCGGGGAACACGTCCAGCCCGTCGAACCGTAGATATAGCCGTCGCCGACATGCGCGAGGGCGAAGGCTACCGCGTCCTGTGCGCTCACTCGTCATCCCTCCCCAGCTTATGCAGCAACGTCCCCAACAGATACCCCAACCCCAGCGCCGCGCCGCTCCACGCCACCAGAATAAGTGCTCCTAGGATGATCGTCATACGCACCACCTCCGGCACAGCCGTTTGAGCCATCCCGCTTGATTAGGCGGGGCGTGGCTTGCTACAATTTCACGCTGACGCGCCGCTTCTGCCGAGTCAGCGGACGATGGGAGAAAAAGAGCTGCAAGATCAGGGAACATAGAGATTCACCTCCATTTGTCAGCAAGTTTGTTGTAAGTTTGTTGTAAGTTTGTTGTAAGTTGGTAAGTTAGTTGCAAGTTTGTTGTAAGTTTTACTCGCTCTGCGCTTCCGCGTCCAGCAGCTTACGCACCTGCTCACGCCAGCGCTCCGGCACATCGTCGATGGTCATGCGCTCCGCGTCAATCCAGCGCTTGTAGATTTTAGCCATTGTCCGTCGCCTCCTGCCAATCATCTGCCAACATGTCAGCCTGAGATGCCAGCCATCCCATCTGCACCCCAGACGTCCCGACAAACGCGAAAGCCGCGTTGCCGATTGCATCGTGGTCGCAGTTTACGATTTCACCCGCTGCATTACGGTAGCTGATACACGTTGCTAGCTCCACATACTGGCGCTTCCCGTTCCAGCCCTTGCGCTGGATACGCTTGCCGTTTCTCGCCAAGCTGATAGCTTTTCCAAAGGTCATTGTTCAGTCCTCCTTTGCTTCCTTTACGCAAAAATTTTCCCACTTTTTATAAACGTCCACATAGGTTTCGTTCTTGTCTCCATTGTGCGTAACTTCATAGTACATCCCATCTGATACAGTTGTACTTACAAGAGCTTTCCAGTTTTGCAAAGTTTTTGAAAACCACACAACATACGCATCGCCTATAGTAATGTGCATGTTATCTGTCTTTTCAACGTGTTTATTTAAGTAGTCCATGATTAATTTTTTTTGCATATTCTTGCATTCTCATTTCTCCTTTACCTTGCTGTTCGCGTGTTTTATTAATTTATGCACATTAGTTTTCCACCGTCTCCGTTGCAATCATCTCCGCCAGCTCCATCAGCGCCTCGTCCTGCTCCAACTGGTGCGTTTCGATCGCCGCCAGCCGCTCCTCGACGGTCGCTCCGGTCGTGCCGCGCTCCTGCGCAAGGGCGGTCAGCTCTGCGGCCTCGTCCTGCGTGATTTCCAGCGCGTCCGCAAGGGCGGTAATACGTCCAATGGCGGTGCTCGCCGCAAAGGGGATACCGCCCGTCAGTCGATTGTAGAGGACATTGTACTTGGGTGTATGGGTTCCTTCACTCATAGTATCAGCTCCTTATGTTATATATCTGTTACAGCGCGTTCAACGTCCGCGAGGGCTTGTGCCGACGCAGCAGAAGCGGCTTGCAACTGCTGGATGATATGGATCGGATCAGCGCGGCCTGTAACGGTAACCGCGTCCGCGTCCGTCAAAACGGTGTTGGTGCCGGATAACGCCTTGATGGTGCCGCCGCCCGTGGCTTGGAACGGTTGCGGTGTGGCCAGCTTGTAGGCGACTTGGACGGGCGTGCCTGCGGCGTACTGGGCGGCGAGCAGCTCCCGCAACTTTACAGCATCTCCGTCAGCGTTAGGCCATATGAGATACAGGGTGTAAGCGATAGTATTAACCCTATAGTTGGCAAAAGGGCTTGCTGTTCCCCAAGCCGCGTGCGAGCAAACCATTTTACTGTTTTCAACTCTGTTTTCGATGCCATCTACATTGCATATAAAAGCCTCCCCACCTGAACTATCTCTCTTCCAATTCTCAGTTCCGACTAATGTTATCAGTCTCCAAGCCCACAACCCTTCTCCCGTCTGCGCATCCACCTCCCCGCCGTAGATGGTTGAGGGTAGGGTGAGCGCCATAGATAGCGCATCCTCTTGTCGCGTAATGGATACGCTGTCCCTTCCGTGGATAGGCCGGATGTTGTCCGGCGACGGCGTTCCCTCGCCCTCTTGCGTGGGCTCCCAGCTCGCCTTCACGCCCAGCTTGCTCCCCGCCACAGGATAGCACACGACAGGGTTTCCGCTCTCTTCCAGCGGCGGGCAGAGCACATCCACGATATGCTGACTGCTCCACGGAGCAGCATCCGATATGGTGGTATCGTCGATCTGCGGCGCGTCCAGCCCGTCTCTGCCGTCCTTGCCCGGCGCTCCATCCGCACCATTGGTTCCCGGCACGCCTTGCGGGCCAGTCGCTCCCGTTTCGCCCTTCTCGCCTTTTTCACCTTTTTCGCCTTGCGCTCCCGGCGTACCTTGTGGGCCAGTCTCACCAATCGGCCCCTGTGGTCCCTGCGGCCCCTGCGCACCAACAAAGTCACCGTTCTCCAGCTTGGCCTCGACGCTCTTTACAAGGTCGTCCGCACGCTTCACCGCCGCATCGGTCTCCTGCTCTCGCGCCGTTTCGGCCTTCTCGCGGTTCGCCTCCGCTTTCTCTCTCGCGGCCTCAGCCTTTACGCGCTCACTCTCTGTGCTTGCACGCAGCCGCTCATTCTCCGCACGCGTTCCCTCAGCCTTCTCTCGTGCGGTCTCCGCCGCCACGCGCTTGCTCTCCGCGTCCTGCCGCGCCGCTTCCTCCGTCACGATCCCCGCCGCCGCAGCCGCCGCATCCGCTGCGCTCTTCGCCGCCGCAGCCTTGTCCGCCGCCGTCTGCGCCAATGCTTGCTCAAACGCCGTTGGGTAGGCCTGCTCGATCTTCTCGCCCACCGGAGGAAGCGGATTTACGTAGATAAGCATCCGATCGGAGTGCCAAACAACGTCGTTGTTTGCAATGATTTCGACATAGGCGGTCTGCTCGCCCTCGTGCTGTGTAATGTTCCGCGTGATCTCCGCAAGCCCGTCTACGATCTCGATGCTGTCCGCGCCAGCGCTGCCGAAGTCGATGTGCAGATAGGCCGTCCCGCCGGGATACGCCGGAAGCCCCTCGAATCGCAGGGTGAACACCTTGTTGTCTCGCTCCATGCCAACGACGACCGCACGCGGCGAAGGCGTCCATCCCTTAAATCGTACCGTTGCCTCCATGGTTTCCCTCCTCTCCGGTTACAATTCCCGCAAGCTCGATTAGCGCCGCGTTGGTATCGCCCAGCCACGCCCGAAGCTCCGCGTTTTCACTTTCCAGCGCCGCGCAGCGTTCCTTCAGCGAGGGTTCGCGCAGCTCTTCCAGTTCCTCAGCGGTGTATGGCGTAAAAAGGTAGTATTCCTCAATAATGTCCTCCGCTTCGCGTCCCTCTACGCCTGCAATATCAATGACCTTTTTCACGTCTTTCCCGCCGGTCTCCGGATACTCCGCAATGGTTTCATAGTGCCATTGTTCTTTTACCGCTTCAACCGCGTCCGTGTGGATCACCCGCGATTTTTGTTCGAGCTTTCCCATGCTTGGATTGTAACCGTCCAGACGCACGAAATTACTATCATAGATCGGCAGCATAGCCGTCCCTCCTTTATGCTATCCTCTCCCACATGTACACAGCCAAGTAAGGCGGCATGGAGGATGCGCTGCCTGTGTCTCCGTGGGAGTGTGTGCCATTTCCGCCCTTCGTCTCGGTCGTTTTCGTGACAAGCGTTCCGACTGTGGTTGATGTTTCAGCATAATAATTTCCGCTTCCGCTCACCTCATTCTGTACAAGCGGAGCCCGACTGAACGAGTGCGAGTGCGTTGGCATTTCCTTTTCGGTCAGTTGGTGGCTACCAGTCGTGTGCTTATGTGTCTTCGTGCCGCCAGTGCTCCCTGCGGCATACGTCGCGCTCGCTGCCAAAAGGAAGCGGCTTTCCAACGCTTGCCACGTCCCGCCAAACAAGGAGGCGGGGGAAGTAGACACCGTAGAGATGTAGATCGCGCCGACTGGATACGCCTCGCACCCAAGAGCTTTCCAGCTGCTGAATTGTCCATCGTTGACCCTTTTTCGCCACCACGCATTAGATAGCGTTCCGAGGGTCGGAAGATAAAATTGGTAAATCCAGTTGGTCGCCTCGTTATAGGAGGCTCCGTCGCTTACAATGTTGACTAGCACCGCCGACGTGTTTGATTCCGGGACATGTAAGGCGCTTGGCGACACAATATAGATTCCACTCTTATATGCTGTATCGCAGTCTGTGATCGCGGTTCCGTCTGAGAGTGGAAACGCTCCCACGTCCGCTGCCGTCAGCTTAATGTCTCCGCTTTCAACCGGATTTCCGTTGATGCTCAGGTTCTCCACGCTTCCCGTTTCGCCCTTCGGCCCCTGCGGGCCGGTCGCGCCAGTTTTTCCCTGCGGTAGCGCAAACGCGAGCACCTTGTGTCCGTTCTGCTCCGTCACGGTCACGGTCGGCGCGGCGTTCTCCGCCAGCATCGTCACCGTGCCTGTCATGCCGTCGATCTTCTGCGCCGCCGCCGCTGCCGCGCTGGCCTTTGTGTCGGCGTTGCTTGCCGCCGTGTTCGCCGCAGAGGCGGCAGTGTTCGCCGCGCTGGCCTTTGTGTCGGCGTTGCTGGCCGCCGTGTTTGCCGCCGTTGTAGCCTTTTCCATCGCCGCCACCTGCGCCAGCAGGTCAGAAAGCGAGGGAACAACGTTCTCCGGGTCTACGATGGTATCCGTTGCCGCTTGCAGCATCGAGCCGTCCCCGGCGAAGATCGTCGCAATGTCGCCATCCATCGCCAGCCGGATTACCAGCGAGAACCGCCCCGGCACGTTGTAGCACGCCGCAAGAAGTGTCACGCTCGCCTTGTTCCCGCTCACGCTGCCGCTGATCGGCACCGTGCTCCTGTCCGCACGGATAAAGTATGCGGAAACCGACGCGCCAGTCAGCGTCACCGCCGCCCCGCCGCGTTTGACGCTGATCTCAAACGTGTGTCCGTTCTTGTCCCCAGTCGCAAACACAGGCCGCAGCGCCTCCCGGATTATCCCCCGCGCAAGGTCTGCGTCATACGCCAGCGTTACATTCGCCATCCGCTTCACCTTCTTCCAAAATCCGCCCCAGCGCCTGCAGAGCAAGCACGAACCGCGCCATGTTCTGCTCACCGCACACGCTGACCTGATTCAACGACGCAACAATGCGCTCAAGCTCCTTTTTTACGTTTTCGGGCATAATTATTCACCTTCTTTTTGTAGCGTTATTTCAAGCTCGTTATTATATAGCGATACAGCGGACAACAATGTGTAATTTTGATAAAATACGGTGTCGTTGTCCGTTCCATCAAAGTAATGCTTAATTTCTTTCATCTTACCATGCTTTGAAAACGTATTCGCGGCATCTAGTATTGTGCCGGTATAATTATCTATAACAATTCGCAAAAATCCGCTACTTGATACACCGCAATAGGAAACATTATATATTGATCCATCTGAAAACATCACATGACGCATATATATCTCCTTTATTGTGAACAAAGAACTTTATACGTAGTTCCGCCAACTGTTATTGATTTAACGGATATTCCAGCCCCATCATAAATAAGACCACCCGCTTTTATACCGATGGATGTCACGTTCAGCGTATAAAACTTTGCTTGTTGTCCGTTCAAGATCGTAAAGGTAAGCTTCCCGGTCGTCATGTCCGTTATATCGCCCTTCACGGCGTTTAACTGCGTCGCAGTCACATAGCCGTTCAGATTGATCCTTTTTGCGTTAATCGTAATTTCTTCCGGGCTTTGATTGATTGCCGACACAACGCCGTCCTTAGACACCTTGAGTTCAATCGCTGCGTTCGCGCCGTCGATAGCAATTTCCGCAGAGGACAGCCGCCGCCCCTGCTCGTCAACCACAGTCTTATCGGCCTTGAGCTTGATCTTCGCGTTCGCGCCGTCAATGGCGATTTCCGCAGAGGAAATCTTGTTGCCGTTTTCCTCCGCCTTTGCCGCTACCAGCGTAATGCGCTCGTCCTGCAGGCGAAGCTCGCCGTTGATCTCGGTAATGTATCCCATGGCCTTATTTGCCGCGCTCCCTGCACGGCGGGAGGAGCGTGCGGTTTTGACGCTGCTGCTCCGCAGCTCGGCAATCATGCTCGATAGGTCGCGGGCGGGGGAGTCCAGCGTCAGCTGCACAGCGTCCGGGGCGGATACGAGGTCGCCGTAATTCATGGCCGTGATCCACTTCTCCTGCGCATCGCCGTATTCCGCCAGCGCCACGCGGCACATGTCCCCAAGCGCAAAGCGGTCGGCGGGTTCGCCCGTCTGCTCAGCCAGCACCAACGCTGATACCGTGATCGTCGTGGCGGGGTTCTTGTGCGCCGCCAGATATTCACGCGCATAGGCCAGCGCCTTGTCCTGCGCCGCATCGTCCGCCAGTCCGGCCAGCTCCTTTTCCACCGTTCCCCATACGTTTCGCGTATCCGCGTCAAGGTGTCCGTCCGGCAGCGCGTCGGAGATCGCTCGTGTGCACAGGCCGCGCCTGTCCTCGTCAATGGCCACGCTCTCCATGTTCCGCGATAACCGGCACTCGCACACGGGCGATTCTCCCAGCTTTCGCACGCCTAACCGCCAAGGAACGGCGCTCTGGTCGTAGGTCAGCGCATAGCCGTTCGCCTTCTTCACCGCTGCGAAGATGGCCTCCAACGCGTCCTCCCGGTCGGTGTCGATGGAGTAATTCTCCGTCGTTGCCACGCTCCCAAGCGCCCAAAGCGTGAAATCCTGCTGCTTGTTCAGCAACGCCTGAAGGATGCTCCCCATGGAGCCCGAAAGCGTCGTTTCCGCGCTCGTCAGCATATCGCCCAGCGTGCAGATGCCGTGCTCAAGCACGACCTCTCTGTCGCCCATAATCGTCATGTTGACCTCGGTCACGCGGTAAATACCAAGGCTTTTTCCGCCTCCGTCGTATAGCTCTACCCAGCGGCCTAGCACGACCGGCGGTTCTCCCTCCGGCAGGATCATCGTCGCCGTGCTCAGGGCGTTGAGCGTAATATTCGCCGTCAGCATGGACGGATGCAGCCGTGCGATCTCCGCAAAGTTCGCATCCAGCAGCCGTGGAAGCTTTACCATTTACGCCCACCTCCCGTAACACCGAAAGACGGCGGTGCAGACCGTGTCCGCCGTTATGGTGATCGTGCTCGCTCGGTTTCCCGGCACAGTCAGGTCGTCGCTGCTCTCCGCCGTCCGCTTCATCAGCAGCGGCACCCCGTCAATCTTGATGGACAGCCGCCCGCGCTCGTCGTGCGTGATAAACAGCGTGTTTCCCTTCGTCAGCGCAATACTGGAGATCGTCACCGTGCTTGTGTCCGTCTTTAAGGTCACAAGCCCCAGCGTCCCTCCGGATGCCGTTATTTCAGCCTCTAGGGGTGCTTCCGGCGCGTCGCCTACTGGGGCTATGGTTGTGCTGCCCTGCTGCGTTGCCGCCGTAATTCTGACCACGGCGGGCGATTCTGACTGCCAGTAGGGCACGTCGTAGGCCGTGAACGTGATTTCTCCTTCGCCCGTCCATTTTAACGCGCTGTCCACCGCAGGAAGCGCAGAGCATACGCACCGCAGCCGTTTCCCCGGCTTGTCGGAGGTTGTCAGCCAGCCCTCGCCGACTGCCCACCCGCGCACCTGCTGCATTAGCTCCTCCCGCCGCGCAATGCTCGCCGTATGCAGCTCAAATCGCACGGCGACCGATACGCTCTCCCGCGCCTGCCGCATCAGCCAAAGTCCGCCGTTCGGCCTCGTGCTCGTCTTGGCGGTCAGCTTGGGAGCCTTGTGCCGGATGTCCTTAACGATCACCTCCGGGCCGATGTCTTGCAGCCCCAGCCCGTTGAAATATACGTCGTACCGCGTCCTCATCCGCTATACCTCCCAGCCCACGCCCCGCGCTCGATCTGCTGGCCGACGATAGGCGCGACCAGTACGCCCACCTGTTTACCGTCCATCTGCACCGCCGCGCCGCTCAGGCTTTCCGCAATCGCCGCCGCCATCCTGTCATAGTCCAGCGCCGGAGCCTGCCCCGTGCCGCTTCGGTAGTCCTCCGCGTTGGGGCGGGAAAGCACCGTCTCGCCCTTATGCAGATAGGTGAGGTAGTTGTCGTATGGCACGTAATCCAGTCCCTTTGCGTTGCTTGCCGGGGGCGTGTACGTAATACCCGCCATGTTGATTGTCGGCACGGTAAGCCCGCCCAGCCCGAACGCCTGCTCGTAAAGCCCGCGAAATGTCGCCACACGCTGGGAAAGCTTGGAAATAGTATCATCCATGGCTTCCGTCACGCCCGATCCGGTTTCCAGCATGGCCGCTCGCGCCTCGTCCTTGCGGTTCAGATCGTCGATCAGGTTATCTACCTGCGTCCGCATGTCGTTGAACGATTCATCTACTGCCAGCTTCGCGTCCGCCATGCCCTGCGCCGCCGCCTGTCTCGCGTCCTCGGCGGACTTGTACTGCGCCGTCACGGTGCCCAGCTGCTCGTCCGACGCGTTTACCAGCGTGTGAAGGATTCCTGCGCTGTCGGCGGAACCGTCGGACAGTGCCGCCAGCATGTCCGCGTCAATCCCTCGCGCCTGCGCAAGGCGAATGTCCTGCGCATAGTTTGCCCAGTAGCCCTGTTGGCTCGCCAGCGCATCGGTAATATCGGCAAGGCTTTTGCTTACGGCCTCCGGGGCGCTTTCAAACGCGCCCGTGATGCCGTCCACGGTCTTACGCGCATTGGCAACCGCGTCCGCGCGGTACGCCGTCGCCTTGTCCAGCGCGGTGTTGAGGTCGTTTACGGAGGCTGTAACAGCATCCGTCGCCGCCTTGTATTTTTCGTTTGCCACCGCCTCGGCGTAGGTAGTTGCCTCAGCGTGTTCAAGGGCGAGCGCAGAACGTTCTGCGGCTTGTTCGGCTTCGGCTGCATTCTCTTTTGCAGTTGCTAGTTCTTCGTTTGATTTCGCGAGTTCGCTTTCTGCCGTAGCTATGGATGAAATAACAGCTTTATAGTACTCATACGTTTTCCAATCCATCCCGCTCCCAAGCAAATCATATAGAGCAGAACCCGGCGCATAGTTTTTTTCGCTAAGAGCGCGATCAATCAAGCTCTGTGTTTCTTCTACCGTTTTTCCGGTTTCTTTTGCAATTTGCGCCGCAGTATTGGTAAGAGTGGTTTTCCATCCATCAACGTCCGCTTGCTTGATCCATACTTCGCCCAGCAAATCCGAAACTTTTTGGTTAGCCTCCGCCGCGGCATCTGCATAGGATTTGACGGCCTTTTTTTTCGCGTCATACATTTCCAGCGCATGCACCGCTTCCGCGTTCTTCCGCAGCTCTTGGGTGTTGACGCGCAGGCTCCCGCTGGAATCGTCGATATAGGCGGCAAGCTCCGGCATTACGCCTTGCAGAGCTTCCAGCGCCGCCTTGTATTCCTCCGTTTCCGTTACCGCGTCGCCCTGCTTCTCCTGCATCTCCTCCAGCGCGTCGATCAGGTAAAGCACGCGTCCGTATTTGGTGTTGGAGGCGGCGGTCTCGTCGTTCAGCGTGTCGGAGATGCTGTCCATGTTCGCCTGAAACGCGTCACCCTCAAACAGCCCGTTAATCATGTTGACAACCGGCGTGATCGCGTCCACCAGTCCCTCGCCGATCTGCGCCTTCAACGTGTCGATGTTCTCCGATAGCAGTTTGGTGGCGTTGGCGTAGCTGTCCGACGTCCGTGCAAAGTCGCCCTGCGCGTCCGCCGTCGCGTTCAGCAGGTAGTTATACCGCAGCGTCGCCTGTTCCGCTTGCGTCATCGCGTCATAGGCCTTTGTGATGCCCTTGGACATGGCGTAGGCCTCCAGGTTCGCCACACTCATGTTGATGCCAAGCTGCTTTAGCGGCTCCGTCTCGCCCGAAAGACCGGAGCGGATCTTGTCAAACGCCATATCGTAGTCCAGATTGTAAAACGAGGCCATATCACCCGCCAGCCCCGCAAGGTTGGTGGACATGCTAACCACTTCATCGTCCGCCATCCCCATGCTTTTCAGCATCGCGCCGATGGTGCCGGTATACTGCTTCGCTTTCAGCTCGGACATGCCGAAGGAGCTCTTCGCCGCCTTCGCCCACGCGTTGATGGTGTCTGCCCCTTCGCCGAACGTCACTTCCACTACGTTCTGAACTTCAGCAAGGTTGGAGGCCATGGCAATGGATTCTTCAGCGAACTGCTTTGCAGCCTCGATCGCCTGCTTTACCATATCCGAGGCCGCGATTCCCTTAAATACTTCCTTCCAGCTGCTTCCCGCCCGCTGCGACTGCCCTTCCAGCTCGTCGCCCAAGCTGCGCCCCTGCCGCGCCGCCTCCTGAATGCTCGTATCAAACTCGCTCGAATCCAGTCTAAGCGTCGCAAATAGCTCAAAGAGCTTCATCGGCCTCATCGCCTCCCAGCTTTTTCAGGATGTCGCCGATGATCTCCCCGGCGCTCCTCTTGTCCTTCTCCTGCCGCCCGAATATTTCCCCGTATTGTGGATAGCTGCTCTTTCCCATGGACGCGTACTGCACCACCAGCCACAGCGCGTTGCCGAAATAGGCACGCTTGCTTTCTGCCTCCGCCTCCGCGCACATCAGCAAGGAGAGGCTTCGCACGTCCTCCGGGCGGTATTGATACAGGACTTTACTCAGGCGTTGCGGGCCATGCGCAGCGCAAAGATAAAAAAACGGAGCATGTCCTCAAAGGCCGCTCCACTCAAAAGCTTGACGGTCTTTGCCCAGTCCTGATCCGCGATCTCCTCCGGGCTCTTGCCGTCCAGCGCACCCAGCAGCCCATAGACCGCCCCGGGCTTTTCCGTCAGAAATACGGGCATCAGCTGCATCAAAAGCGCTCCCGTGCTCGTATTCTTCTCGTCCGTCATCAGCTTCTTGGCGGCCTTTACGTCCGCGCAGTCCAGCAGCTCCGCCGCGTAGGGCAGCGCCTTCGCCATGTTGGCAAATGCAACGCTCGTCTTCATAAAGGGAACATCCTTTCTTGTTGCCATTTTGTACGTTTCGCGCTATGCTTTCCTTCAAGGAGGTGGCTCTATGCCAAAGTTTTTGAGGATTATTGGGGTTCTTCTGCTCGTTTCGTCCGTTCTTGCGTTTGTTCTGGTGTCCTATGCGCGGGATTTCTCCGTTCTCATCTCGGGGATGCTGTCCTTTGGTCTTCTCTTCGCCGCCGCTGAGGTGCTTGAATCCCTGCGAGCGATCAAGTCCGCCGTCTGCGCTTCTCCTGCCGAACAATCCAAGGGCGATACACAGCCCCCGACATCGATCAAGTCCGCCGTCTGCGCTTCTCCCGCCTCGGCTGACAACGCTCCCGCGCCCTCCGCAAAGGTGATCGGCAAGAAATGCCTGATGTGCGGTCGCCATTTTCCCGCAACCGTTGACCGCTGCCCGGACTGCAACGCAGCTATGTTCCAAAATATCTACGATGAGAAAAATTAAATCCCGGCGGGGGCGCTTGCCCCCGCCTTTTTGTTACGCAGCCTTGTCAAAAAACACGATCTGGCAGGGCGCGTACTCCATATCGTCCAAGCTGGCCTGATGCGCCGTGAACTCCACCGGAAGCGTGCCCTCGCCCTTATCGGTAAAGGTGAAGTTCGCGCCCGTGATGTTCAGCGCGTTGGACAGCTCGATCAGCACAAAGCCCTCGGACGTGTCGCCCACCCAGCAAAGCTTCGGGATATAGTCGCCGTCCGCAATGTCGGTGCGCACCCTGATCGTGTGCATCTTGCCGCCGGTGTCGTCCGTCACCGTGGCGCACATCAGCGCCCGTGCGAAATTCTCCGGCGTAGCCTCGATCAGCGTTGTGGTCAGCTTCACCGTCCAGCCGTCGTTGACCTCGCTGCCTTTGAACTCGTATCGCTTGCCGTCCGCCTCGATGGCGCGGATGTCCGGCGTACACTCAAAGCTGCCGCCGCCTCGCGTCGCGCCCAGCACGCCTTCGCCCGCCTGAATAAACGTCTTAATCGCCGTCTTTACCGCCGCCGCGTCCTTGGCGCTGGCAAAATCAAACCCCGCCAAAAAAATACCAGCGTTGAGCTGCAGCTTTTGAAAGGATTCCGGCCTCAATCCTGTAATCATGTCTTCTCACACTCCTTTAATCGTGATAAAACGCTACCTCATAGCTCGTTCGTCCGCCAATGACCGCCGCGTCCTCCGGATCGTCGTAATAGCTCTGAAAGCCCGCGCTGTTGCGATACAGCGCCAGCATTCCGCCGCCGGGGAGCCGTACCAGCGTCCCCTCCTCGGGGATCGCCGCCGCAATGCTGTCGAGTATCGCCGCCCGCTGGGCGTTGACGTTCAGCCCGCTCACAGCGCGGCACCATACGATAGCCGTCAATACGCTGCGGCTCATGGCGGAGCCGTCCGCTACCTCAAACGTGATATAGGGAAACGCCGCCCCATCCGGCACGTGCCCGGAAAGATACGCCGGTATCGCCTCGCCGCCAAAGGAAAAGCTTCCCCAAAATGCCATCAGCGCCTTATGTACGTCCGTCAAGCGCGATCACCTCCGCGTCGCATTGCCGGAACTGCATCTGCGCCGCCTCCGGCGTGGTCATGTCCCGGCTGTCGCTGGTCACGCGAAATACCTTGCCGTCCTTTATCCGCTTCACACGGTCGTTCTGCCCCAGCGTCAGCGTGGGGAGCATCACCAGCGTAAACATCTCACGCGTGCCGGACTGGTAGGCGATCCGCGCCTCGGTGGAGCTTACCCGCGTGATGCCCAACCGGATTTCCGCGCCGTCCGTCCACGTCTCCACAACGCCGCCAAAGCCATCCGAAGCTGTTCGCTTGTCCAGCATCACGCACGCGTCGAAAAAGTCCGTCAGCGCCATATCAGCCCACCTCCGTAAACATCCGCCTATAAGGGGTCAACCGGGAAAAGAAAGCCTCCTCCCACGTCTTCACGCCGCCTCCGCTGCTGGAACCTCGGTTGTAGCTGTACGCGCCAAAGCTCTCGGATACCATCGCCCCTGCCGGGTTTTTGTCGTCGTAGGCGCTGATCTCCTCAACCAGCGCCGTAAAAGAGGCGGGGGGGCATAACGCCCACACCCGCCCCGTGAAGACCTCGCTCGGCGTGTCCTCGCCGTCCGTCAGTCTGCCGCGCTCCTGACGGTGAACGCCGTCGTGGTACGCGCTGCCGCTGATGTATACATACGGCGCATCAATCTCCGGATCGAGGATACCCCCCACAAGGGAGAACTCCCCGTCTCGGTATCCGCGCTCGAAGTAGTTCCGACAGGCCTGCATCGCCGCCGCCATGTTCACCGCCATGTCCGCGACCTCCTTACTCCTTCGCCGTTACCGTCGCCGTGCCGGACTTGATGACGCGGTAATCATCCGTGCATTCGCACACCGTCACCTTGTGGCCGTTCGTCAGCGTCAGATCGCTGGTGCCGTCCCAGCTCGTCCAGCTGCGCACGCTCTGACCGTTGCTTACCGCCGGAGCCGCATTCGCCGCCGCCTTGACCTTGTACAAATTGGTGGCGGATTCCTTGGCCGGGGTCACGGTCAGCTTGGTCGCGCCGCTGGTGCCGCCAGCCACGCTCTGCACGGTCAGCTCACCCGCGCCGGGATCAACCACCGTCGCAATCCACAGGGACGCGGGGTTGAACAGCACCGGGATAAACAGGCCGGAGGCCTTTGTCCACAGCACCGCAGGATCTTTCTCCATCCACTGCGAGACATACACAAAGCGCGTATCCGCCGCCTGCCCCACGCTCATGTACGCGCCCGCGTCGATCTCAGGCGGATCGCCCCACAGGCCAGCGCCCATGCGGCCAAGACCGCCGGACAGGCCGAAGAAGGCCACCTTGTTCTCCGGGAAATACCGCTTCTGGGTCACGGCGGGTCTGCCGTCCGTGCCGATGGTATAGTCCGCGCCGTAGTGCAGATCGTTGGTAATCACGCGGTTGATGCCGTACTCGCTGCCAAGGTAGCTTTCCAGCGCGGCGGTCGTTACCAGCGCACCCACCGCCAGCTTGCCGTTGATTGCCATCTGGATCGCGGCGTTCTGCTGCATCTTCCGCAGATTCTTCCGGCTCGTCACGATCCCGGACAGGATCGTGCCCTTGTCCAGCGCACGATCTACGATCTGCTGCAGCTGGGCGGGGATGTCCGCGTCCACGGACAAATCCAGCTCAAGCGCCGTCTGCTCGGCGGTCACGCCGTAATCCACGGTAAGGTCAAGGTTGTTCTCTTTGATCGTCACCTTGCCGGTGGCCAGCAGCTCGTTCTTGGCGACCTTTGTGCGGGTCACTACCTGATCGGCCAGCCGCACGCCGTCGCGCAGTACGTAGTCGTACATCGCGTCCTGCCGCACGCCGGAGCGCATCAGCTCGCGCATCCGCTCGCTCTGGTTGAGCTTCACCTTGATGAGCCCCTTTTCCACATTGCGGGTGTCCACAGGCACGCGGAAGGTCTGGTTCGCCTCGGTATCAAAGCCGTGGAAGTGCGCCATCATGGGCACCTGATACTCATTGGCCAGCTGCTGCCAGTAGGCCACAATGTTGTTCGTCCGCTCATCCGGGAACAGCCCGTCGATGGGATCGTTCTGCCGCTGAACGTTGAAGCCTACGTCCAGCCACTCCTTGCTGCTTACAAGGCCAAAGATACCGTTTTCAAACTGGGGAATATCTGCCATTTCTTTTCATCCTTTCTCCGCTTAGTAGGGGCGCGTCACGGCGGGCTCGGTGTCGATCAGCTTAAAGCCCTTGCCGGTCAGCGCCGTCTTCGCCGCGCTCTGCATCGCCACAGGGAGGCGATTGAGATATACCGTGCCACGCGTCACCACGCTGCCGGGCATGTCGCCGCTGGATACGTCCACGTCCTCGTAGACGATGCCGACGGCGCTAGCGTCGTTGCTGGGCCAGATGGTACCCATGGGGATATACTTGCTGCCGTCCGTTGCCGTGGTGGCCTTGGACTGGCTCATCTGACGGGTTTCACGGGCGCAGTTCTCCGCGTCCGCCAAGAATGCGCCGGGGGCATAGCCCCGACCCTTTGCGCTGCCAATAAAGCTCATATTATTTTGTCTCCTTTCCTGCTCCCGTATCGGCGGGAGCGCCATACATGCTGGTTTGATATTCCGCCGCGATCTTTGCCGCACGGCCCGTGCCGTGGAAGCTGCCGCCGGGGGGAGGGGTCAGCGGAGGCGTACCCTCGCGCTTCACCTCTCCGAACAGACCCGCGTGGCCGTCCTTTACGCCCTTGACGATAGCCTCGCCGTCCTTGAGCTTGTCTCCGTCCATCTCTACCTTGTCCAGCTCCACCGTGTTCAGCAGCAGGTCAAGCGCCGCAGGGTTCGCGCCAGCGGCTTCCAGCGCCTTGCGGATCAGCGCCTTTTTCCCGTCGTTCACCCGGCCCTTTTCCACCGCCGCCTTGTACGCGTCAAATTCCGCCTGCACCTTTGCCGCGTCGCCTCCGGCCTTTTTCGCCGCGTCGAGGTCGGCCTTGAGCTTGTCGCGTTCCGCCGTGAGTGTGTCCACGGTCTCGGCCTTGGTCTTCAGCTCGTCGCGCTCCGCCTTGATACTGTTTACCGTCTCAAGGTGCGCGGTGAGGATTTCCTCCGCCTTGTCCTCGTCAATGCCCAATGCCTTCAAAAATTTGTGCGTGATCGCCATGTTCTCAATCTCCTTTATGTCGGGGGCTGTGTGTCGCCCTTGGATTGTTCCGCCCCTACTGTGTGCCGCAGGGTGCGGTGTATGCAAACGGCGGAGCGCTGTGTGTCGCGCCCTGCCGGAATTGCCAAAAGAAAAGCAGCCGCCGGGGAATTTCCCCCCGAAAGCCGCTCGATTATTTGAACCCGCGTGAAAGATAATCCGCGTAGACCTCGCCCAGTCGCGATTGGGCGTAATCGCCTAACAGGCTGTCGCGGATAAAGGGACGCGCCGCCATCTTCCGCGTACCGTCATGGACAAACGGCGAATATTCTACGTCTGTTCCCACGTCCACGGTGTCCTCACCGCTCCGCGCCACCTCGTAGTCGATACTGCCAATCAGGTTGCCGGAATCTATGATCGGTTTCCCGTAGAGGGTATACATGCCATCCGTTACAAGCCCCACCGATTCAACGCCTACAGCCCGGAGCGCAGCCTTTTTGTTCTTTTTAAGCAGCTCGCGCACCTCGCCCGAATAGTCGCGTATCGTCACATCGGCAACTTTACGTCCCATAACTTACATCGCCTCCACCTTCACGATCTTCCCGTTCTTGTCCAGCGCCTCCGTGGATAAAAGCACCCGGGGGCGAATATAGCAATGGCAGTTGATGACCTCGTGCGCTGGGCCTGCCGGGTCGCCGGGGTAGTGCATAGCCGTTCCGGGGAACACGTCTCCGTGCATCACCCGCACGCCGTCACGCGCCATATGCTCCTCGCGGCTGTTGACGAATCGGCACCGCCACTCGTCCACGATCCGCACGCCCTGCTCTGCGGCCTCGTCCTCCGCGTCGCTCCGCGCCTGCGCTTGTACCCGCGTCCGCTCGGTCTGCGCCACCCGACGCGCCTGCCTGACGCTCTGCCCCGTCACGGCGCGAATCCGCTGAATAATCTTTGTCTGGCTCTCGCCCAAAATGCACGCCTGCGCCAGCTCGCTTTGAAGCCGCTGGCGAACATAGACGTTTTGTCCCAGCCGTTTGTAGGCCAGCTTGGAGAACGGCCCCGCCTCGCTGGTAATTGCCGCCGCTACCTGCCGCCGCGTCGGCGCGGCAAAGGACACGTTCACGCCCGCTCTCGTCGCGCCAGCGCTGATAAGCTGCTGCACCTCGCCCAAATTGTCCATGTATACGTCCGCCATAGCCTCCCGAATCTCTCCCGCCGCCAGCGCTCCGGCGCGGTTGATCTCCTCCATGATGATCTCCTGCACGCGATAGCGCCGCACAAGCTCTCGGTAAAACCCGGCCTTCCAGCGCTCGATCTTCTCCGGCGTGTCGTAAAAGGCGGGCGGCTTTTTCACGCCGTCCTCCACCCGCTGAATCTCCCGCAGGAAATCCTTGATGCCCTCCACCGATGTTTTCAGCGCCTCGGTGTACGCCGTCAGTATCCGCTTTTGAAGCTGCCGCTCGATCTTGTCGCCCCTCGTTAATGCGCCCACGTTACTCCTCCGTCAGCGTCTTAGCGGATGGAAGCCCAGCCGTCTCCTCCTCCGCCAGACGCTTCATAATGCTCGGTATGTCCTCCTGCGAGATCATCGGGTTGAGCTTCAGCCGCGTCTCCCGGTCAAGGTCGCCCCCCGCCGCGTAGATGTTTTGAATCGTCTCCGTGCCGTTGGCGATCGTCCGCCGCTTGAACGCGATCCGCTCCGTTTCCACGCCCGCCAGTCGGAGCACCCCCTGCATAAATGCGAACGCCTGCCACTCGAACGCGTCCACCTTGAGATTGAGGTTCATCGTCGCCGTCTCGATGGCGACATTGGTAAGGCTCCCGCCCGTGATCTCGCTGAGGTTAGTAGCCATGTAGTCCTTGTACAGCGCCGTTTCCAGCAACGTCAGCGCCGCCTGACGCGCCGCGTAGGGCACCTCAAAGGCCTGCGGCGTTGCCGTGGAGCTCGTCGTGCCGTCTGACATGTTGACGACGGCCTTGAGCTTGTGAATGGTCTCCAGCATCAGCGCCACGTCCCGCGACGACCCGCCGAAGTTGTTGAGCACCCAATATACGTCGTTAGCCTTGTCCAGATTGTCGCCAAAGTCGGACAGAATGCGGTCATATAGGTCGATCTTGGAGCGGATCGCCAGCGTTAGCTCCGTCCTGCGCATCTCGTTGGCGTACAGCGGTATAATAGGCAGCGCCCCGCCGTAGTTCTCCCCGCCAAGGACTTGCGCCCCCAGCGCGTCTCGACGGATCGTCTGCCTGTACGCCCGCTTCGGCTGACTGACGGCCATGCGCCCGCCGCTGTTGTCCATCACCGTCACGCCGTCCGGCTCAAATACGCGGATCACCAGCGGCTTGCTCTTTGCAAGCTGGTAAAACTGCAACCCCACCATCGGCTCGCCCGTAACCTCGTCCAGCAGCGCACAAAAGCCGCTGTTCTCGTCCACATACGCCCGCAGCAGCTCTAGGTGGTCGCTGTTCCAATAGCCCCACGCCACCCCGTGCACAAGCGCCCATACGCCCATCTGCCCAAGCAGCGTGTCAAAGCCCAGCCCCAGCCGCGTCTTCGCGCCCTCGTCCAGCGTCACGCCGTTGCCAAGCAGATACTGCGCCTCCTGCAGCACAAAGCGGCGGAAGAAGTCGGAGTAAATGCGGTTGCCCGGGATTTCCTCGTTCACGATCTTCTGCCGCTTTTCTCCCGTGGCATGGCCGTCCGCGTCCTTTACGTTGGCCTCCACCATCCCCGCCTTGAGGATCACCTTTCTCCCTACCGTGTCGTTCTCGGCGCGGTAGTAGCGGTTGGCCACGCCCGCGTTTTTGAAGTCCTCGCTCCGCTTGTAGACCGTCACGGCGGCTACCGCCGCGCTTGTCTTGTCCGGCTCCTTTAGCCAGTCCTGCCATGTATAGTCGGTAAACATGCCGTCACCCCTCGATATTCAGCCGATCCCGGTCAAGGATTCTACAGACGCACGCCGCGCTGTCCGGCGCGTCGTCGTGCTCCGCGTCCTCCGTGTAGTCCATGATCTGGTCAATATACGCCTTATCCGTCCCCTCCAAGAAAACAATATGCTTCCACCATTTCCGCAGAAAGGAGGAGATTTTGGCGTACTTGTTCATTTTTTCCGCGTACAGCCGCACCAGCCCGCCGCGCCGCCGAAGCTCACGTCCCAGATAGCCCTTGTCGCCGTTGGTCTCGCAGTAGATCGGCGCACACATTAGCCGCCCGCACTCCGTCAGCGCCGCGTCCATCACCGTGTCCACATGCGTGCGCCACAAGCGCCCATAAACGTACAGCGTATCGCCCACCCGCTTGCCGCAGGTCAGCGCCGTGTAGTCCTCGCCGCCGTAGGCCGCGTCAATGTGCGCCACGCCGTCACGCAGCAGCCCCGCGTCACGCGTCCAGCGCGGGGGCGTATCGAACAGCGCGTTCTCCGCCGCGATGTGCCGCAGCTCATAGTTTGCCGCAAACAGGCTCGGCGACATAGAGCTTTTGAGCGCCGTCAATTTCTCCGGGCTGATCAAGCCCGTGACGTAGCAGTCATATCGGTTTACGTTTGGCATCAGAGAAATGGCGTCCTCTTTATGCCATGGCGTTCCCGTGTTGATGATGCGCCCCCCACGGTTTCGGATGTTTTGCAGCTCCATGTAAACAGCTTTCGTTCTCTCGCGCTCCGCATGGCTGCTTCTGTCGGACGTGTTTACAATGTCGTCCGTAAAGATCAAATCCGCGTGCTTGCCTGTAATGCTCCCGCCTATACCGATTCCAAGTAGCTGTTCTCCGCCTCTCGGGCTGATAAAATGATCCGTTGTAAGCGCAGTCGCGTTTCCGCGGACTACCCGGATCGGGGCTCCTGTAGCGGCTAGCACAACTTGCTGGAAACTCTCGTTTTCTATGATTCCTCGTGTCTGACGGATGACTTCCACCACGTCCGCTTCACCTTTTCGAAAAAAGATCGTGTTTTTGTCCACAAATAACGCCATGCCAATCGCAAGCACGCCGGACACCGCCACGGTCTTGAAGCTTCCACGGTGCCCTAGGATAGTCATATCGTTATTTCCTAAAAGCATCTTTTTCATCCACTCGCCGTGCAGATCGTCACGCATCAGCGTAAACCCACACGCTCGGAGCAGCGCGGCGGGATGGCAAAGCATCAAATCAAGCGCCTGCTTCCGGGTTAGATTCTCCATGCGCTTCATATCCTTCTCGACGCTTAATCTCGGCAATTTCTCGCTGCAAACCGTCCGTAAGCTCTGAAGCCGTCACGGTAGCGTCTATCTTTTCCGATGGCATCTGCGACGTTAGCTTTAGATACAATTCCATCCAGCGTGCGTCTCGCAGCGCATTGTTATAAATCGCAATCGCAGCCGCTTCGTTTCTTGTGGCTTTGTTCCCACGACTATCAGCAATTTCACCGTTTGACATTTCTTTCAAAATGTCGCCAACCGCCCGAAGCACCTGCACGGGAGGCGTTTTGTTTTTTGCAAGTCCGCCCTTTCTTGCAAGCTCTTTCGTCTTCGGGTCCCCTTTCTTAAATGCCACTTTGTTACCCTCCATCCGATGTTTTTGTTGAAAAAACCTTACAATTGTGGTATACTATATGTATAAAAAAGGGGGAGTGCAAGAATGAAAGCATTAAGTGTTTCATCTTTTTACGCCATGCAAATCATGCTCGGACACAAGACAATCGAGTGGCGCACTTGGTCAACGGCTCACCGCGGTAAACTGCTGATTTGCTCAAACCGGGAGCGAGTTCCCGGCACCATTCCGGGGCACGCTCTTTGTGTCGTGCGCATTACGGGCATTCGCCCTTTTACGCAGAGAAAAGATGACCTTGAGGCCGCATGTTTGAGAAAAGGGGACGTTGAGGGCGGCTACGCTTGGCAAATGGAGTTTGAATCAATCGTCAAGCCCTTCCCGGTGCACGGTAAACCGGGGCTGTTTGAGGTTGCAGATGACCTTATTGAGCAGATAAACGAGGATAGCATGACAGAAGCGGAAACGTCCGCCTTTGTAGAGCAGTACATCACTCCGCTTCTAGTCGTTTGATCTGTTCCGGCGTAATGTATTGCTCAGACACCGGGACATTGATGCTCCGGTGAAACAGCTCTCGTTCTTCCGGGCTTGAGAATACGATCACGCTGAAGAAATCAATGCGCCCTTTCTCCTTGAGCGATTCGTTCATGTGGGTTCGGGCGCTTTTGATTTCTTTAAGTTTAGACTTCACGTCGTCCGATTCCGGCGTGTTGAATAGCTCCGTAAACCTATCGTCTCCGTCAAAGAGAAACTCCGCGTCAGCCTGAGAAAAACCCATGTCGTCAACAGAAAGGGAAAACTCCTCTGCCATGTTTGCGAGCTTGTCCAAGTCCCAATCTCCCTGCATACTTGGGTTATTAAGCTGAACATTCAGCTCGGCTTCTTCCCGCTCCGAAACGTCAACCACATTCACCGTAAGTTCGTAATCTTGATTTCCCTCTAACGCGTCCAGTTGTTCAAGCCTTTGATGCCCCCCCACGAGATTTCCCGTTCTCCGGTTCCACGTAAGCGCCGATACAAGCCCATGCTTTCGGATCGCTTCTTTCAGCCTTTTTTTTGCGGACTTGTCCATAATTCTCGGGTTGTAAGGCGCGTTCCGAATTTGCGTCCTCGCGATGGTCTCCGAATCAAACATCTGAAACTTGCTTCGCATGTCGCTGTTCCTCCCGAAAAGCCGCGGCTTCGGCCAGCGGATAAAGTCTAAGAAGCTTCTTGTAATCCTCCGGGAAAAAGTTTTTCACCATGGCCACATCCGCATCGGATAGGGAGCGAAAAGAATGCTGTATTCTGTCGTATTCTCTCGGCAGCCTAAGCCCATGCACTCGCACATAATCCATAACGTTCCCCTTTGTCCAATAAATCAAGGGGAAGAATCTGCCTCTCTTTTCATCAATGCTCCCGGATTTCTTCAGCATCGCCCGCCGCACGATTGAATCTGCCATGCGTTCGCCACAGGCGATCCAATAGATTCCGGTTTCGTTCCTCAAGTATGCATACACGTCGCGGATGCTTACAATCGGAACGTGAGGGTCTTCTTCGCGGTACGTACCATAGCGGAAAAAGTCGCTGGTCTCAAAGTGCGGTATCCGAATGCAATTTACCCCGTATTTCCTTTCATATTTCCGGATAACCGCCTCTTGGAACTCCATGCCCGGCACGTAGGACATGAAGAAAGGCTGAACCCGGTCAAAATGACGGAAACACAGGTCAAGCGTCACAATGGAATCCTTGCCGCAAGAAAATCCAACAAGAACTTTCCTCGTGACCTTGGCCTGTGTTTTGATGGGGTCGAACAACTCCGATGACATTAGCCGCCGCTGCCGCCGCTCGACTTGCGGCGGAAAGTATTGTACGCAGACCGTCGTCTCTGGGCTCGGTTATACTTTCGATTCATTCCCGTAACCGATTCGATTCTGCGCTGGATCGCAGTTCGTGCCATTCTCATTCACTCCTTTTCATTTTATTCAGAAACCCTTTCGGGGAATCCGCTCATGCTCCTCACAATCGCCCATTCCCGCGGCGAAAGCGCGAAGCGCTGAGCCGCAGCCCTTTCAGCCGCAGCCCTTTCAGCCGCAGCCCTTTCAGCCGCAGCC
>ERZ827528.1196-NODE-1196-length-27781-cov-7.912465_pt1 | contig 27781 bp, 20 predicted proteins | sample MGYA00519768_ERZ827528 | MGnify/ENA primary metagenome ERZ827528 (study PRJEB31778, sample SAMEA3449343) | human gut metagenome | biome: human gut; feature: human-associated habitat; material: faeces | place: United Kingdom | collected 2010/2012 ...
CTACTAAATCTATAAATCTAAATTCTGCCTTTCTCATTAAATTTTCTATTTCATCAACATTATTCAACTCTTCTATTTCTAAAATATATCCATCTACTGTAGTAAAAGCTATTTCTGGCACTACCCCACCTTCGATAGCTGCTCTAGAAGCTAAAGTAATTACACAAATTGCTACATTTTTTGCCTGTCTTATTTCATTCTTGGCCATTCTACCTACTTTTCCTACATATGTTTCTGCTAAACTCATTTTTAGCTTTTCTCTATCGCCCTGTCTTATGCTGTCTAATTCCCTAATTTCTTGACTATATGGATTATGTGCAATTTCATCTTCTAAATTTTCTACAACAACATCCGTAATCTTTTTCTCTATATTAATTAAACTTTTTTTATCATTTATATTTTGGGTAATAACATCTATATAAGATAAGTTCGAATTATACACTAAATTATGTAAAATTAATGCAACTGTCATTAATTTGACATATTAATGCACTATACTAAAGAAAATAACACATAGAAATTAGTGTTATTTATTAGTTAATATCATTCCCTTCAGAAAGATATAGATTAGTTCCCCCTATTTCTAATCTATATCTTTTCTTATATTAACCCTTTAATTCTCTCCTGCAGTTCCTCATATAAATTACTTATATATTTAAAAATATTTTCATTATATCTTTTTCCATAAACAATTAAAGCTTTATATCCAATTCTTACTACAATCTCATTATTTAAATCAACAAACTGTTCAATCTTTTCATCTCCATATTGCATATTTCTAAGATATAGCTTTTGTGTTAATAAAGTTATATGTATTACTAAATCTCTTATAGAATTAGCCCCATTGCTTTTATTTAAATAATCCCGAGTAGAATCCATTAAATATTCATCATATCTTAAAATTTTTCTAACCAATTGTTCTATTCCATCCTTCAATTTATATGGAAATATAAACTTATTAGCTAACAAAACTATAACTACCCCTATAATCACATATAAAATTCTATAAAATAATAATTTATTAATATTTACTGTTAATGATGATACACATATTGATGCCATAGCTGCAAATAATGATATTTTATAATACTCTTTAAATCCATATAATAAATACAAAGATAAAACTAAGATCCCTATTATAACCCACTTAGAATCAAATAAATGTATTATTATTCCTGTAAGTAAGATAGCTATAATATTTCCTTTTACTCTTTCTCTACTCTTCGAAATAGTATCTTCATAATAAGGTTGCATAATAGACATTATAGTGATTATTGCCCAAATCACTTTATAAAAACCTAAGAATTCTGCTATAAAAATTGCAAATGACAATGTAATTGACATTCTCATAGCAAATTTAAACCTAATTGATGAAATCACAAAATATTCTTTAAAAATTACTTTAGGTTTATCTAAATAAGTCCTTTCCCAATTCTTATATATTTTATTAATATCTTTATCATCTAATTTTTCCAAATCTTTAATACATTCTATAATTGATGAAATAGCAAATAATACTTCTTTATATAAATTCATTGAATTTTTATTTTTTTCAATTATAAAAGTATTTTTATAGACTATATCACTTATCTTACATGATTCCTTTGAATAATTAATTATTAAATCAATTAACGACCATAAATCTCCTAGTTCTTCCTTTGAAATATTGTTATTTTTATACTCTTGAAAAACCTTCTTCAAGCATATATTTATATACTCTATATTTAAATATAATTTAAACTGAATAGTTCCAAGGTTAGTAGTTAAATATCCTTTATGCCTTGTTGTATATACTTTATAAACCAAATCCATCATTATTTTTGAGCAATCTTTTGTTAACTTATAATCAAAATTATCTTCTAAAATATTATCTAGCTGAACTTTTAAACTTTTCAAAGCAGAATTAACACTGTTTCCAAAAACAACTTTTGCATTAGCCCTTTTAATATAGGTTCCAATAATTATTATCATTGCACCAAATATAACTGCTAATAATCTATTTGGAAGTTCATAAATAGATATCTTAGAATATTGAGTAAATACATATAACATTATAAAAGGTTTATAAAATGTTGCATCATAAGGTGAGGATACAATATATATTATTAAAAATATTGCTACTAAATCTATTAAAACACCAGTCCAAGGATTTAATGATGAAATAAATGCAACTAAAACAATAAATAAATCTAGCAATAAAATTCGCCCTATTCTACTAAGTGGCTTAACATAAAAATTTTGTCTTCCTATTACTGTTGAGGTTAATGCAATTGGAAATGCTATCATTATATTTTTAACACCAAATAAGACTCCAACACCAGCCATTGTAATTACTGCAACTGTTCCATTTCTTATCATTGATGTAATATTTAAATTATATTTTTTCACAAAATAATCAAGCATTTTCTCACAACCTTTATTTAAAAGAATTAAATTTCCACTATTACTTTGTCCTTATAAATACTTAACTATTCCATACTAAAAATTATTTATAATAAAATAAAGATGTAAAGTCTATATATTTCTATTAGCTTCACATCCTTATTTTTTCTTTAAATTTTCAATTTCACTTTGTAATTCCTTTATTTGCTTGCTTAACTCTGATATGGATTTCTTTAATTCATTTATATCGTTACTTGATTGTACCTTATTTTCTGAACTGCTGGTTGTTTTTTTCTTTTTACTTGAACTTACATTAGCTTGTCCCTCATCACTTGAATTTGAGCAAAATGGATTAGCTGCATTTCTATAAATTGGACTATATATTCTTCCTGGTCCACCTTGAAAATATTGTTGTTGAGCATTAAATGTTATTATTACTTGACCTAAAAGTTGAAGCCAGTTACCTAAAGCATTTTGTACATTAAATGGCATCTTTTGTGATGCAATATTACCAAACAAAACAGTTATCAAATTAAGTATTTGTGGATTAAAATCTTGAAATCCGCCTGGCACATCACTACATGCCTTCCTTTGATCTTCTGTAGCCTCTGCATTTTCATTTCCAAACATGCAATTTTCACATCTACCATTACTTGCTTGTGAAGTGTTACTACTGCTATTTTCATCAGTAGTTTCTGAATCAAAAGAGGCCATATATTCATTAAAAAATTTTATAAACTCATCAAAACTATTATTTCCATTTTGATTCATAATTTTCCCCATAAAAAACTACTTACTATCATAATACTCTTTAATTTTTTATTTGCTACAATCTCAAAATATGATCTTTTAAATCAAATCATAATTCTTTAATAAACTATCTAAGTTATTTTGTAACTTCACTTCATCTTGAATTAACTAAGGATATATACTTTTGAAAATATGATATTTTATGAGTGAAAATGATTTATTAAATAAAATAAAAAAATATCAAATGTACAAAGTAATATTAGGTGTTAAATTTATTTGATTTATAATATAAAAAACAGTAGATAAGTTTAAAAATTTATCTACTGTTTGATAGATTCATATATTATTAACTATATATCAAAATAATTATTTTAATAATCTGAGCCGGCTAAATATCCTGTTGAAAAAGCCATTTGAAGGTTATATCCACCTGTTTCTGCATCTATATCAATAACTTCACCTGCAAAGTAAAGATTTTTAATTACCTTAGATTCCATAGTTGAAGCATTAATTTCTTTTACTTTTACTCCGCCTGATGTTACTTGAGCAGCTTTTATAGTTAAAGTTTCTCTTGCTGTAAGCTTCATTTCCTTCATATACTCAATTATTTTATTTTCATCTTCCTTCTTTAAATCACTTGATTTAATTTCAGTTAACCCTAACATTTCAAATACAACTTTTAAAAAGTTCTGTGGAAGAACACCTTTTAAATTGTTTAATACAGTTTTATTAGGATTACTTCTCATTATTTGTGAAATTTCATCTTTAGATTTATCTTTTAAGAAATCTAAAGATACTTCTACTTCCCTTTCACTTAAAGCCTTAGTTATATATGAAGAAAGTTTTAAAACTGCAGGGCCTGAAATACCAAAGTGTGTAAATAACATATCTCCAAACTTTTCAATTTTTTTCTTTTTAAGTTTTGCAGAAACTACAACATCTTTCATTGCAACCCCTTGTAAACTTTTAACAAAATCCTCTTTTATAACTAGTGGTATTAAAGCCGCGTATATAGGTGTAATTGTATGCCCATACTTTTCTAATATAGAATACATAGTTCCATCAGAACCTGTATTAGGAAAACTCTTTCCTCCTGTTGTTATTATAACTTTATCACCTAATATTCTTTCACCATAAGATGTTACAACACCTTTAATATCTTCATTTTCAACTATTAAGTCACTTACCATTGTATTGTATCTAATTTTAACTTTATTCTTCTCTAAATCATTTTTTAGTAATTCTATAACTTCATCAGCCTTATCACTTTTTGTATATACTTTTTCATCAAGTTCAACTTTATATTCAAGTCCATTGTTACTTAAGTATTCTAAAAGTGAATAATTAGAAAATGTATATAACGCACTATATAAAAACTTTTTATTATTAACTATCTTGTCAAAAAATTCTTCTATATCCCTATTATTAGTTATATTACAGCGACCTCCACCAGTAAGTCTTAATTTCATACCAATTTCTTTATTTCTTTCTATTAATGTAACTTCATTATTTTTTGCTGCACTAAGAGCTGCCATAATTCCTGCAGGCCCTCCCCCAACAACTATAACTTTAGCCAAATTTGTCACCTCACTAAATTTCCTTTGTTTATTTACTCATTATATCATACTTTATAATTGTAGCCATTTATATAATCTATGATATAATTATAAAATCTTAAGAAAGTGTTCATTTGATTTTAAAATATTAATTAGATATAATTTATTAAAATAGGTAATACATACTGCTTTAACTATCTAATTCCATTTGGTAATTTTATTACATCATTATTGAAATAATTTATTTAAAAAAGGAGAACTACAAATGGGGGATTATATATTAAATGCATTTCAACAATATATGAATAATATACAGAATATCAATGATAGGAATATATTGATTGTAACTAAAGGTTGGGAAAAGAAATATTTAAATCAAATAAAAGAAAAAGAAGAAAAAGCTAAAGGGGAAATAGCTTAAGTTTAAAAAGGGTCAAAAGGAGAAATATCGATGAAGATAGTAGTAGGTCAAGGTAGCTGCGGGATAGCGACAGGTGCAAAAAAAGTAGCTAACAGATTTGAAGAAATATTAGGGGAAAAAAATATAGATATAAATGTAGATATTACAGGATGTATAGGTACATGCTTTTTAGAGCCAATAGTGGATATATACGAAGATGGAAAAGATGAACCAACAAGATATGTAAAAGTTAAACCAGATGATGTAGCTGAAATAGTTGAAAGTCATATTGAAGGTGGCAAAGTAGTAGAAAATAAAGAAATTTCTGAAGAAAATAAAAAGCTTATGAAAAAGCAAAAAAGGATAGTTCTTAGAAATTGTGGTTCTATAAATCCAGAAGAAATAGATGAATATATAGCTAGAGATGGATATAAAGCAACTGAAAAAGTTTTAACTACTATGACTGATGAAGAAGTTATAGATGTCATAAAAGTATCTGGACTTCGTGGACGTGGTGGAGCAGGTTTCCCAACTTGGTTTAAATGGAATGCTGCAAGACAAAATAAAGCAGATCAAAAATATATCGTCTGTAATGCAGATGAAGGGGATCCAGGAGCATTTATGGATAGAGCCGTTCTTGAAGGCGACCCACATTCATTGCTAGAAGGTATGATAATTGGTGGATATGCAATGGGCGCAACTGAAGGTGTAATTTACGTTCGTGCTGAATATCCACTTGCAATAAAAAGATTAGAAATAGCAATAGCTCAAGCAAAAGAGAGAGGCTATTTAGGAAAAAATATATTCAGCAGTGGATTTGATTTTGATATAAGAATAAAAGAAGGTGCAGGAGCTTTCGTATGTGGTGAAGAAACAGCGCTTATAGCTTCACTAGAAGGTGAAAGAGGTATGCCGAGACTTAAACCACCATTCCCTGCACAAAAAGGATATTGGCAAAAACCAACTAATATAAATAATGTTGAAACTTATGCTAACGTAGCATGGATAATGCTAAATGGTGGAGATACTTTTGGTTCTATGGGAACAAAAACAAGCAACGGGACAAAAGTGTTTGCACTAGCTGGAAAAATTAAAAAAGGTGGACTTGTAGAAGTTCCAATGGGAATTTCTTTAAGAGAAGTAATATATGATATCGGTGGTGGTATCAAAGAGGATAAAGAATTTAAGGCCGTTCAAATGGGTGGACCATCAGGTGGATGTATACCAGCAAGCTTAATCGATACACCAGTAGATTATGAAAATATCAACAAGACAGGAGCTATAGTAGGTTCTGGTGGTATGATAGTTATGGATGAGACTACTTGTATGGTTGATATGGCTCGATATTTCTTAGATTTCACAAGAAAAGAATCTTGCGGTAAATGTAACTATTGCAGAATAGGTACAAAAAGAATGCTTGAAATCTTAGAGAGAATTACAAATGGTGAAGGTAAAGATGGAGATATAGAATTACTAGAAGAATTAGCATACAAAGTAAAAGATGGTGCTATGTGTGGTCTAGGTCAAACTGCTCCAAATCCAGTAATAACAACATTAAAATACTTCAGACATGAATATGAAGATCATATATACAATAAAAAATGTACTGCTAAAGCATGTAAATCATTAATAAGCTACGATATAGTAGAAGATAAATGTAAAGGCTGTGGAGCATGTAAGAAAAAATGTCCAGTTTCAGCTATTAGCGGTAATAAAAAAGAAGCTCATGTTATAGATAAAAATATCTGTATTAAATGCGGTAAATGTATGGAAACTTGTAAATTTAATGCAATTGAAATAAATTAGGAAGGTTAGTGAAATGAAGAAAATAAGATTAAATATAGATGACAGAGAAGTTTTAGGTCTTCCAGGACAAACTATTCTGGAAGTTGCAAAAGAAAATAACATATTTATTCCAACACTTTGCTATGATGAAAGAGCAGAAATATATGGTTCATGCGGAATTTGTGTTGTTGAAGTAGAAGGTAGTCCAAAATTATTTAAAGCATGTGCAACTGAAATAGCACCAAATATGATAATAAAAACTAATACAGAAAGAGTTAGAGAATCAAGAAAAACTAACTTAGAATTATTATTATCAAATCATAATGGAGATTGTAAAGCACCATGCTCTTTAGGATGTCCAGCAAATACTGACTGCCAAGGTTATGTAGGACTTATAGCAAATGGTCTTCATAAAGCAGCACTTAAATTAGTTAAAGATAAAATTCCTCTACCAGCATCAATAGGAAGGGTATGTCCTCATCCATGTGAATCAGACTGTAGAAGAGGTTTAGTTGAACAACCAATAGCGATAAAAGAATTAAAAAGATTTGTAGGGGATAGAGATTTAAACTCAGATGATCCATATATACCAGAAATAGCAAAAGCAACAGGAAAAAAAGTTGCTATAATAGGTGGTGGACCTGCTGGTTTATCAGCAAGTTATTTCCTTGCTCAAAATGGACATGATGTTACTATAATAGATGCAATGCCTAAATTAGGTGGAATGCTTCGTTATGGTATACCTGAATATAGATTGCCAAAAGAAATTTTACAAAAAGAAATAGATTTAATAGCTAAAATGGGCGTTAAAATGGAAACTAATACAAAAGTTGGTGTAGACGTATCATTTGAATCTATAAAAAATAAATATGATGCAGTTCTTATGACAATAGGTGCTTGGTCATCAATTGGATTACACTGCAAAGGAGATGATACACCAGGAGTTATGGGTGGTATAGATTTCCTTGAAAAAATAGCAAAAAGCAAAACGATAAATTTAGGTGAAAGTGTTGCAGTAGTCGGTGGTGGTAATGTTGCTATGGATGCATGCAGAACTGCTGTTAGAATGGGAGCTAAAAAAGTTTATAATATATATAGAAGAACAATAAAAGAAATGCCAGCTGATGAAATGGAAATAAGAGAAGCACAAGAAGAAGGAGTTAGATTTGAAAATTTAACTAATCCAATAGGCATAATTCCTGGTGAAGATGGCAGAGTAAGCAAAATAGAGCTTCAAGTTATGAAACTTGGTGAACCAGATGAAAGAGGAAGAAGAAGACCAGTTCCAGTTGAAGGACAAACAAAAGTATTAGATGTTGATACTGTAATAATAGCTATAGGTCAGCAAGTTGATTCTAAATTATTTGATGGAATCGAAAAAACTAGAAAAAATTCATTAGTATATGATCCAGAAACTTATATGACTGCTACTAAAGGTGTATTCGCTTGTGGTGATTGTGGTAATGATAAAGTTTCTATAGCAGTAGAATCAATAGCAGATGCAAGAAAAGCAGCAGACTCTATAAATGCTTACTTATATGGAAAAGAATTAAAATACAAAAAACCTTATGTTCATGAAAGACATGATTTAACAGAAGATTCTTTTGAAGATAGAGAAAGAAAATATAGACCACAACTTAAGGAACATAGCCCAAAAGAAAGAAAAGAACATTTCCTTGAAATAACTGAAGGTCTTACAGAAGAACAAGCAAAAGATGAAGCTAGAAGATGTTTAGAATGTGGATGTCAAAAATTCCATGAATGTAAATTAATAGATTATGCTAATATTTACAAAGTTGAGCCAGAAAGATTTGAAGGTGAAAAAGTAATTTTACCAATAGAAGATAGTCATCCATACATATTAAGGGATATGAATAAATGTATCTTATGCGGATTATGTGTAAGAACTTGTGATGAAGTTATGGGTGTTGGTGCATTAGGTCTTGTTACAAGAGGATTCGATACACAAGTTCAACCAGCCTTAGGGTTAGGTTTAGAAGAAACATCTTGTATATCTTGTGGTCAATGTGTATCAGTTTGTCCAACAGGTGCATTACAAGAAAAAACTAACTTAAAGAAAAATGTACCTCTTGAAAAAGAAACTACTATAACTACATGTTCATACTGTTCAGTTGGATGTAAGATAGAATTAAAAACATATGGAAATCTTCTTATAAAATCAGAACCTCATAAAGAAGGACATGTAAATGAAGGTTTAATATGTGGTAGAGGTAAATGGGCATTTGATAGTGCAATAGATGATGATAGACTTAAAAAACCTCATATGAGAGTAGATGGTCAATTACAAGAATGCAAATACAGAGATGCTTTAACAATAATTGCTAAAAAAGTTGAAGTTATAAAAAGTAAATATGGAAATGATTCAGTAGCTCTATCTATATCTGATAGATATACTAATGAAGAAGCTTATGCAATTAAGAAATTAGCCGATTTATTAGAAGTAAAAACATTATGTTTTAATCATAGAGAAAGCGGACTTAATAAAGTATTAGGTGTTAATGCTTCTCCAAATAGCATGGACGAATTATTAGCAACTGATGTTATATTAGCTATTGGATTTAAACCAGAAAATAATCCAATACTTGGTATCAAATTAAAGAAAGCTGCTAAAAATGGAACTAAATTATTATTTGTAAATCCAAGTGAATATAAAATATCTAACTATGGATTCGATGCAAAAACTGTATATACAAGTAATGAAGTTTCAAAAATAAAAGAAATAGCAAAAGCTTTAATAGATATGGGTAAAACTTCTGATGTAGAAGGATTTGGTCCATTTAAAGCATCACTTGAAAATATAGAAGTATCAGATGAAATAAGAGAAATAGCAGAAATATATGCAAATGCTAAAAAAGCAATGATAGTATTCCAACAAAATATGGTTACTACAGATGTAGCTAGCTTAATAGGGGAAATAGCAATGTTATCAGGACATATAGGTTCTCCAAGAGATGGTATACTACAAGTTAAGCCTAAATGTAACTCTCAAGGATTAATCGACCTTGGAGTAACTGATGGCAGAGAAGCATTAAAGGGAGTAAAAGGTCTTTTATGTTTTGGTGAAGATCCAGATGTTGATTTATCATCACTTGAATTTTTAATGGTTTCTGATACTCATATGACAAAAACTGCAATGGGTGCAGATGTTGTACTTCCTGCAACAAGTTTTGCAAGTACATTTGGTACATTTACTAATACAGAAAGAAGATTACAAAGAGTAAATCCTGCAATGAAAGAAAATGTAGAAGTTCCTAACTGGAAAATACCTACAATACTTTCAAAAATATATGAAAAAGATTTTGGATTTACATGTATAAATGACATAAGATTAGAGTTAAACGATGTAAATGAATTATATAGAGAAGGAAATGTAGAACAATTACTAGGTGGTGTATTAAAACCATTACAACCAAAATTTGTATACATACCAGATGGACTAATGGTAACACCTCTAAAATCAACAGATAATCTAATGAATAAAATCAATGAAGAAATATTTAAAGGCTTGATATAGCAAACAAATATTGACTTTATGGAAATTATGTACAATAATAAATATGTGGATTGATTTTTTAGGAGAATATAAAAGCCTACGAAAATCTTCCTTGAACATATCAAAATTATTTGATAAATTTGATATGATGTAAAAAGCCCTAAAATGCAATATCTTTATATAAAATAACATTACTTGGATTTATCTAAGTAATGTTATTTTTTTTTGAAAAAATACTTGACCTTGACGTTACGTAAATTTATATAATCTAATTGTAATCAATAATATGTGCTTAAGGAGGGAAAAAAGTGGAGTATTCTATAAGAGATTTAAGTAAAATGGCAGGTGTCAGTACAAGAACCTTGAGATATTATGATGAGATAGATATTTTAAAGCCGGCAAAAATATCAGATTCAGGGTACAGGGTTTATAGTGATAATGAGATAGATATATTGCAACAAATACTTTTCTATAAGGAATTAGGATTAGATTTAAAAACTATAAAGCAAATTTTATCGTCACCTTCATTTGACATAGTTGAAGCGTTATATAAGCATAAAAAAGCACTTATTGAGAAAAAAGCACAAATAGATTTATTGATTAAAAATGTTGAAGATACAATTAAAAGTAAAGAAGGTGGTTACAAAATGAAAAATAAAGATAAATTTGAGGGATTTAAAAAAGAATTAATAGATAAAAATGAAAATAAATATGGAAATGAAATAAGAAAAAAATATGGAGATGATGTAGTAAATCAATCCAATGCAAAAATGATGGGTATGAGTGAAGAAAAATATGAAGAATTTAAACAACTTGAAAAAGAAATAATAAATACCTTAAACTTAGCTATGGATGAAGGAAATCCTAGAGGTGAGCTAGCAATGAAAGCATGTCAACTTCATAAAAATTGGCTAGAATATACATGGAGTTTTTATTCTAAAGAAGCTCACAGAAATTTAGCTGAAATGTATATTTATGATGAAAGATTTAAAAAATACTACGATGATAATAGAGAAGGAATGTCACAATTTTTAAGAGATGCACTATTAGAGTTTACGAAGTAAAAAATATAACTATAAATAATAAAAGTTGGTTAAAAGATAATTTAATAGACAAATAATAAAAAATCCTCTATATATTATATATAGGGGATTTGGATTTTTTTGGATAAAAAGAATGTCGGAATAAATCTATATGATATAATATAAAATAAATAAAATTTCATCACTGTGTAAGGGGGCACATAGTTTAGTTATGCAAATATCAATATTATTAATTTCAATTTTAGTTTTGACTATGATAAATATATTTTTTGTTGAATGTAGATATTCACTATTTAAAATAGATGAAAAAGTGTTAGAAAATATAGAAGAAAAAAATAAATTGTCTGTAAGTAGATGTAAAAAAATAAAATCAAAAGAAAAAGAATTTTTATCAGTATGTCAGAGTGGAATAATTATTTCTATTATTACAATTGGCTTTTTATTAGAAAAAATATGTGAATTTATATTTTTAAGATTTGAAGTAGCAGATGACACTTTAGGAAAAATTTTAATAGTCGCGATAATACTTATAAGTAGCATATTAGAAGCAATAATAGGTTTTTATATTCCAAGAGGATTAGCTATAAAAAAGCCTAAAAAAATACTTCTTAGAAACTCACTTCTTTTAAGACTCGTTTATATTTTTTTTAGACCATTTTCAATAATTATAGATTTTATATCAGATACAGTATGTAAAATATTTAGAAATGAAAATTTGGTGATTTTCAATAAAGAATCTTTACAAGAAGAAAGTTTTGATTTAGATACAGCTGATTTAAACGAAGATAAATATGATGCTGATAAAAAGGATTTTATGGATAATATATTTAGCTTTGAAGAAAAACAAATAAGAGAAGTATTAGTACCGAGAACAGATATGGTATGTCTAGATTTAGATGATAGTGAAGAATACATATTTAATTTAATAAAAGAAGAGGGCTATACAAGATATCCTGTTTGTGGTAAGGATAAAGATGATTTATTAGGTTTTATACATATTAGAGATTTATACAATCAAAAATTATTAGAAGATAAAGTTGATTTAACAAAAATACTTAGAAAAATTACATATGTATCTGAAAGTGAACTTACAAGTAGAGTGTTAGAAAAGCTAAGAAAAGATAGAGTACAAATGGCAATTGTAGTAGATGAATATGGTGGAACATCAGGAATTGTGACTGTTGAAGATATACTAGAAGAAATAGTAGGGGAAATTCAAGATGAGTTTGACGAAGATGAAGAACTAGATATAAAAAAATTGGATAAAGATTCTTATATAGTTCAAGGAACAGCAACTATTACAGAGATAAATAAAGTATTAAATATAGAAATAGAAAAGGATGGATTTGATAGCATAGGTGGTTGGATGTTCTTTATGTTAGGAATGGATATAGAAATAAATCAAAGTGTAGATTTTAGTGGATACAGATTTAAAGTTGTTGAGATAGATAAATTTAGAGTTATAAGTATAAAAATAGAAAGAATAAAATAATTTTTAGACAATAAAGAATAATTTGAATAGAATTAGTATTACGAACTTATTTTTTACTATTGCACATTTGTAAAAATATTATATAATTATATTGAAAGTAAGTTCTTCAAAGGAAAACCTTTGTACATGAAAAATGTGGTTTTCAAATTTACATTTGAAATTAAAAAAATATGTTTAAAAACGTTATTAAATGTTATATAATAACTAAAGAACTTATTTATAAGATAAATTAATAACAATATAATTAATAATTAAGTTTATATAATAACTTATTACTGTATGTAATTATGGAATATTTTAAAAGAAAGACGGTGCAGGGAATGTTAAAAGTAAATCTTGAAGATGTAAAAAAAGCTGAGGAAGTATTAAAATCAATAGTTAAGGAAACTCCATTACAAGAAAGTAAAGAGCTTAGTGCTAAACTTGGGGCAAACGTTTATTATAAATGTGAAAACTTACAAAAAACAGGTTCATTTAAAATAAGAGGGGCTTGTAATAAAATATCAAACTTAACAGATGAAGAAAAAGCAAAAGGTGTAATAGCTTCTAGTGCTGGAAATCACGCTCAAGGGGTTGCATTAGGTGCAAAAATGACTGGAATAAAAGCTACTATAGTTATGCCAGAGACAGCTCCACTTGCAAAAGTAACAGCAACTAAATCATATGGTGCAGAAGTTGTATTAAACGGAGCTGTTTATGATGATGCTTATGCAAAAGCAGTTGAAATACAAAAAGAAACAGGAGCTACTTTCCTTCATCCATTCGATGATGAATATGTAATAGCAGGACAAGGAACAATAGGTCTTGAAATATTTAAACAATTAAATGAAAACGTTGACACTATATTATGCCCAATTGGTGGAGGGGGTATAATAGCTGGTATAGCTGTTGCTGCAAAAGGATTAAACCCAAATGTAAAAATAATAGGTGTTCAAACTTCAAATATACCATCAATGAAAGTATCAAAAGAAAATGGAAAAGTTACTACTGCATTTAACGGAGCTACTATAGCTGACGGTATAGCAGTAAAAACTCCAGGAAACACTACTTTCGAAATAATAAATGAATTAGTTGATGAAGTTATAACTGTATCAGAAGAAGAAATAGCACAAGGTATGTTATTCTTAATGGAACATCAAAAAGTTGTTGCTGAAGGTGCAGGCGCAGTAACTACAGCAGCATTATTATCTGGAAAATATAAACCACAAAAAGATGAAAATGTTGTATGTGTAATATCTGGTGGTAATGTAGACGTAAATACTTTATATAGAGTAATAGGTGTTGGTTTAGCAGCAGAAGGAAGACGTTATTCATTCAGCGCTACTATGACTGACAAACCAGGTGGATTCTTAGAATTAATAAGCATAATAAGTAAATCAAATGCTAATATACTTAATGCAAACCAAACAAGATTATCTTCAGGTGGAACAATAGGTAAACAAGTAGCTGAATTTATAATTGAAACATTTAACCATGAACATATAGAAAAATTAAAAGCTGAAATGAACGCAGCAGGCTTTGAAATACAAGATTTATAAGAAATATTAATTGGGGTATAAATAAAAGCAATCACATGAACATAAAGTTCTGTGGTTGCTTTTTTATGCGATAATAAAAGGATGAAAATAAATATATTTTATCTCCATCCTTTTATTTAATTTCTAAAATATTTTATATTAATGATAATTCATAGAGCTCATAAAGTGATCTAATTTAAATTTAGGATATATTGGTTTGGCTTTTAATACTGCGCTTTCAGCTTTGAAGTATTCATATTGTTCAGAACCTTCAATGCAATATTTATTTATAGATAACTCAAACATATCTTCTTTAGTACCAAAATTCATATAGTCTAGATATTTTTCTTTTATATCTGGATTTTTAACAACTAAATCTCTGTATTTTTTTTCTACTATTTGTAAATCAGCAATTAAATCTTTAGTTTGTTCTTCTATTGAAGTATTAATATAATCAATATCTCTAGAACTATTAGTTAGTTCACCCATTACTCTGTATTGTATAGTTTTTATTTTTCTATTGTAAACTCTAGATAAGAAGAATAAAGCTCCTAATTCTTTTTCAATTTCATGTTCCCCTGCCATTAAAAGTCTTATAGAATTTAAATCTTCTTTGCTAAATATAGTTAATTGAGTACCTTTGTCAAAAACTAATTTTAAAGGGAATTTTAATTCATCCTTTGTTATTTCGCCTTTCAATATTCCATCTTCTACTACTACTATTCTAGAACCTTGATATATAGCAAAGTTTTTACCATAGTTATAGTATAGAGTTTTTGTAGGAACTTCTTCACCAAATTCAAATGATCTAACATTTCTAGTTGTTTTTACTACTTCACCATGTTCAATAGTAGGATAATAAAAACATTCAAATTTAAAGCCACTCATAGTTATACCCCCTGTGAAATAAAAATAATTAAATATGTACATAATTAATTATACCCGTAAAAATTAAATTTTGCACATAAATTTAACATTTAACAGGAAAAATAAGTAAAATGATTGGAAACTATAAATTAATCTGCAAAAATATATATAAATAAATGAAGAAATATCAATAAAATATAGATAAATGATAAAAAAATGTCAATTTAAAAATAATAATTTATTATTAAAGTAAGTATAATAATATTGACAAAATAAAAAAAGTTGATATAATAAATAGTTGAAAAAGGAAACTATTTATTTAGGAAATTATTGACATGGTGGAATTTAATGTCAAAGATAAAAGGAGATGAAATAATTGTGTAAAAATACAGATATAAATAAAGAATTTTTTGACGTTATAATAAGGCTAAAGAGACAGTCACACGCAAATATTAAGTTAAAAGATTTATATGCAAGTGAACTTATGGGATTAAGAATTATATATAAATTAAAGATGATGCAAGATGACAACTCTATAGGGGTAAAAACTTCTGATATAGGCAATTATCTATTTATGAAAAAATCGGCAACTTCAAAAATGCTAAACAATTTAGAAGATAAAGGATATATAAATAGATTATATGATAAAAAAGACAGAAGAGTAACTTATATAGATTTAACTCAAAAAGGAATAGATTTATTAGATAAGCATAATGATATAATGATTAATTATACAAATAGTATGATAAGTAGACTCGGTGAAGAAGATACAAAAACACTAGTAAATTTATTAAATAGATTATGTGATATAATAGAAGATTTAAATGAAAATTAAAAAAAGACAGATCTAAACTAATAAAATAGTTATTCTATCAACTATAGCATTTCAATTTTATTAATATAAAAATCATTTTAAGAAAGGATTTATTATGACAAAATTATTTAAATATTTGAAACAATCTTGGGTAGCTATTTTTACAATATTAATATTATTGGCATTACAAGCTACAACAGAATTATCACTACCAACATATACTTCAAATATAGTTAATGTTGGTATACAACAATCAGGTATAGAAAATGCAACAATAAAAGCTATTAGAGAAAGTGAAATGAATAAATTAACTACTTTTATGAATGATAGCGATAAAGAAAAAGTCTTAGATAACTACAAATTAGTTAATAAAGACAATTTGAGCAAGGAAGAATTTAATAATTATAAAAAAGAATATCCAGTTATAAAAAAAGAATCTTTATATGTATTATCAACTAAAGATAAAGATACTATAGATAAACTTAGTAATATATTATCAAAACCAATGTTAATTGTTTATAACATGGAAAATAGTTCAGATAATAAACTTACTGAATCTATGATGCTTAAAGTGACAGGACAAAACAACATGTCAGCAAATATGGATAAAAGTCAGATGGCTAAGTTTATGGATGATAATGGGGATTTTGATATATTTGCATATATTAATGCAATGCCTAAAGAACAGAAAAAAGAAATGTTATCTCAAATTGATGAACAGTTTGTTAATCTTCCAGATGCAATGTTAGGTCAAGGTGCAATAAAATTTGTAAAAGCAGAATATAAAGCTATGGGTGTTGATATAGATAGCATTCAAATGAATTATATATTTGTAACAGGGCTAAAGATGATAGGTATAACAATAATAAGTGTTATATGTTCTATTACAGTTGGATTTATAGCTGCTAGAGTTGCTGCTACATTAGGTAAAAACTTACGTGCTATGACATTTAAAAAAGTAATGAACTTCTCTAAAAAAGAAATTAGTGAATTTTCAACTGCATCACTTATAACTCGTAGTACTAATGACATACAACAAATACAACAAATGATGGTTATGATGCTTAGAATGGTATTCTTTGCACCATTTATGGCTATAGGAGGTATTATAAAAGCCTTAAGTACGAATCTATCAATGAGTTGGATTATAGGTCTTGGAGTAGTATGTGTTTTTGGTATAGTTTTAGTAATGTTTACAGTTGTAATGCCTAAATTTAAAATATTACAAAACTTAGTAGATAGATTAAATTTAGTAACAAGGGAAATACTTACAGGTCTTGGCGTTATTCGTGCATTCAGTAATGAAAAATTTGAAGAAGATAGATTCGATGTAGCGAATAAAGACTTAACAAAAGTAAATATGTTTGTAAATAGAATGATGTCATGTATGATGCCTGCTATGATGCTTATCATGAACTTAATTTCTATATTAATAGTTTGGGTTGGAGCTAAAAATATAGATTTAGGAAATATGCAAGTTGGTGATATGATGGCATTTATTCAATATACTATGCAAATAGTAATGTCATTCTTAATGATATCAATGGTTTCAGTTATGATGCCTAGAGCTGCAGTATCTGCAAACCGTATAGATGAAGTTTTAACAACTGATATATCAATAAAAGAAATTGATAAAGTTGAAGAATTTAATGACAATAAAAAAGGTTTAGTAGAGTTTAAAAATGTATCATTCCAATATCCTGATGCTGATGAAAAAATACTTCATGATATTTCATTTACTGCAAAACCAGGTCAAACTACTGCATTTATAGGAAGTACAGGTAGTGGTAAATCAACTTTAATAAACTTAATACCAAGATTCTACGATGTAACAGAAGGTGAAATAAAAGTAGATGGTGTTAATATAAAAAATGCTTCAATACACGATTTAAGAGAAAGAATAGGTTATGTTCCTCAAAAAGGTGTATTATTTAGTGGAACAATAGATTCTAATATAAAATACGGAAATAAAACTGCAAGTGAAGAAGTAGTTGAAACAGCATCAAGAGTAGCTCAGGCTACAGAGTTTATAGATTCTAAACCAGACAGATATGAAACTCCAATAGCACAAGGTGGTTCAAACGTATCTGGTGGTCAAAAACAAAGATTATCTATTGCAAGAGCAATTGCTAAAGAACCAGAAATATATATATTTGACGATAGTTTCTCTGCACTTGACTTTAAAACAGATGCAAAACTTCGTAGGGCATTAAAAGAAGAAACAGGAGATGCCACTGTTTTAATAGTAGCTCAAAGAATAAGTACTATACTTCATGCTGAACAAATAGTAGTTCTTGATCAAGGGAAAATTGTTGGAATAGGAAATCATAAACAACTTCTAAAAAATTGTGAAGTATATAAAGAAATTGCTTTATCACAACTTTCAAAGGAGGAACTAGAAAATGAGTAATGATAATAGAAGAGGACCTGGACGTGGACCTATGGGACATGGCCGTGGAATGATGCCTGGCGAAAAAGCAAAAGACTTTAAAGGTACTATGAAAAAATTAATGTCTTATTTGGGTAAATATACTTATGCTATTATAGCAGTATTTATATTTGCTATAGGTAGTGTTGCATTCTCAGTAATAGGACCTAAGGTATTGGGAAAAGCGACAACAGAAATATTTAATGGATTAATTGGGAAAATCTCAGGTGGAGATGGAATAGATTTTGATAAAATAAAAATAATATTATTAACTTTAGTAGCTTTATATATAGTAAGTGCAATATTATCTTTTATACAAGGTTTTATAATGAGTGGTATATCTCAAAAACTAGCTTATAACTTAAGAGATGAACTTTCTAAAAAGATAAATAGATTGCCAATGAGTTATTTTGATAAAACTACTAATGGTGAAGTATTATCTAGATTTACAAATGATATAGATACATTAGCACAAAGTTTAAATCAAAGTTTAACTCAAATAATAACAGCAGTAACAACTTTAGTGGGTGTATTTATAATGATGCTTACTATAAGTGGTATAATGACAGTTGCAGCACTTGTAATAATACCAATAGGAATGTTTGCGATATCAATGATAATAAAAAGATCACAAAAGTTCTTCGCACAACAACAAGAATTCTTAGGAAATGTAAATGGTCAAGTCGAAGAATTATATGGTGGTCACTTAGTTGTTCAAGCTTTCAATGGTCAAGGTGATGCTATTGAAAAGTTTGATAAAACTAATGAAAAATTATATCAATCAGCTTGGAAATCACAATTCTTATCAGGTTTAATGCAACCTTTAATGAGTTTTATTGGTAACTTAGGATATGTATTAATATCAATATTAGGAGGATTTTTAGTAATTAAAAATTATATCGAAGTTGGGGATATACAATCATTTATCCAATATGTAAGACAGTTTAATCAACCATTAAATCAAATTGCACAAATATCAAATCAATTACAAGCGACTGCTGCATCAGCTGAGAGAATATTTGCATTTTTAGATGAAGAGGAAGAACCAGTAACAGAAAATGACTCAGTTAAAGTTACTAGACATGATGGAGAAGTTATATTTGACCATGTTAGATTTGGATATGATGAAAATAAAGTAATAATAAAAGACTTTAATGCTAAGGTTAAACCAGGTCAAAAAATAGCTATAGTAGGTCCAACAGGAGCTGGTAAGACTACTATAATTAAATTACTTATGAGATTCTATGATGTGAATAGTGGTGCAATATACGTAGATGGTAAAAATATAAAAGATTACAATAGACAAGAGCTTAGAAGCCATTTTGGTATGGTTTTACAAGATACATGGCTATTTAGTGGTTCTATAAAAGACAATATAAAATACGGAAAACTAGATGCTACAGATGAGCAAGTAAAAGAAGCTGCTAAAGCAGCACATGTAGACCATTTTATAAAAACTTTACCATCTGGATATGATATGGTATTAAACGAAGAGGCAAGCAACGTTTCACAAGGTCAGAAACAATTACTTACAATAGCTCGTGCAATACTTGCAGACCCAGAAATATTAATATTAGACGAAGCGACAAGTTCTGTAGATACAAGAACAGAAGTTTTAATCCAAAAAGCTATGGATAATTTAATGGAAAACAGAACAAGTTTCATAATTGCACATAGATTATCAACAATAAGAAATGCTGACTTAATACTAGTATTAAATGAGGGAGATATAATAGAACAAGGAACTCATGAAGAGTTATTAGCTCAAAATGGATTCTATACTAATTTATACAACTCTCAATTTGAAAACGAAGAAGAAGATCAAGCAGTATAATATAGAGTTAAAGGGGATAACACCAAATAAGGAGTTGTCCCCTTTAATACATATAAAACTAAATTAGGGAGGTTGTATATGAGAATTTTGATAGATGCAGATGGATGTCCAGTAGTAAATGAAACTATAAAAGTAGCTCATAAATTTAATTTAGAATCTATAATATTTTGTGATACATCTCATAATTTTGATGAAAAAAATATAAAAGTTATAGTTGTATCTAAAGGGATAGATGCAGTTGATTTTGCTATTTTAAATAATATTGAAAAGGGAGATATAGTAATAACTCAAGATTATGGTCTGGCATCTTTAGTACTTAGTAGAAATTCATATGCCATAAATCAAAGTGGTATGGTTTATACAAATGAAAATATAGATGAATTATTGTATTCGAGATATATTTCTAAAAAAATGAGAAATAGTGGGGCGAGGATAAAGGGACCGAAAAAAAGAGACAAATCACAGGATATTATATTTAAAGAAAACCTAGAAAAATTGATTTTAAATATAATATAAACAGCGTTAATATAAAATTTATTTTTTGTGTAAATTATACTTGAATATAGTATCTATTTATTGGTATTATTAGGATAATGTATGTTGTTGTTTATTATATAAAATAATAAAGTGGGAGAAATTGAAATGACAAAAAAATTTAATAATGTAGATAGTATAATATTTGATTTAGACGGAACTCTATGGGACTCAAGAAAAGAAGTTGCAAGTGCATGGAGTGAAGTTATAAGAGGTTACGATTATGAAAGGAAAGAAGTTACTTTCCAAGAAGTAAACGATTTGATGGGGAAAACGATAGATGAAATAGAGGATATATTATTTCCAAAATTACCGAAAGAAAAAAGAACAGAAATTTTATATGAATGCTGTGAAAATGAAAATTCATACTTAAGAAAATATGGCGCAAAACTATTTGATAATTTAGAGAGTACTCTTGATAAGCTTTCTAAAAAATATAGATTATTTATAGTAAGTAATTGCCAACCTGGATATATTGAGGCATTTTTAGATTACTATAACTTAAATAAATACTTTGAAGATCATGAATGTCCAAAAAGTGCAGAAATAGTTAAATCGGACAATATTAAATTAATTAAAAATAGAAATAACTTAAAAAATCCAGTGTATGTAGGGGATACTCAAGGAGATGCTAATGCAACAAAAGATGCAGGGCTTGAATTTGTATTTGCTAGTTATGGATTTGGAAATGTAGATGAATATCAATATAAAATTGAAAAAATAGAAGATTTATTAGAATTATAAAGTAATCTTTATTCTAAAGACGCTTAAAGATTTAGATTTCTTTGAAAGTTATTGCACTTGCTGCGCCAAGTGCTAAAAATACATATATTTAAATAAAAACTCCTTTTAATATAAAATTTCTATACTAAAAGGAGTTTTTTATTATTTGTCTAATTCAACTAATCTTCTTGGAATTTCGTATTTTATATCACTTTCAATTTTTTCAAGTGTTTTAGTGTTTTTAGGATCAACAAACATACAAGTATATCCATCATTTCCTATTCTACCAGTTCTACCTATTCTGTGAATATAATCTTCACTTGTTTCTGGAATATCGTAGTTATATATATGTGTAATTCCTGTTATATCAAGTCCTCTAGATGCAACATCTGTAGCAATTAAATATTGTAAATCAGCTTTTCTAAATGATTTTATAATTCTTTCACGTTTTGCTTGTGGAATATCACTATGTAGTTTTTCACAGTTGTATCCTTTTACTGCTAATGCTTCGTCTAATGCATCAACTCTCCTTTTTGTTCTACAGAATATAATTGCCATAAATGGATTATCTTCGTCTAAAACTTTACATAAAGCTTCTTGTTTATGTCTATCAGTAGTTTCTACAACTTCCTGTTTAATAGTTTCTAAAGTTATTTCTTTAGATTTTATAGTTACTTCAACTGGATCCTTCATATATCTATAAGCTAGTTTCTTAACTTGTGAATCAAGTGTTGCAGAGAAACAAAGTGTTTGACGTTTTTTATTAGTCTCTTTTATAATAGCTTCAATTTCATTTTTGAACCCCATAAGTATCATTTGGTCAGCTTCATCAAGTACAAGAGTATTTAATTTGCTTAAGTCGATTGATTTTCTGTCTAAGTGGTCTAACAGACGACCAGGAGTAGCTATAACTAATTGTATATTTCTTTTTAATTTATTAAGTTGTGATTTTATATCTTTTCCACCATAAGCAGCTAATATATTTATATTTTTATCTTTGTTTAGTTTTTCTGCTTCATTATATATTTGTATAGCAAGTTCTCTTGTAGGAGCTAGTATAAGAGCTTGTATATTTTGATTTTTAGGTGATATAGAATCAAATATAGGTATTAAGAAAGCCAGAGTCTTTCCAGTACCAGTTTGAGATTGTGCAAGTATATCTTTATTATTTTTTATATGAAGTATACTTTCTTCTTGAATAGGGGTTGGTGTTTTTATACCATTTTTCTTAAGTGTATCTATTAATTCATCGCTTATTTTTAAATCTTTAAAATTCATGATTGTACCTCTCTAAAATAAATTTACTTTAACAATAATAACATAATAACTTACTAAATTATATATATTATAACCATATAACACTAAAAATTAGGATAGTATTTGTAAACTAATAAAAAATTAATATAAACTTAAATTTATAAATACTAAATTTCAAAAGTAGTTAATCTAAACTTCTTTATAAAAACATAGCAGTATAAGTATTGAAAATACTAGGTTTTATTTGTTTATATAAAAAAACATTAAAAAAAAACAAAAAATCATTGAAAAAAATAAAAAAAAATTGTATAATTTTAAGTTTACGAAAGTGAGGTATACAAATCAAAATTTATAATATATAATATAAATAAAGATAGTTAGAAAAACAAAATAATCGCTTTGTTATAGATAAAATTACAAAGTAAATTAATAATTTTTCTACTATAAATAATAATAAATTTCCTCGTTGAAGGAAGAAAGGCGGTTAAAAATGAGTAGTCGGCAGACAGTAGAAAAGATAGGTTTTATATTATTGGGGACAATAGTACTATCTTTTGGATTTTACAATTTTTATTTTTTAAATCATATTACAGAAGGCGGAGTTTTAGGATTTCTATTACTTCTAAAAAATTTATTTGGGGTACATCCATCAATGGCCAGTATAATAATCGATTTTAGTTTATTATTACTTGGATATAGAATTTTCGGGAAAGAATTTTTCTTATATTCATTATTTGCATCTTTTGCATTTTCAATAACATATGGAATGTTTGAAAACATAGGTCCAATATTACCTGCAATAAATAATAGTTTAATAAATGCCATATTAGGTGGGTTATTTGTAGGGGTTGGATGTGGAATAATTGTCAATACAGGATGTTCATCAGGAGGAGATGATGCTTTAGCATTAGTAATTGCTAAGAAAACATCTTTAAGTATCACAAAAGTGTATATTTTGATGGACGGAATAATACTTTTATTATCTTTAACTTACTTATCAGCAGACGCTATTTTCTATTCAATGATTGCATCTACTCTTAGTGGAAAAATAATAGATTTATTCTTATCACATACAAAAGGTTCATTACGACTTATCACAGCATAAATTAAATAGTAAAAAACACCTATTATTACTTGTACTAATAATATATTAATTATATATATTATATAAGTTTTTAATAGGTGTTTTATTATGTAAATTTATATAATATATATTTTTTAATAGCTTATGAAACGAATTGAAACAAAATTATACTTGAGATAAAAAAGAAATTTATACGCTAATATATTATAAAAAAACAAAATAACTTTAAAGTAGACATAAAAACTATAAATAAACACAAAAAAGATTGAAATTTCAATGAAAATAACGAATGAATTTACCCTGAAATAACAAGGATTTTTCATTAATTTAAAGAAATTATAGTTTAGATACTAATGAAAAGGAGATGTTATTTATGGGATTATTTAAAACAAGAGTAGACGAAAACTGGAAAATAAATTATATTAAAGAATTTAACGAAATGAGATCAGAATATGAAAAGAAAATATTATCTAAACAAAATGAAATAGATGATTTAAAAAAACAATTAGAAGAATTAAAATGTTTTAGAAGTAATTTAAGACCAAAAGAAAAACAAATAAAAGATAGCGATATAGCATCTATAAAAGAGCTAAGAACACAAGGATTAAGTTATAGAGAAATATCACAACAAACAAGTTGGAGCAAAGCAACAGTTTGTAGAGTATTAAATGGTGTTTACGATTAGGATTTTAGTATATACTCACGTTTATAATATGCTATAATTAATAAGATAATATTATGAAGCGTGGGTGATAAAATTTGAGTAAAAAAAGTATCAGCATAATTGATAAGGAATACGTGCTAGATTGTTTTTTAGTATTAGTCGTTTTACAGATTGCTAGAATAATTATAAAAAATATATTATTAAGTGTACTTAATTTTACAGATATAAATTTAAATATAGCAAATATAATATCAATTATGATTGTTGGAATAAGTGTATTTATGTTTTTAAGAGGAAGTAGTTTATTTAATCCAGCAGGAAATAGACTTACTGAAATGGCTAATAAATACGATAATAAAAAGATAAGAATAATATTATTTATAATAACTTTAATAAGTTTGATTTTAACTGTCGTATTTAAAACTGAATATATATTTTATGAATTGATAGTAATGTGTTTAGCTACAATAGTTGTTCCATTATATGAAGAATTATTATTTAGAAAGTATTTATGGAACTATGTAAATAGTTTTGTGGAAAATCAAAAAACAACATGGGTTGTAATAACAATTATGTCAGTTTTATTTATATTAGGATATTGGGATATTGTAAATCAAAATCTACAAATTGTAGGAAGTGATAAATTTGCAGTAGATGTAATATTTACAAATATGAAATTGGGAGTGTTAATGTCAGCTATTACTGGATTTATGAAATATAAATATAAGGATATATATTTGTGCATATTTTTACATATAATAATAAGTTGCGTTTTTTTATAACAAATAAAAAGTCTTTGGAATTTACTATGATTTCAAGGGCTTTTATTATATGTAAAATATCTAAAATAGTAAAAAAACTCACAAAAATTTAAATTCTTTAAAGTTTTATAAAAAATATAATTTTTTTTAATAAAAAAAAATGTTTGAGGGAAAATATATTAAATAACAAATAATTAGAAAGTATAAGTGATAAATAATTTATTTTAAACACCTCGGGAAAATGTTTTTATATATATAAAAATAATTTTTAGATTGACAACTTTGTTTAATATAATAAAATTAAGGTATAAGCTAATAATAGAAAGTATTTAGCTTATAAATATAAATTTTTGAAACTCAATATATTTAATATAAAATTAATAAATATATTGATAATATTAAATAATTACTTTAAATGGAGGAAAAAACAATGAAAGGAATTAGAAAAGATTTTGCAAAATTATATAGCTTTTTCTACTTTATCTTCTGGGGCTTTTATTTTAGCGCTGGCTATTTCTATTGCAAAAATACAAAAAATATATCTTTTCTAAGGAGTTCATTTTAACCGCTATTTAGGGTTAAATCTTAAAATATGAAATTGGTAAATAATACTTGTTTTATGAAGAGAACTCTTTGGGGAGTTCTCTTTTTTAGTAACTAGGTATATTTAAATACAGAAAGGGTGATAGCATGGATCTATTAGGAGACTATAGAACGGAAATTGATAAGATAGACAAAGAAATGACAAAATTATTAGAAAAGAGAATGAATATTTCAAAGTCTATTTCAAAATATAAAATGGAACATGATATGCAAATTTTTCATCCAGAGAGAGAAAAAATAGTAATCGAAAAAAATAAAGGTTATTTAGAAAATAAAGAATATGGAGATTTAGTAGAAAGTTATTATGATAATTTAATGTATTTAAGCAGATTAGTACAACAAAAAGAAATTTACTCAGAAAATAATATTTATACTAAACCATATAAAAATGATAGAGAAAACTTAGTAGTAGGTTATCAAGGTGTACCTGGCTCATTTGGAAATGAAGCAATGCTAAAATATTTCAAAAATATAAAAGAAGCGAAATCATATGAAAAATTTGAAGATGTGTTTAAAGCAGTTGAAGATGGAGAAATAGAATATGGAATACTTCCAGTAGAAAATTCATCAACAGGTGGAATTGGAACAGTAGAAGATTTATTAAAGGAATATAACTTATATATTGTTGGAGAGGAATGTATAAGAATAAGTCAAAACTTAGTTGGAATAAAAGGAGCTACAGTAGACGATATCAAAGAAGTTTACTCACATCCACAAGGATTTGAACAAAGTACAAAATTCTTTGACAAACATAAAGATTATAATCTAATTCCTTACTCAAATACAGCAATTTCTGCTAAACTCGTATCTGATTTAAAAGATAAAAGTAAAGCAGCTATAGCCTCTGAGAGAGCAGCTAAATTATATGATTTAAAAATTATTAAAAAAGATGTAAATGACTTAAAAAACAACTACACAAGATTTATTGTTATAGGAAGAGATTTAGAATGTGATGAAACTTGCGATAAAGTAAGTATATTATTTTCAATTGAAGATACTAGTGGAGGATTATATACTGTTATAAGAGATATTAAAGAGTTTGGATTAAATATGTCGAAGATAGAATCTAGACCAAACAGAAACAACCCTTGGAATTATATATTTTTCGTAGACTTCGATGGAAATTTATTCGATGTAAATATAAAAAAAGCTATAAATACAATTGCAAGAAGTTCTAAATACTTTAAACTTTTAGGTTGTTATAGAGATGTTAAATGTAAATAAATTTTAAATACAAATATATAATTAAAAAATATAAGTTTATACGGAGGATAATTATTATGATAATCGTACTAAAAATAGGTTATACAGAAGCAGAATTAAATGAGATATTAGAATTTTTGCAAGTAAGAGGATTAAGAGTAACAGTATCTCATGGTAAACAAATGTGTGTAATAGGCGTTATAGGAGATATTACTAGAATTGACTCAGATGAATTATTAGCATATTCTTATGTAGAAAAAGTTATGAATGTAACTGAACCATATAAAAAAGCAAATAGATTATTCCACCCAGCAGATACAATAGTAGATGTAAATGGAAGTAAAGTTGGTGGAAAATATTTAGGAATAATGGCTGGTCCTTGCTCAGTAGAGAGTGAAAAACAAATAGTGGAAGTTGCAAAGGCAGTAAAAGCGTCAGGGGCAAATTTTTTAAGAGGTGGGGCATTTAAACCAAGAACTTCACCATATAGTTTTCAAGGGCTAGAATTAGAAGGGTTAGAATTATTAAAAATAGCAAAACAAGAAACAGGACTTCCAATAGTAACTGAAT
>ERZ827528.1203-NODE-1203-length-27717-cov-4.999855_pt1 | contig 27717 bp, 24 predicted proteins | sample MGYA00519768_ERZ827528 | MGnify/ENA primary metagenome ERZ827528 (study PRJEB31778, sample SAMEA3449343) | human gut metagenome | biome: human gut; feature: human-associated habitat; material: faeces | place: United Kingdom | collected 2010/2012 ...
TAACTTTTACACTTATCCAAGATAGCGGGTATGGAATCTTGGATTACAATTAAGCTAGATTATGCTTATAGTAATATCTTATTATCAAAGGAGCATATCATGGATTCAACTTATACAAAAGCAGGCTACCTGACGGAGCCTTTTAAAATATTTCATCTAAGAGATGAACACAAGCTAAATATAGATTTCCATTACCATGATTTCCACAAAATTCTGATTCATCTGCACGGCAATGTATCCTACTGCATTGAGGGCCGCAGCTATGAGCTCAAAGAACATGATATCGTGCTTGTCAATGCCGGTGAGGTTCATAAGCCAATATTAAATGACGATTCAATTTATGAAAGAATCATTATATATGTGTCACCGCAGCTTATTGACGATTATGTGAGCAAAGGCTATGATCTGGCATGCTGTTTCAAGCAGGCCTATGCTAACCAGTCACATGTACTAAGACTCGCTGCGACCAAGGGCAGCCGTCTGGCTGATACGATCAAGGGACTAGACTCTACACTTAGAGAAACCAATGAATACGCAAATGAGCTGTACCAGAAGCTCCTGTTTTTAGAGTTTCTGATACAGCTCAATCGTATCACCCTGCATGGCGGTATAGAATATATTAACACATTTTCCTCAAACAAAAAAATTGTAGAGATTTTGGATTTCTTAAATAAGAATTTAACAAACCGTATAAGTATTGATGAACTGGCAGATAAATTCTATATGAGCAGGTATCACCTGATGCACACCTTCAAGGAAGAAACCGGCTGCACCATAGGTTCATATATCACAACAAAGCGTCTGCTGCTCGCCCGCGATATGATTCGCGACGGAAGCAGTGTGTCTGCCGCCTGCGATGCCTGTGGATTCGGAAGCTATTCCTCATTTATCCGTGCATACCGAAAGCAATTCCATTCTACCCCTACAAATACATAAAAGCTTCACGATATATCACATGAAGCTTTTAATTATTTTTAGTGCTGCATTATCTTTCATTAATCACATTTATAAGCTCAGGTATGAGCTGCTTCTTACGCGATACTACTCCCTTAAGCATAATTCCATCCCTGCTCTGCGGCAGATTGTATGCTGAAGCTGCTATTGACGCTGCCTCTGCACCACTGTAGATGAGATATGTAGACTCATTAAGTATATCCGTGAGCATAACAAAGAGCATATCAAGCTGTTTTTCCACCTGCATCTTGTCAAGCAGAGGCACCACTCTTGCCTGTACCTTATCGAGCTCTGTTCTCGAAAGAGCAGAAATCTGCGATACTCCAAATGTATAATCCCCTGAATGAAAGATTTTAAAATCCTGATTTAATATTTCCTCTTCTGTCTTGTTAGCAAAGTTACTACCTGCCTCAAACATTTTCTTGGCAAACTCTTCTACATCTATCTGCGCAATCTCCGCTAGGATAAGTGCTGTAGATTTATCAACCTGGGTACATGTAGGCGAACGGAACACTAGTGTGTCAGAGAGTATTGCAGCGCACATAAGCCCCGCCATCTGAGGAGTAACCTCCACACCCTTTTCCATATACATCTGATAGATGATGGTTCCGGTACATCCAAGCGGCTGGTTTCTGAAATACACAGGTCCTATTGTCTCAAGAGAACCAATTCGATGATGATCGATTATCTCAAGAATCTCTGCCTCATCAATGTTGGCCACTGCCTGTGAGGTCTCATTATGATCCACAAGTATCACCTGTTTTTTCCTTGCATTCATTAAATTTCTGCGTGAAAACATACCAACATAATTTTGGTTTTCGTCAAGTATTGGGAAATCCCTGTGTCGGATTTTTGAAACAGTATCACGCACATCATCCACATAATCATCCAAATCAAAATGAATAAGATTTTCCCTTGTCATAAATGACTTTATCGGCATACTCTGGTTTATCAGACGCGATGTGGTAAACGTGTCATATGGTGTACTTATCACTACCACATCCTTAGCGTTTGCAGCATTTATGACATCCTTAGATATATCGAAGCCGCTTGTCACAATGATACAGCTGCAGTTTGCCTCAATACATATAAGCTGTGACTCCTCACGATCTGATATGATGACCAGATCATCCTCAGCCACATTGCCCTTTATGGTATCAGGTGTACCTGCTCCAACTATAACCTTTCCTTTCACAAAATAGCCATGCTCATTGCCTGCAACTATCTTGCCATCCAGCGTCTCTACAATATTCCTGTACTGGGTCCTCGCCTTTGCCAGGATAGAATTGTCATACACATCCATATATGACTTTGCTATATCACCTGTCACAATAAGTCCTTCAAGCTTGTCCTTCTTATTGACAACCGGAAGAGTGACTACGTTGAGTATCTTCATCATCTCCCATGCCTTTTTCATGGATAGATTACTGCTGACACCCTCAGTCCTTCTGATATGTATATCCTTTATCTGTGTGCCAACATCCTTTAAAAGGGCAGGCGTATCGGCCTTAAAATAATCCAGCACAAATGCTGTCTCTGCACTGATGCTGCCTGCTCTCATTGGTATGTATTCCATTGTATCATCTGTATGTGATTTAAGGTTTGCATACGCTATTGCTGCACAGATAGAATCTGTGTCAGGATTTTTATGTCCAACAACTCTTACAATCTTTTTTGCCATTTAGTTTTCCTCTCTGTCTGCCTTATAAAATGTCAAAATATGGTGCAACTCCCTAACCGGGAACTGCACCACCCTATTACAATAATATTTATTAAAAAATCGAACCAAAGAACCCGAGTATATACAATGCGATTACAACAAAGCCAAATGTATTGATAATAGCCAGCACAGTAGAGATGACTGCAAAAGTCTTTGTTGTTCCTACCTGCTTCTCAAGCTCTGACACTGTGTCCACCTTGTCTCCCATTGCCTTAAAGAGATCCTGAATATTCCTGAAACACTTAACATTCTCTGTATGTACCTTGTCAGCCAACTCCGCCTTTATCGAAACAAGCTGATCATTAAGCTCTTTAAGCGACTGAAGCATATGGGCATTCGCCTCATTTACCGCTGATGTAACTGCTGCTGTGCCCTCCTCTGTGATACGCCTTGTCTGCTCTAATGTGTCACCAAAATCAAGACTCTGGCCTATATTCTGGCTGATACCTGATATCTCAATGCCAAGTGACTGTCCGAGATTTCCAATCTGTCCGGACACCGAACTGCCAAGATTATCCATGTCTGAGCTTACCTGACGGCCTAAGCTGTCCATGCCTGCATTCATAGATTGCTCTATCTCAGCCATCTTTTCATGAACACTTTCTATAAGCACATCTATCTGCTTAGCAACCTGTGCAGTGATTCCATCGGCTTTTTCCTGTCTCTCGTCAAGTATCTGCTGCAGCTCCTCTGCCTTAGCTTCCCTCTCCTCAACTATGACTGAAAGCTCCTCAGCTTTTGATTCTTTTGTATTAAGCATCTCCTGAAGACGTTTTGCCTTTTCACGAAACTCATCAATTTGTGTTAACAAAAAATCATCTTTATCCATTTGTATATTATTCTCTTTTTTCTGCACTCTTTCACTACGATTCACATCGTCTCTTGCTACACGAGATGCCATTACTGTTCTTGAAGGTACTGCCCGCTCCGCTTGTTCTATCGATATAAATCTTTTTGCACGTCTATCAAATATGCCTGACATTCGTATCCCTCCGATGGTTCCATTAAATACCATTAACGTAAGTATTGTACCATTACATGTTGTATTTGTAAACAAAAAAACCACGAAGTATAGGGTAATCACAGGATAATAAGCAAAAATCCCACAGAGCATATGCCCTGTGGGATAAAATATATACTGTGACTAATGAATTAGTCCTCTCCGTATAATTTAACGAGTTTCTCAAGGTGTGTATAACGTGCCTTAGCTGTCTCCTCAGACTTAGCAAAGAGTTTCTCTGCTCTCTCTGGGAATGGCTTGATAAGACGAGTATAACGTGCCTCATTGTTAAGGAACTCCTGGTAAGATCCGTCGCCGGCCTTTGATGTAAGAGTGAATGGATTCTTTCCTTCAGCCTTGAGTGCAGGGTTGAATGAGAAGAGATTCCAGTATCCAGCCTTAACAGCCTTCTTCATCTCATCCTGGCAGTGGTTCATACCACCCTTAGCGATACCGTGAAGCTCGCAAGGTGCGTATCCGATGATAAGTGATGGTCCCGGATAAGCCTCAGCCTCTGTAATAGCCTTAACAGCCTGTGCTGGGTTTGCTCCAAGAGCGATCTGTGCAACGTATACATATCCGTAGCTCATAGCGATCTCTGAAAGTGACTTCTTGCTTGTCTCTTTACCAGCTGCTGCGAACTGACATACCTCACCGATGTTAGAAGCCTTAGAAGCCTGTCCACCTGTGTTAGAGTACATCTCAGTATCGAATACCATTACGTTTACGTTCTCACCAGAAGCAAGTACATGGTCTAATCCACCGAAACCGATATCATATGCCCATCCGTCACCACCGAAGATCCATACAGATTTCTTTCCGAGGTAATCCTTCTTAGCAAGTACTTCTTTAGATTTCTCACATCCGGCTGCTGCTGCCTTCTCTAACTCTGCGATAAGAGCTGTTGTTGGCTCAACATTTGCCTTTGTGTCGTCCTTTGTCTCAAGGAACTTGTCTGCTGCTGCCTTGAACTCAGCTGTAGCCTTGTCTGATGCAGCGATCTCTTTAACAAGCTCGATAGCCTGATCACGGAGATATCTCTGTCCAACTTCCATACCTAAACCATGCTCAGCATTATCCTCGAAGAGTGAGTTAGACCAAGCTGGTCCCTTCTTAGAGTTGATATTTACTGTGTATGGTGATGTAGCTGCCGGGTTACCCCAGATAGAAGAACATCCTGTTGCGTTAGAGATGTACATCTGCTCACCGAAGAGCTGTGTAATAAGTCTAGCGTAAGATGTCTCAGCACATCCTGCACATGAGCCTGAGAACTCAAGGAGTGGCTGGTTGAACTGTGATCCCTTAGGTGTTGTATCAACCATTCCGGCATCTGTCTTCTTAGAAACGTTAGCTACTAAGTAATCAAATACTGGCTGCTCTGCTGCCTGAGACTCCTGTGGCTGCATTGAGATAGCTGCTGTAGGACAAACTGTGATACACTCACCACATCCCATACAGTCAAGTGGAGATACGCTCATTGTATACTTGTAAGCGCCTGCCTTTGGCTTCATATCAGCAACCTTCATGTTGTCAGGAGCTGCCTTTACCTCGTCATCTGTAAGTAAGAATGGACGAATTGTAGCGTGAGAACATACAAATGCACAGTTGTTACACTGGATACACTTCTCTGGATCCCACTGTGGAACTGTAACGGCTGTTCCTCTCTTCTCGTATGCAGAAGCACCTGTTACATACTGTCCGTCTGCCTTGTCAGCGAATGCTGAAACTGGAAGGCTGTCTCCATCCATCTTAGCGATTGGATCAAGAAGCTCGTTAACAAGCTTAACAACCTCTGGACGTCCTGTGCGCTCTGCCTTAGGAGCATCTGCCTCTGGATTCTTCCAAGACTCTGGGACCTCTACCTTATGTACAGCGTCAACACCGGCATCGATAGCCTTGTAGTTCATCTCTACGACTGCGTCACCCTTCTTTGAGTATGACTTCTTAGCAGCAGCTTTCATGTACTCAACAGCCTTGTCGATAGGCATTACATCTGCAAGCTTGAAGAATGCAGACTGGAGAATTGTGTTAGTTCTCTTACCCATTCCAATCTCGATAGCCTTGTCGATAGCGTTGATTGTGTAAAGCTGAATGTTGTTGTCAGCGATATATTTCTTAGCGTCAGCGTTGAGGTGATGAGCAAGTTCTTCATCTGACCACTGGCAGTTGATCATGAATACTCCGCCCGGCTTAACATCCTGAACCATCTTCATGCCCTGGATAACGTATGCAGGGTTGTGGCATGCTACGAAGTCAGCCTGGTTGATGTAGTATGGGCTTCTGATTGGGTTGTCACCAAATCTCAAGTGAGAAATTGTAACACCACCTGTCTTCTTTGAGTCATACTGGAAGTATGCCTGGATATATTTGTCTGTGTGGTCACCGATGATCTTTGTAGAGTTCTTGTTAGCACCTACAGTACCATCTCCGCCGAGACCCCAGAATTTGCACTCTTTTGTACCAGGTGCAGATGTGATAGGAGCTGGCTTAACCTCTGGAAGTGAAAGATTTGTAACATCATCCACGATTCCAATTGTAAATCTGTGCTTAGGAGCATCCTTCTCAAGCTCTGTATATACAGCAAATACTGAAGAAGGTGGTGTATCCTTAGATCCTAATCCGTAACGTCCGCCTACTAATACAACATCGTTCATTCCTGCTTCACGAAGTGTTGTAGCAACGTCTAAGTATAATGGCTCACCAAGTGATCCTGGCTCTTTTGTACGGTCTAATACAGCGATCTTCTTTGCAGTCTTTGGAATAACATTAAGAAGAGCCTCTGAAGACCATGGACGGTAAAGACGTACCTTAATAAGTCCGACTTTCTCTCCCTTTGCTGTTAAGTAATCGATTACTTCCTCAGCTACATCATTGATAGAACCCATAGCGATGATTACACGATCAGCGTCAGGTGCTCCGTAGTAGTTGAATAATTTGTAATCTGTACCAAGCTTAGCATTAACCTTGTCCATGTACTTCTCAACAACTGCTGGAAGCTCATCATAGAACTTGTTACATGCCTCTCTATGCTGGAAGAAGATATCTCCGTTCTCGTGTGATCCACGAGCTGCTGGATGCTCTGGGTTAAGAGCGTGTGCTCTGAATTCAGCAACCGCATCCATTGGACACATCTCTTTGAGATCTTCATAATCCCACTTCTCGATCTTCTGGATCTCATGAGAAGTACGGAATCCATCGAAGAAGTTGATGAATGGAACCTTTCCCTCAAGTGCTGCACAGTGTGCAACCGGTGAAAGATCCATAACCTCCTGTGGATTTGTCTCACAAAGCATTGCGAAACCAGTCTGACGACAAGCATATACATCACTGTGATCACCGAAGATATTCAGTGCATGTGAAGATACTGTACGAGCTGATACGTCAAATACGCAAGGAAGATTCTCACCTGCGATTTTGTACATATTAGGGATCATAAGTAAAAGTCCCTGTGAAGCTGTAAATGTTGTAGTAAGTGCACCAGCTGCAAGAGATCCGTGAACTGTACCAGCGGCACCTGCCTCAGACTCCATCTCAACTACCTTTACAGTGCTTCCGAAAATGTTCTTCTGTCCTGCTGCTGACCACTGATCAACTGTATCAGCCATTGGGCTAGAAGGTGTGATAGGATAGATTCCGGCAACCTCTGTGTAGGCATATGCTACATGAGCGGCAGCGGTATTTCCATCCATCGACTGTTTTGCTCTAGACATGATATTTCCTCCTGTAAAATAAATGTTCAATTATAGACATGAATCAGAATGTCTCTACATAATAGTTTAGTTTGTGCGCTGTAAAAAATCAAGTTTTTTTAGCAATACATTGTACAAAAATCCTAAAATATTTATTAACAAGGTAAATTTTATGTACAAAAGGGCACAATGGCTATAAATCGCCTGTAAAACACTTGCAAAATACTGGTTTTACGTTAAAATAGAAACGATGTGTTACAGAAACGAACAGGTTATTAAATAGGAAAGGATTGAATAAAGACAAAATGATTAGTGCAAACAATATTACATTAAGAATTGGTAAAAAAGCTTTATTTGAGGATGTCAACATAAAATTCACAGAGGGAAACTGCTACGGACTTATTGGTGCAAACGGTGCCGGCAAGTCTACATTTTTAAAGATTCTCTCAGGACAGCTTGAGCCTACAAACGGTGATATCGCAATCACTCCGGGACAGAGACTGTCATTCTTACAGCAGGATCACTTCAAGTACGATGAGTTTACAGTACTTGATACGGTTATCATGGGTAATAAGCGTCTCTATGATATCATGAAGGAGAAGGAAGCCATCTATATGAAGGAGGATTTCTCAGACGAGGACGGAATCCGTGCCAGCGAGCTTGAGGCTGAGTTTGCCGATATGGACGGCTGGAATGCTGAGTCGGATGCAGCTACTCTCTTAAACGGTCTCGGTGTACCTACTGAGGATCACTACACTCTGATGGCAGATCTGCCGGGTGCAGTAAAGGTCAAGGTGCTTCTCGCTCAGGCACTGTTTGGAAATCCTGACATACTGCTTCTCGATGAGCCTACCAACCACTTAGACCTCGATGCCATCTCATGGCTTGAGGAATTCCTCATCAATTTCGAGAATACAGTCATCGTTGTATCCCATGACAGATACTTCCTCAACAAGGTCTGCACGAACATCGCCGACATGGATTACGGTAAGATCCAGCTCTACGCAGGAAACTATGATTTCTGGTATGAATCAAGCCAGCTTATTGTCCGTCAGATGAAGGAAGCAAACAAAAAGAAAGAGGAAAAAATCAAGGAGCTGCAGGAATTTATCCAGCGTTTCTCTGCCAATGCCTCTAAATCAAAGCAGGCTACATCAAGAAAGCGTGCCCTCGAAAAAATCCAGCTTGATGAAATACGTCCATCAAGCCGTAAATACCCATACATTGATTTCCGTCCTGAGCGTGAAATTGGAAACGATGTGCTCTTTGTCGAGGGCATCTCAAAAACCATCGACGGCGTAAAGGTACTTGACAATATCTCATTCACTGTTAACCACGATGACAAAATTGCATTTGTCGGAGGAAATGAGCTTGCAAAAACAACTATGTTTAAAATCCTTGCCGGAGAGCTTGAACCTGACGAGGGCTCATATAAATGGGGTGTCACAACAAGCCAGTCATACTTCCCAAAGGACAATACCGCAATCTTTGATACTGATGAGCTCATCGTTGACTGGCTCACACAGTACTCAGAAATCAAGGACGCCACATATGTGCGAGGTTTCCTTGGCCGTATGCTCTTTGCCGGTGAGGATGGAGTAAAGAAAATGCGTGTACTCTCCGGAGGAGAAAAGGTTCGTGTACTGCTATCCCGCATGATGATCATGGGAAGCAATGTACTCATGTTCGATGAGCCTACAGACCACCTCGACATGGAGTCAATCACAGCATTAAACAACGGAATGATAAAATTCCCTGGAGTAATCCTCTTTGCCTGCCGTGACCACCAGGTAGTCCAGACAACCGCCAACCGAATCATAGAATTCCTGCCAAACGGTTCAATGATCGACAAGATCACAACCTACGATGAATATCTTGAGAGTGATGAGATGGCACGTAAGCGTCAGGTCTACTCAATGAGCGAGGACGATGAAAACGACAACTAAACGCTAATTATAATTAAAAGAAGCATCCCAAGCCGGGATGCTTCTTTTTCTGTTAAGTCACAAAGTAAGATATGAATTTCCATCCTGTCTGCAACTATAAAAACATATTATAATTATATCCACTGTGATTCCACCTTCGCAAGCGACTTTGAATTGATATCTGCCGGTATTACCCAACCCGGTATTACTAACATATGAGCCGGTATTGTCATCCTTTATATATCCTCTATCTGCCAGTCAACAGGCTCCACTCCATGCTCCTTAAGAAACTCATTGGCTTTACTAAAATGCTTGCATCCAAAAAAGCCTCTGTAAGCCGACAGCGGACTTGGATGCGGTGCTGTCAATATCAGATGCTTTGGATTTGTAAGCATAGGAATCTTCGACTGTGCCGGGCGGCCCCAGAGCATATACACTATAGGTCTGTCCTGCTCATTTACAGCCTCTATGATTGCATCCGTGAACTTCTCCCAGCCGTGTCCCTGATGCGAGTTGGCCTGATGAGCCCTGACGGTGAGTACCGTATTCAAAAGTAAAACACCCTGGTCAGCCCATTTCTTCAGGTATCCGTTATTGGGGATATCACACCCCAGATCATCGTTAAGCTCCTTGTAGATATTCTGCAGTGATGGTGGAATATCCTTCTGAGACGGAAGCACAGAAAACGACAATCCATGTGCCTGATTGACATTATGGTACGGATCCTGCCCGAGGATGAGTACCTTTACCTTGTTAAGTGGTGTAAAATGCATGGCATTAAATATATCATCTGCCGGAGGATATACCACATGTGTGGCATATTCATCTCTCACAAAATTGTACAAATCCCTGTAATACGGTTTTTTAAACTCGGCTCCCACAGCCTTTGCCCACTCGCCGTCAAGCATACTCATAATCTCAATCTACCGCCTATCTTCTGACCGACACACCTTTATCTGCCAGATAATTCTTTAAATCCATAATTTCAAGCTCCTTGTAGTGGAAAAGTGAAGCTGCAAGCGCTGCGTCCGCCTTTCCATCTGTCAAAGCCTCGTAAAAATGCTCCTTTGTGCCTGCACCGCCCGATGCGATAACCGGAACAGAAACGTTATCGGCAATAAGCCTTGTAAGCTCGATATCGTAGCCATCCTTTGTGCCATCACAATCCATGCTTGTAAGAAGGATTTCTCCCGCTCCAAGCTCATTTGCCTTAACAGCCCATTCAATGGCATCAAGGCCTGTATCTATGCGGCCTCCGTTCTTGTATACATTCCAGCCGCTTCCGTCAGCACGACGCCTTGCATCGATTGCCACAACCACACACTGGCTGCCAAACTTATCCGCAGCGTCGCTGATAAGCCGCGGTGTGTTTATGGCACTTGAATTTATTGAAATCTTGTCCGCACCCTCTCTAAGCAGTGCCTTAAAATCATCGACTGTTCTGATGCCACCGCCCACCGTGAACGGTATAAACACCTTTTCAGCGACCTTTCTGACCATATCCACAACAGTATTTCTGTTGTCGCTTGACGCCGTAATATCCAGAAAAACCACCTCATCTGCACCTGCCTTATCATAAGCAGCCGCAATCTCAACCGGGTCACCTGCATCTCTTAAATTGACAAAGTTTATGCCCTTCACAACACGTCCATTATTCACATCCAGACATGGGATTATTCTCTTCGTAAACATATTATGCCTCCCCTATCCCTGCAAAATTTTTAAGTATCGAAAGTCCGACTGTGCTGCTCTTTTCCGGATGGAACTGGCAGGCGAACACATTATTTTTCTCTACAGACGCATGAATGTGTGTACTGTACTCTGTCGTTGCTGTGACAATTGCTTCATCAGTGGCTTTCAGATAGTACGAATGCACAAAATATACATACGGATGCTCTGAAAGACCTTTAAACAGCCTTCCATTGTTCTGTAAATCAAGTGAATTCCAGCCTATGTGAGGTATTTTAAGTCCTTTCTTATCTGGTATGCGAAGTATCTGTCCGTCAAGCACATGAAGACCCTCAACGCCCTGACTCTCATCGCTTCCCTCAAATAATAGCTGAAGACCCAGGCATATGCCAAGAAATGGCTTGTCCATGTCACAAACCTCGTGAATAACCTTGTCCAGCTCGTATTTTTTAAGCGAATCCATTGCATCTCCAAAAGCTCCGACTCCGGGAAGTATTACCTTATCGGCATTTAAAATTTCATGCCTGTCTCTGGTCACAATACTCTCCTCGCCTATAGCTGTAAGAGCCTTTTCCACACTTCGCAGATTGCCTGCTCCATAATCAATTATTGCTATCATATATTTTCATCTCCATTCATTACTTCATTTTTTGAGTAATTCAGCTATTTATAGCTTTTGGAGTCATTCCATCTCATTACTCTTTATTATGTTTAATTACATCTCATACCAGCATATATTTAGTAAATAATTAGTACGTGATTTTTTATACTAATTATCATTTATCGAGCTTGCAAGCGAGTTAATCTCTACAAGTTGCTGCTCACTCGGTCTCACACTTACATAGTTATTCATGGTGGTAGTTATGTTCCCATGCCCTAAAATATACTGTAGTGTTTTTGGTGGTAATCCCTGCATATTCGTAGCAAATGTATGCCGACATATATGTGGTTCAAATTTTCGTATAGGATTGTCAGGATTTGCATTATTGAATCTCTTGATACAATTTTGCAAGTATTCTTCGACATGTGATCTAACAATTGTCTTTCTACTTCTTGTTGCCAGAAATACAAATCCTTCATATGCTTTGCCCTTTTCGTCATAGCACACTGGTTCAATATCACCCATAATATAACGATTTTTCAATATTCTCTGAAAACATTCATATACATCATCGGTCATAGGAATATACCTTGTGCCGTTTATGGTTTTCGTCGGTAAGACAACATGCGTATGATTGATGCATTGCAGTTGTTTTTCTACTCGAATTAAATGATTTTCCATATCTATATTATCAAGTGTTAGACCGCATAACTCAGATGCTCTTAACCCAGTCCAAAACAATACATATATCATGTCATAACAATGAGCGCTATGAGCGTCCTTTGAACAAAAATCAAGAAATCGCTGCATATCAGGAATTGGTATTGCTTCCATTTTTTTACTGTCGCTTCTATCGGTAGTAATACGTCTGAATGGATTTTTCACTATGTAATCATAATCAATTGCATATTCAAATGATCTTTTTATTAGACTAATTTGAGACTGGATGCTTGAGCCTCGATGTTTTTTCTTCATATCAGAAAGCCATTCTTCGCAATGTTCCGGTTTAATTTTACCTATTTCCATATGACCAAGTTTATACTGCGCTAATGTTTTTACGGTTGTGCTATACCCAGCCTTAGTATTATGAGCTAGTTCTTTCCTATTATATAGATGGTTAAGATATCTATCTATTACTTCTAGTAATGTCAGTTTAGCCCCATCTATGTCGATATTATTTTCTAACTGTACTTTTAATTCTGCCTCCTTTTCACGTAAACTTTTACCTGAACGTTTACCTTTTGGTAATTGATCCGTAGGTTCGAGTCTATAGGAACTTACCACCCTTTCCTTTCCAAGAGCATCTTTATAATGATACTCATACCTTTTCGTTTTTGGGTTATAGTATTCATCCGCCCTCAACGTTTTTCTTGTCGGTTTGTTCTTTTCAGATGTAGTTTTATTTGCCATATTCTCAGCCCTCCATTAAAAAGTGCCTCGAATGAATACTAAATAATAATATCACATTCAGGGCACCTTGTCGATATTTTATATCTGCTCTACTTTGCTTATAAATTCTTCAAATGATTGTCTTTTTATCTTTATAACACGACCAACCATTAAATGATATTTACAATCATAATCTTCACGGATTATATCCCTTAATCTATGCTGACCTATACCAAATAAATCTGATGTCTCCTTTATAGATAATAAAAGTTTATCTTTCATACAATCACCTCCATTCTTGAGGTAATCATAATCTTTTTACCAGTAACCTACGTACGGAAAAATTAAGAGGGAATGCTATTCACACGCCCTCTTAACCAATACTGATACTACTCTACTTTGTTCGCCTTGTTATACTGTGCTGTGCTAATTCCAAGAATAACTCCAAGGAATGTGTCAACAGCTGTAATCGTACCAACAACCTGCTCACCATATGGGAGTCCCCAAATACCTGCAAGAGCAAAATATAAAGTACCAGCCGCTGGAAGCAAATACATTGCAATCCATTTCAGTGTGTTGTAAGTCTTGTCATTAAGTTTCATCATGTTCATCGTGTTCATCCTCCTTATTTTGAATAAATTTATGTATTGGAAGTTTATCGACCTCCTGCATAATTCTTTTAGCAGAGCCGTTACCTCCCAATTTTTCATATGGTTCAAAAAGATATACTTTCAAATTTTCATATTCTTCCTGGGTAATACACCCTCTCTCGATGTATAACATACCGAGATACACAATCCTATCGTGTGCTAATCCAATAAGCATCTCTGTCTTTACATCTTTATTTTCTGTTCGTTTTGATAAATACGCCCATAATCCAGAAGACGCAAGTACCGAACTAAAAATTGTAATTATGATTTGAAACCAAGGTTCCATAATTCCTCCTTTTTATGCGGCTAATGAAGATGCATCAGACACGATAAGTTTTCTGCTAATTACCGAAATCTTCTTATTAAATAATTCTTCATACAGCTGTATTAGATTTTTTCTTTGTTGCTTTGATAGAAGTTTATAGTGTGCTCCCATCCAACCACGAAACATATTTTCAATACTCTCGTATTCTATTTCACCATTTATTACTTTTAGTGAAAGTTTCTTGAGTTTTCTACGCATTGTAGTAACTCTTTTAGGATTAATTCTCTTAATAACCTTTCCATCTTTTGTTAATGTATATTTTATTTGAAGAAATTTATATGTACTTGAAATTTTAACAATATGAGTTTTCTTCCTATTGATATGAATTCCATATTCTTTCGCAATTTCTATGATACATGATAGCAAATCTTCAAGTTCTTCTTTACTTGGATTCATGATATACCAATCATCCATATATCGTCCGTAAAATTTCTGTTGTCGGACATATTTCACATATGTATCAATCCTATGAGGATAATATATTCCAATTACCTGTGATAGCTGGTCTCCAATATTTACAGATTTAGCCATCCACTTCTCACCAGTTAATTTTTCAGACGGTATATGCCGATATTCAAGCTTGTTAAATAAATCTGAATAGCAATTTTCATATTCTTCGTCAGACATATACGACACATCGACTTTGAACCCATCAAATATCAATGTTAAAAGCCAATCGATAAATTCATCATCGTCAAATAACTTAAGAAGTTCTTGTTTTGCAATTTCGTGAATTATATTGTCATAAAATTTTGAGAAGTCTCCAAATAAAATCCATCCGTCATTTTCATGTAACTTGTAATACTTGTGTAAATGTATTTCAAATCGCTTTCTCTGCTGAGATATACCTCTCCCTTTAATTGATGCACAATTATCATATATTATGTGCTTTTTAACTTCTGGTAAGAGAATATCATCACATAGAACATGGCGAACAATTCTATCACGGATTTGTATACTTGTAATCGGTCTTACTCGACCTCTTTCGTGTAAAGTAAACTCTTGTGTGAGACCGTTTTTGAGAGTCCTGTTGATAATGTCATCCTGGATTTCAAAAATATAACGCAGAAAGTTCATCATAAACTTCTGTGTGGTTTCTTTCCATTTGCTACTTTTTACAGAGGTCTTATAAGCCCGATACAAATTATTGGCATCGCATACAATTTCCTCATAATTCATATACTATTCACCGTTATAACAATACTTACCGTAGTAAATTGTTTCAGGCTTTGCTATTTATCCTGTTTATAAGGAACGGTATGATATCTCCTTCTTCATTGGTTAAGTGAAGAATCCGGACGAACCCCATTAGAGTTCGAAGCGTTGTTGTAGTTCGTATTGCCATTGTTGTTCACATTAGCGAAATAAGCCGCAGAAACGACGCATAATTAGACATCACCCTTACATCTGAAATATGATTCCATCTTCTTGTCACGCTGACGCCACTTCTTTATCAATCCGATTTCTCGGTCGATAGCTTTAACATATGGACTGTAGAGATTTAAGTCTACTTCAAATATCTCTGCAATCCGTTGCAGTTCCTTAAGAAGCTGCTCACAATTGACTATAGCGGTGTTTTGATAATCTCTTCTCATTTCACACTCGTGAAGATTCGTTGGATAAATCGTGTTGGCTGCCCGGACATTATTCGTAATCAGTGCTGCTAGTTGATCTACTCTGTTTTTAAAATTTTGCATCATAAAACGATACTTAGAAAAGTTCTCTCTATCATCTTTTCCGTATGCATAGCGAAGTCTTACATAATCATCTACACTTTTAACACCGAATCCATGTTGCATAAAATCTATCAGCATATCATGTAATTCAATTGAATATGTGATAGCTTCAAATTTTGATTCTGTACGATCACTAACTAAAACACTCATTATTCATAATCTTTCCCTGTAATTTCCTTATACTCTTCTGAGGTAATCCAGCGACCAACTGCTAAGCGTACTCTACGCTCATCCCAGAGCTTATCATCATAATAGTCTTTAACCTTTTTAAAGTTTTTACTATGTTCCATATTGTTATTCCTCTCTTTCTAATTTACAGTTCTACATCCTGCATCATAGCTAAGAAGTCAATATTAGAAGACATTTTAGCCATAGCCAGTTCAGTAGCTGAGAACTGACGTAATACAAACCAGTATTCGCCATTCATCTCAGTAATCTGGACAAGATCCATATTTTCCATAACCATTTCATCTTCAGAAGTTTTTACTGTTACTTCTGATAATTTTCCATCAAACATATCCGCTGTAAGCTTAGACGCTGAAATATAGTTATCACCATTTTTTCTAAGATTTTCAATGATAGTGCCATCAGACAGCACCATAGTATAAATTAAATCTTCCATATACTTATCCTTTCCTATAGATTACACCGCCCACAAGGGGCGGAGATTTTTACTTAACCAATGATTCCATACGGACGAACCCCAAGAGAGATCGAAGCGTTGCCGGAGGACGCATAGCCACAGTGGAACACACAAGCGAAATAAGCCGCAGAAACGACGTTCTGTAGCCAATAAGTTTCTCTTGTCTTGATCATTCTTGGGTTAAGTGACATAAGTGCCAGCTGTGAATTGCAAACACTATATTTTGTAGGAACTGTCGTTCCGTCATTTGCGGGCTCGAAATAATGTGTACCATATACCATAACCTCTGACATAAGAGCGACTGTTTCATCGAACCATGCTCCTCCAGATGGCTTTCCATTTGCAACTGCATTTACGAGATAAGTTCTATGTGTAAGAAGCATACTTCCAAATGCTGCTTTAAATTTTGCTTTCGCATTATCCAACCCTGTTTTATACATTACAGAGCCTACATATCCGCCCTCTGTTGTATTAGTCGCATTCATCTGACCATTGTAAAGTGATGACGCCGGAACAATAACAAGATGATGCTTTGTGAAATCTGTATCACCGCATCTAAGGAAGTAATCCATATCTGCAATAACCCAGGTCACACCGCCAATTACCCAATAATCTCCGATAAACAGGTCGTCAAAAGTTCCATTTTGAATAGCTGCCTTCTGGGCTGCTGTAACTGATGAGCCGAGGTTCTTTCCTCTATATACATTGCGATGATTAATCGCTGATACAAGCCCGGCAAACTCTACTGCTGCATTTTCTGCTGTCATTTTCTTTGTTCCGTCAGTACCATCTTTAATAATTACGTCTCCGCTATCAAATCTGGTTGCTGCGGAATAATCCGTTACTTTAGGCATTTTCTTTAATCCTCCTTAAAATAAAAAAGAGCCTTAGATTTCTCTAAAGCCCTTTGTAGTCACTGTCTAACAGTGCATGGTCTGTTACATATCCTAACCTGCTGATAACGCTTCTTATAAAGTTATCCAGATGAGATACCTGCTGTCGTAATGATACAACTTCACTCTCATCAGCAAATATTATACGTCCCTGTATTTCTCTTCCGCTTGAATCGCAGATATTCTGTCCAGATGAGTCATAAATCGGTTGTAATACAGAATGTTCATTAGCAAGCTGTGAACCGAATTTACCAACATCTGCTCCAAGAATTTCTTCATATGCTGCCTGCGCTAAAGATGCTGAGTTCGCTGCCGCTGTTTCAGACTTTTTAGCATTTGTTGCTGATGCTGATGCGTTAGAAGCCGACGATGCCGCAGCATTCTTCGATGAAGCGGCTGAATCAGCATAGCTTTTCGCATTCACTGCACTCGTATTAGCTGCTCTTGCAGAGCTAGCCGCACCTGAAGCCGATGATGCCGCTGCGTTTGCTCTTGAATTTGCTGTGCTAGCATATCCGGATGCCTGGCTTGCTGAGCTTGCTGCTTTTGCGGCTGCATCAACTGCCTGTTCTGCATATTGCTTAGCAGTAAGATATTCTGTCGCCGACCTTATGCTCTGTTCCTGTACAGGGTTGAAATCAATCTGCACAGCAATAGCCCCACTGGATACAATCTTGTTATTTAACTCAATCTCCACAATAGGATTTATTTCCCCTGCAAGCGCAGTCATTTGCTTTGTAACTTCAAAGTAAACTGTATGCATAGCAGAATCCCATCCTAATGCAGGATTATATACAAAATTACCATCAACCTTACCACATCTGATATTAACAGTTGCATTCGTAGGTATCGTATATTCAAGTCCGTCATTATATAATTTTACCGCAATAATCGGTAATCCCTGGTCATACTGTACAAGATGAACCGGACGCACAATCTGACGAGCAGTCATATCAGCATAAGTATGATGTACGACTCTATTTGAATCTGGTGTATATACACCCATTTTTAATCACCTCCTAAATCAACGCCAGTCATCATTGATAAAAATTCAACATCAGAGCGAAGTTGTTCCTGCTCGGAATTATCTTGTATAACATCTTCACCTTTATCAGGCTTAGATACCTCATTATCAGCCTCGATTAATACGAGGTTCTTATCTTTAACTTCTGTAATATTTTCTTCCATAAAACCTCCTAATAATCATTCCAACCAGCGTCAATAAGAACGCCTCGTTCAAATTTGAGATATGCGTGTCCACTACGCCATCTAGCAGCGGTTCCATCACTATTCATAGAATCAATCTGTACAAAATTCATAGTTCCGGTTATTCCTCCGCCATTTTCCCAAGATACATTCTTGAGTTTATAGTAATGCATATCAACGTTGCATCCTAAATTTATAGTATCGGCATCATAGGTTGTACCATTTGAATTATAGCCATTTCTTTCATATAAAAGTTTAACTAAATAATTTTGACCACTCTTAGGCTGTGCAGCCCATGTCATATAATCGCCATCTTCATCTAAGTCGAACACAAGACCTCTACGATTGTCATTTCCAGCCCAACTATTCGTACCTATTTCTCCTATGTACTCATCGGCATACTTATAATGAGACGCACCAGCATTAATATTGGCTTCTTTACTACCGGATTTACAATTAACCTGTTTAGCAGTTATATCCAAAGCATTTACATATGTTGTTGTAACTGTATCCTTAGTGATTTTGGTCACATTAGCCTTTGTCTGATACCCTTTCTTTTCAACATCCGACATAGTTGTATATTTATTATCATTCGTAAGTTCTGATACTTTAGTTGGAATAGGCGGAGTGTCTGAAATATTTTCATAAGAAATCTGAACATCTTCTGACAATGTTATTCCGTCCCTATCAAGTCGAATAAGAATATTTCCATCTGCGTCTTTTATAAGCGCTGTACCGTTTGAGTTGTTTCTTCCACCAAGAATTAAAGTGCCTCCATTTATGCGATTTGCACTCATAGTTCCAGTTTTAACGAAATCTGCTACAATCTGACCATCCTGTGTCATAGCTAAAGCAAATGGACCATTATATCCTGTTGAAGAATATCCCAATCCACCTTTATTCCAACGCCATACCTTCTTCGCAGTAGCAATGTCATCCGTATCCATAATGAGAATTTCATCCGGATACTTTCCACCAGTACTGCTATGCATAATCACAAATCCACCAAGACCGCCACTAATTAACTGCGTAGCATTCTCAATAGCCTGTTGCATAAATGTTTTGGTAATGGTATCAGAAATTGCCTGCTTTTGATCAGAAATAGTTGATGCGAGATTTGTTCTTGATTCGCCAAGTTCAATTGACACATACTTATTACTAATTGCATCATATATAGTTTTTATACACTTTGCTATAGCGCTAACATTTAACTCTGGAAATTCAACGCCTACTGTATCACAAAGATGTACATCTTCCAAAAGTGCATATTTAGCATACTCAGAAGATTGTGATAACTGTGCAAATGATACAGTCAATGATACAGCTGGTACTCCTATATTGTTTGCTTTCATATAAGAATTAGCTCTTGTTCTAAGCTGCTCTTGACTTGGTTTTTCCTGCCATTCCTGCGATAAATCCAGTGGATAAATCCTTGTAAAGTTATATGTACCAGATGCTTTTACAATCTTCTCATTTAACTGCACAAGACCTTCCTGCTCAGAATACCAGAACGGATAAACGCCTGTATAGACAGAACTGCAATTTTCTTCCTGTTTCAAATCAGTAAGATTCTTACCATATCTAATGCTAACGCCTCTATCCGCGCCTCTTTTATTCCAAAGTTTTACGTCGAACTTATCGAACTCATACTCTCCTCCATACACATCAAGGATTGAACCATCAACACCTCCAAGTAGTGAACGCATACTCGATGGTTTGAGAACTGTCATATTTGCAGTTGTAATTTTGTCCGTTGAAAATGAAAACGGACAATCAACCGCTGATGCAGATTTCATATTAATAAATGCATTTTGAACTGTGTCGGCTGCAAATGCTGATACTGGGTATCCAGACATATCGTAACTTATATGTTCTGCATTTATTGTAACAATTCCATTAATTGGCTTTGTGATTGCATAGATTCGGAATGGTTGTGGGTCAGAATAAGGATTTGGCTTTGCCATAATGATACGCCTAAGCTGTAATTCCTTATATCTGATACCTGTGACAGGATATTCCATTTCAAGTTCGAACTCACCATTTCTTTCTTCAGTAACTTCGCAAGTAATGGCATCACTTAATGCACCTAATCCATTCGTTGTGAATGACATTTCTGTAGACTCATGAAGAGTAATCATAGTGTCCACCATTTAGGTATCACCTCCACACTTGTTATTCCACCAGAAAAAGAAATTTCGTTTTCGCCTTTTATAAGCTTCGGAAATCCGTTGCTCAACGTTACAAGTGAATTGCAATTTGTAGTACCTTTATAAGCATCCTGTAATTCACTATCGATAGTCAGATACGAGCTAATGTTCGAAATAGTGATAACATAGTCACCAATTCTCAGATCGCCCTTTCCAGAACCGTTCACTTTTATAATAGGAAGCGATTTGAATCCTGTGGGATTTCTTAATTTGCTCGTTGTTCTAACAATTACTGGAATATCTCCAGATTTAAGAAAGCGCTGAGGTTTACAATCAAATGCGACTGTAATACGCCCAGCATGCTGTAATATGTTTTCAATTGTCCCTCCACTCTTATAAGCAGCAAGCCGATAATATTCCGGCTCATAAGAATCTTCCAACTTAGCATATCCAGATGCGGAATTAAGCCACTCCGAAATAAAATTTGCCATAATTGTAAAATCCTTATTTTCAGCACCAATAGCTATGTCATAACTTCTTGATACATTTTTATATGACCCTTTATCAACATAAATATCCCCGTTTCTTCCAGGAATATGTGTAACTTCATAATCCTTTTCCGGAGTTTCATATCCAGGCGGATGCTCCACTTGGATAGCGAATTCTTCTGATGAAACACCATTGTAAATAATTACGCCCATGAAGCATCCCTCCTTTCAACTTGTCTCTGAATAATGTTTGATACTTCTTCTGCAATCTCTTTAGGATTACTTCCTGTGATATTAAATGTATTTTTGAATGAATTTCCGCCGTTGAAATTTCCAATAGCATCCGAAATCTTATCTAACACACTGGAATTATCAGTTGCTTTGCTTCTTACTTCATTAATGCGATTACCGGTTCTATTGGCAATGTCTAATGAACCAGATAACGAATACCCGTCAACACTCTTCATCATACTAAACAACTGATTAGCACCATTTTGAATATTCGATAGATCCATTACCGGTCTTATAGTAGGCTCTGCGTCTATATCGGAACTAACCAAATCTGCAATAGTTGAAAGCGTATCGGACATTGCGCCAACAGCACCTTTTCCCATATCAAGAGTAGCGTCAGATACTTTTCCAGCATAAGCCTTCACACCATTAATAAATCCCTCATCAGTATATCTACCAATTTGAGCAAACAACCTTGAAGGTGAATGAATGCCAAGAAAACTCTTTACACCATTTACAGCACCTTTAACTGCGTCAAGTGCAGAGTCTGCTAAATCTGAAGCTTTATCTTTGATACCACCGATAAATCCACCAATAAGATACTTGCCGATGCTATTAAAAGAATCAATTTTATCCTCGATAACCTGTTTTGCATTCGATATCAAATCACGCACAGTTTCCTTAAGATTTGATAATTTATCTTTTATACCTTTAATAAGTCCAGAATTCATTATCTTGGAACCAACTTCTTTGATATCAACAACTCCACCAGTAAGTACAAGAACCGCTGCGCGAATTAATGCTTTAAACAAATTTCGTATATCATTTGCTAATCGCTCGGAGTTATTATCGATCGCACTAATAATGCCTTCGATGAAACTCAAGAGCAAATTAACACCAGACTGAATCACATCTGGTAATTTTTGAGCTATTCCGTCGATAAAATTCAGCACAATGTCTATAGCAGTTTGAACAACCATTCCGATATTGTCTGCAATTCCTTGTAAACATGCAATCAGAATATCGAACACAGCCTGTACAATTTCTGGTGTATGCTCAGCCAAAGTTTGAAGAGTTGCAACCAGCAATGTTACGAGAACCTCGACCAATTGTGGCACCACGTTTGATATTGTTGTCAGACAAGCCGTAATAATAATGACCAGCGACTCTAAAATTTGTGGCGCTGCTCCTACTAATGCAACGCAGAACTGAGCAATTCCCTCTGCCAATTTTACTAATACTGCCGGAATCAAATCTGCCACGCCTGTAATGATGACTGCCAATGCTGCTACAAGTGCTGTCGCTCCTGCTGTTCCAGCTACTGCTATCGCAGTAAGTCCAATAGCAAGTGCCTGTAGCCCAAGCCCAGCTGCTAGTAAACCTGCTCCTGTTGCTGCAACGCCCACTCCTATAAGCGTAAATGCTCCTGCTAATGCTAGAATGCTTGGAACTATCGGTGATAATACTGCTCCTGCCACGCCTATAAGTGTAAATGCTCCTGCTAAAGAAACCAAACCTTTGGCTATTGCTTCCCAACTCATAGCACCTAGTATACTCAGAACTGGCGCCAGCACCGCTAACGAAGCACTTGCGATGAGTAATGCCGCTGAACCAGCTAATGTTCCGTTCATAAGATTTAACGCTATCGATAATTCCGCTAACGCTCCGCCCATAGTAACAAGACCTTTACCAATCTCTTCCCATGTGAAATTTCCCATTGTACTTAGAACATTTGACAATATCGTAAGTGCTCCGGCAACGGCAATAAGACCAACACCTGTTGATACCATATTTTTAGGCATTAAATTGACAGCTAATGTAATCTCTGCTAATGCTCCTGCCATAACGGTCAGTCCTCTGCCAATTTCATCCCACTGCATAGAACCGAAATCCTCTACAGCTGATGCCATAATTTTCATCGCGCCTGCAATAGCGATTAAAGCAATACCAGTAGATACAACATGTTTGGCATTACCTGTAAGATTTGTAAATGCCGCAATCTCTGTGAGTAATATACCGATACTTGTAAGACCTTTTCCAATCTCACTCCACTGCATAGAACCAAAATCTTTGCAAGCGGATGCTAATACTTTTATAGCAGCTGATAGCACAAGAATTCCCGTTGCTGTTGATACTGCTTTTCCACTAAATTTAGCCGTATTCAAGAATAAAGCTATTTCTGCCATTAGGACACCTACTCCAGTAAGTCCCTTGCCAAGTTCTCCCCAACTAAGTTGTGATATATCTTTGCAAGCGGATGCTAATATCTTAACAGCTGTTGCCAGGAATATAAGATTGAACGCCCCTTTTGCAATTGTCTTTTCATCTTTTGAAATAACTTTTGCAACTCCTGCTAATACACCAGAAATTACTGTAATACCGGTAAGTCCTTTCGCTATCTCATTCCAACTCAAAGATGCAATCTTTTTCAATGCTGATGCAAGAATTAACACCGAAACTGATAATCCCAGCATAATTGTAATGGTCTTTGTTGCTTTCTTAAGATCACCGCTTATCTTTGTAAAGATAGCCATAGATGCCATAAGTTCTGCAAATAATCCAGTCATAGCTGTAATAGCCAAAGCCAATTTGGTAGAATCAATAAGTGAAAGCACTACTATAGCTCCAGTAAGAATTGCAATCGCACTGGCAATCTTAATCAAAGTTCCTGCTTTCAATTGTGTTTGATATGCTTTAAAGCAACCTCTAACGCTGTCAAGAATATCTTTAATCTGTTTTGTAAAATTCCTAGTATCCTCAGCGGCTTTTCCTAAACCTTTTATAAATTTGGTTATTCCAATGGCTATACCGCCTAAAGCTCCAGTATTGATTACGTCCAATATACCTGAAAAATCTATATCACTGATATCTTCTACAAATCCACTTGCAAGGGTTTTCATTGCTTTTGCAATACCAGTTCCAATAGTTTTAACTCCATCCCATAATGCCTGAAGTGCTTGTAAAAACTTAGAATTTTCAAGTGCTTTACCCATTGCACCAATTGCAATTTCAACACCACTTCGCATTCCATCAGCAGCTTCTCCAACTTCTGACATTCTTGTATGTACTCTTTCCAGAACAGAATGAATAACTGCAAATCCGCCGGTATCATACTTCTGCTTTATAGCATTTGCGAATCTTGTGACTGCGTCAACAGCTTTGTCAATTAAATCTGTTGCTACTGCCACACCTGTTTTTATATATTTAATCACGGTCTGTATAGCGACATTGAATATATCTGTTTTCTTGATAGTTTCATCAAGTTTCACAAGCCAATCTCCGAAGCGTGCTGTTACCGATAAAATAGAACTTGCTAAGTCACCAGTCCCTCCTAATAGAGAACCAACGCCTTTTGCAACCGCTACGAATGCTTGTTTAACAATGTCAATTACTGCAAACAAACCTTTGAATGTTCTTTTCAAATTTTCTGAATTTGTATCGCTGAGTTTCAGATGCGCTGTCAGATTTCTTAACGCATCTGTAATGTTGTACAGTTGTTGTGCCGTCATTGGTGGGAAGATTTCGCGGAATGCTTCTTTCACAGGCTTAATAATACTAAGCACTCCCTCAAAAGCATTTCTAGCCGCTTCTATAAGTGCTGTTCTTCCTCCCAAATCTTTCCAGCCCTGCAACATACTATTTCTGGCATCTGCCGATGAATTTATAATTGCACTGAATGCATCACTCATCTCTGTGAGTAATTCTTTCGCTTCTTCAAAGTCACCAACGATAATTTCCCAACTCTGAGTCCAGCCAGACTGCGCAGCTTCTTTTAATGTATCAAATAACTGAGTAAATGTCTTTACTTTCGTAGCGGCATCATTTGCTGTCTGACCCATTTTGATTATTGATGCTATCTGTTCATCGGTGTAGCCCATTGTTCTAAGCTGTTCTTCATTTAAGTCACCTGTGAACTTAGATAATGTCTCAGTTAAAATGTCAGATGTCAGCCAGCCTTTCTGTAAAGTTTCTCTGAATGACCCTTCATCTTTAATCATGTCATCAATAGCTATTCCGTGAACTCTTGCTGTTTCTTTTAAAGCATCCTGGAATACCTGACCACCCATACCGGCATTTACAACAGAGTTCCAGTCTTGTAATTTTACTGTTCCTGCTGCTAATGCCTGTGATAACTGATACATCGCTGTACTTGCCTGCTGTGAATTTGAACCTGATACAGCGGCAAGGTTGGCAATACCTTTAATTGCTGAAACAGAGGTATCCAAATCAACACCCGCCGCTGTAAAGGTACCAATATTACGTGTCATCTCCGTAAAATTATAAATGGTCATATCTGCATAGTGGTTTAACTCATCTAATGCATTATTAACCTGGTCAAGGGTGGTTCCCTTTGATGAAGTATTTGCTAAGATTGTCTGAACTGCATTAATCTGCGTTTCATATTCTTGAAATCCTGTTTTGATTGGATCGATAGTTAGTGCCGATACAATACTTTTACCTGCATTTACTGCCGAATTTGTAATATTTGCCAATGCCGTAATAGCCATAACCTCTAATGCTGAGAATTTAGCATTAACGGTTTCAACAGCATTTGATAATCCAGAAAGATTTATCTTACCAGAGGCTTTTTCAACACTTTCAAGTCCTTTTGTTGCTCCATCCATATTCAAGCTCTTTTTAAGTTTGTCTATAGAAGATAAGCTTGTCTGAATATTATTTTCAAACTGCTTATTGTCAAATCGCATTTCAACGACTCTTTGATCAACAGTTGTACTCATAGACTTGTAACCTCCTCCCACGCCGACTTGACAATTTCGTCAAAAATAGGCTGAATAGCAGGATTGATATAATCTCGACCCTGTACCCAGCCTCCGTTACGAGTTCCATGTCCATACTGCAAGATAATTGCAATTGGAACTCCATTTTGAATATTTGTATTATAAAATCTAATAGATACTGAACCCTTCTCCTGCTTGATTTCGTAATTCCACGAATTTGCAGTTTTTCCAGTATTTCTCGGCGTAGCAGACGCAAGGGCTGCCACACCTTGACGACCATACTTATCAAGGTCGCCTATTTGTGCTACTTCTTTCACTCTTTCCAGATATCTGGTAAGCTTGTGGAAGTCGCCCTTTTGTCTGAAACTGATCATATGTATTTACCCCTACTTAACTCTAATCTTCGTACCTGCATAAATCAGATTCGGATTGCCAATGCCATTAAGACGTACAAGATTGTCAACCGTAGTACCATTAGCAGCGGCGATTTTTGATAACACATCACCAGACTGAATTGTGTAGTATTTCTTTTCTGCTTCACCATTTACAATTCCCTGTACCTCCGAATAACGGTCTCCTAAAACAGCCTTTCTTGTATCACCATTACCGTATTTTCCAGAAAGAACTTCATTTGCCAAATCATTGGCAGAAGCTTCATAAATATGGTTAATGAAACTCTGTACTTCATCGTATCGTGTTCCAAGATTAGCTCTTCTGTCATCTCCATCTCCAAATTCGCCTCTCATAGTTCTTTCAACTAATTCAAGAGTAGAACCATCTGGAGTATTAACTACCGGCTGAGGTGTTGGCTCTGGTGACATATTCTCTCCGTTTATAGCTGCATATGCTCTCCAAGAGTCAGCGTCACCATAAAACTTATCAAGGTCAAGATTTCCGTTATATCCGCTAATCTGACCAACTGAACTGTACTGTCTAATAGCACACGCATAAGCCCCCTCATTCCAAGGTGTCTCCTGGTATCCAGTTGGTGTGTAATCTGGATACTGCGCAATCCATAATCCGTAATCACCAATACCGTCAATTCTTTCCATAGCACTCTTCTGAATATAGACAAGTGGTTTTACACCAGTCTTAGAGAATACATAATCACAGAATCCTTTAACCCAATCGAAATCGTTCTTACCAAATGTTGGATTATCCTGTCCTTCCCAATCAAGACAAAGAATAGCTTCACCGACGCGATTTCCAACAACATCAAGGAAATGGTTTGCCTCTGCAACATAATCGCCTCCCTCGGCATAGTGATAACATCCGACAAGCTTTCCATTTTCTTTTGCCTGCTGATACTGTCTAACAAAATCTTTGCTGACAAATCCAGTACCCTGAGTAGCTTTCATAATTACAAAATCAGCGGCAACAGCAGATAAATCAATACCTTCCTGCCAACCGCTGATATCAATACCATTAAGTCCCATAGTATTTCCTCCTATCCTTTTGAATGAAATCTCTTTCTATTTGCAGCATTTATTGCAGCGTGCTGACGATATAGTTCCTGCTGACTCATTTTCTTTTTAGGTTGATTCTTCTCATTGAATACCCTTATCAAAGTAAGCAATCTGTTCAAATGCCATTTCTGACATTCCATAGGAATATTGAAACTAATCATCCAGTAATAAATAAGTTCCGCTGTAATCTGCTCTCGATTTGTTGTTACTTTCTTTTTTGTTTCAG
>ERZ827528.1208-NODE-1208-length-27588-cov-36.090292_pt1 | contig 27588 bp, 29 predicted proteins | sample MGYA00519768_ERZ827528 | MGnify/ENA primary metagenome ERZ827528 (study PRJEB31778, sample SAMEA3449343) | human gut metagenome | biome: human gut; feature: human-associated habitat; material: faeces | place: United Kingdom | collected 2010/2012 ...
GGAAATAAAGAATGGATATTTTGTTGGTAGAGACAGGTATTATTCCGTAGAAGAAGCTACAAAGAAATATAATCTTACAAATTCACTTGTCTTCTATTACGTCAATCACTATAAGCTCACCAGAGTAAAGAAGCAGAAATTCATCTTTTTTAGAAAAGAAGAATTTGACCGGTTAATGGAAAAACGGTTCTCAGAAGATGATTTTATAGCAAATATTGATATATAGTGATATTTACTTTCAATTTACCGATGTCAGCAATATATCATTCGAGAATTTTGAGACATAAAACTATAAAAACAAATAATATGCAGTATTGTAAATCAGTAACTCTCCGTATGCGAGATAGACGAAATGGTACTAAATCATTATTTCTGGACTTTTGGCCAGGCTATAGAAATCCTGAAACAATGGAACTGATTCGTCGTCGTTCGCTTGGCATGTATATATATGCCAACCCCATTTCTACACAACAGAAAAAGTATAATGAAGCTATTCTGGCAAAAGCTGAAGCTATTATTTGAAGTTTTGCTGTTGTAAACCAGTACGACAGTACGACAGCAAAACGATAAATCAGCGTACCATTGAAACTATGTTGCAGCAAACCTGTATAGAATGAATTTTCTGAATGTTCGCTTCTGCCCGTCATCGTTTTTGCAAACCATTGGTTCCATGCGTTTGCAAACAAGCGAAGATGTATGTAAGCTTCCAAAATTGGCGTATTGACTAGCATGTCTCTTTCGCATACCTTCGTGCTAAACTTAAAACTCGAAAGATTATGTTTAGCGAAAAAGATTTTGAAAGACTGTGGTTCCTCTACAAAACCGAGGATGAGCCCAATGGAGTTTCCATCAACTCGTTCTGCATTGGCAACAATATTCCATACACGGCATTCTATGACTGGTTTACGCCTGATTTCCCGGTGGATGGCAAGACCGGAGAGGAACAGCAGTACGATGGCGGCGGAGATGGTGGCGGTCAGCAGCCTGACGGACAGTGCCTGCGCCTCCGATATGTCCTGTTCTCGTGCGTCGAATGCGGCCTGTGCCTGCGTGTCGAGGTCGCGTATCAGCCGCCCCAGTTCCCCGTTCAGCGTCCGGTTACGGATGCGCAGGCTGTCGGCGTATGCTTCCATCTCCGCCGCCTGTTTCCTTTGCAGGGCGGTCAGGCTGTCGCTGAAGGCGTGGAGTTCCCCGGCGGATGGCAGCACCTGTACGGTCTTCTTGCCGCCGAAGAAGCCTGCCAGCCCGCTTTTCTTCTTCCTCACGGTGCGGACACGTATAGCCCGTCGGGCTACTTCGGGCAGGTGGTTCACCAGCAGGCTGTTTGCCTCGTCCTGCCGCTCCATCACCTCCATGATGTGCCGCAGGTGTGCTTCTTTTTCCGCCAAGAGGGTGCGCAGGGTGTCTATCTGTGCCGGGCGCACGTATTCGCGGCAGAGCGGTTTCATGGCTTGCAGCAGGCTGTCGGTGCTCAGGAGCTGGGCATGGTAATGGCGGTAGTCCGTTTCGTCCCAGCCGACGACGCCCTCGCCCAACAGGGCAAGCCGGGTGATACAACGGTGGGCCTCACTTATGTCACGGCGCACCTGCCGGATGGTTTCCGTGCCGGCTTCTATCTCCCTGATGCGTTTGCGCTCATGCACCAAAATGGCGGCCATGCTGCCGATGACCGCCATCATGATAACGTAGCCTGCAAGAATTTTAAATTGTAACACTTAATAACAATCTGTAAATTTATGTAAATAGCTACACTTTGGCAAGAAGTTCATACGTAAGTTCTGTTACTGAAGAAACCAGCCTGTCAGCATGAACCGATGATAATTCTGCTTCTGAGCCATAGCCATAGAGAACACCAACACATTCCATTCCGATAGCATGGGCACCTGATACATCGAACTTGCGGTCACCCACCATTATGGCACTGTCCATATCGGTAATGTTTGCCAGCTGACATAAATAACGCATTACTTCGACCTTACTTTCCCGTGAACGATCGAAAGAAGCTCCTCCAATATAATCGAAAAAAACGGATAATCCAAAATGTTCCAATATCCGTACGGCGAATTCCGTGGGCTTGGAGGTTGCCACATAAAGATGCTTGCCTACTCCACGTAGTGTCTGTAGCATCTCTGGGACACCAGGATAGACAGTATTCTCAAGCCAACCTTTATTGGAAAAATATTCACGGTAATAGCTTACCGCCTCGTCCGCCTGTGCATCGGAGAAATGATAAAATTCTCTGAACGAATAGGTCAATGGCGGTCCAATGAACGGGGTTAACTTATGCAAATCGTTTTCAACGATGCCATAGCGAGATAAGGCATATTGCACACTGTGGGCTATACCTTTGAAGGAGTCGGTCAGTGTGCCGTCTAAATCAAATAGAATATGATGTTTTGTACTCATATCTTATTTCTTTTAAATGTGAAGCTGACCAGTAAGGAAAGGGCAATGAACGTCAATCCGGCTATGGCTGTTCCCGTCCATAGGAAATGCTCCCAACAGATGCCGGCAACAAACGTTCCCACGGAACCGCCAAGAAAATAAATGGTCATATACAGCGTGTTTACACGGTTGATGGCTTCGGCGTCGAGCGTTACCACACTGGTCTGATTAGCCAAATGAATGCTCTGCATCCCCGCATCAATCAGGAGAATGGCAATGATGATGCCTGCGTAGCTGTCGCCGCCACACCATGCCGTCAGCCAAGCCACCAGCATAACGACTCCGCCTATGAGAGAAAAACGTCTGGCTCCATAAATCGGAATATATTTACTGATGAATACCACTGTAGCAGCTCCTGCCAATCCGCAAAATCCCAATGCCCCTATGACATCATCTCCAGCAAAAAAAGGGGCTTGCTTCATCTTGAAGGCAAGGCAACTCCATAAGGCAAAGAAAGCGCCATAAGCCAATGCCGCCCGAGCGGAAGCAATGCGCAGGTATGGATATTTCCGCAGAATATGCCATAGCGACTTCATCAGCCTTCCGTATGTTTCTTTTGCCTGTGCGGGCAACGCGGGAAGCACTTTGTACATCATCAACCAGCAATACGTCATCAGTCCGGCCGCTATGAAATACACCATGCGCCACCCCCAGGCATTGGCAATCAGTCCACTCAGTATCCGTGAGCCCAAAATTCCCACCAACAGACAGGACTGCATGATGCCTACATTGCGCGTCTTATGGCTTGGGGCTGAATGATAAGACACAAGCGGTATGAAGAACTGAGGCATGACAGACGTCGCTCCGGTTATCAGCGATGCCACCCATACGATACGGATGTCCTGTGCCGTACCAATCGCCAGCAGAGAGCAGGCTGCAAGAACGTAGTTGGTTAATATCAACTTACGGCGTGAAAGCAGGTCTCCCAATGGAATGACAAACAGCAGACCAAGCATATAGCCGACTTGCGTTAAGGTCGCTACCGCATTGGCGGATAAATCATTTATTTTAAAATCTGTGGCTATACTGCCCAACAAGGGCTGGTTATAGTAACAGTTGGCGACTGATAATCCGGTTGCAATGGAAAGCATGACCAGCAATGAAGCCGGAATACCCTGGTTGGCTTTCAATTCATATTTCATGTATTCCCCTTTCAGTAAGAAACAATCTTCAAACCTATCAAAGACGCTATCAGCGTGAACAAGAAGAAAAGCCGTATCGGTGTGGCCGGCTCCTTAAAGACAAAAATGCCTATCAGGACCGTACCTACCGCCCCGATACCCGTCCAAATGGCATAAGCTGTGCCTAACGGCAACGTTTGTACGGCCTTGGCAAGCAGTGTCATGCTTAATATTGTGGAGACAAGAAAACCTCCGCCCCAAAGATAGAACTCAAAACCGGATGCGGTCCGAGTCTTCCCCAAACAAAAAGTCAGGCTTACTTCAAAGAGTCCGGCCAATAATAAGATAATCCAATTCATAAAAAATCGCCTTAAGTAAATCGTGTGACATTTTTATCTAATTATACGGTAATACCCTTCTTTTCGTGTGACGGCAGGCGCTGGTTTGCCATCAGGATAGCCCAACGCCAAAGCACCGATGCCCATCAGTCCGTCAGGCAGCTCCCATGACCTTATCATCTCTTTCCCTTCATCCGTGATGAACATTTCTTTCTCTCTATGAATCCAACAGCTTCCCAAGTTCAAGGCATGAGCTGCAAGCATCATATTTTCAAGCACACAAGTTCCATCCTCGATAGCAGTATGAGCATTTGAGGGAGCAAAAACCAATACATAAGTGGGAGCATCGTAAAAAGGATTTGATTTGGATCCAATTACTGCCGCATTCATTGCAGCCAGTTTTTTGCGCTGCTCTTTATTCTGCACAGCTACGATAAACGCACTTTGGCGCCCTCCTGCTGAAGGTGCGTAAGTTCCTGCTTCAAGTACGGCATCCAATTCCACGCGAGAAATTTGTCTGTCCTGAAATTTACGACAACTGCGTCGCGTCTTAATAATCTCCAAAAAATCATGTTCCATATTATTCCGTGTTAAAGTTTGATGCAAAAGTAGGTACATCTTACACTAAACCTTTTTACATTTGGCAAAAAATGATTTCGCATTTGACAAAAAGAGACATGCTTCCTGATTTATGACGCATCTTTTTGTTACCTTCGCAGGGTGATAAGTGTTGATGGAGTATGAAACTGGAACAGATTTTAAGTTTAAGATACCCTCTGCCTGAAAAGTCTTTAGACAAATTGCATCGTTGTATGTCAGAGATTACATTGCCTAAAGGATTTCATATATTGGAAATAAACAAGGTAGAGAAAGATATATTTTTCATTAAACAGGGTATTGTCAGGGCTTTTACTTATGTTGACGGAAAAGAAATTACGTTTTGGATAGGCAAGGAAGGTGCTACCATTGTTTCTATGAAAGGATATGTAAACGACGAGGCTGGATATGAGACTATGGAACTGATGGAGGATTCTGTTCTGTATGTCTTGAAGAGGAAGAAATTGCAGGAATTGTTTTTGGAAGATTTGCATATTGCTAATTGGGGACGACGGTATGCGGAAATGGAACTTTTGGAGACTGAACAACGATTAATCTCCATGCTCTCAGCTATCGCCTCAGAGCGTTACAGGCAACTGGTTGAGATGGATCCGGAACTCTTGCAACGGCTGCCATTGGGCAGCATAGCCTCGTATCTTGGCATTACGCAGACAAGTTTAAGCAGGATAAGGTCACGAATGAAATAGCTTTATTTACAATTTAGCTTTTGCAACCATTTTGCAGTGTCACTTCATATAATAACGCCACAGGCTTCCATATCGGTGCCAAATGCTTCCACGCATGCACAAGGTGATTGGCTTTTGCCTACATTGTCTTTACTTTGCGTTGCCATGCAAAACGATATTCCCGGAGTATGAAAGATTGGGACAGCAAAATGCCACAAGCTGCCACCTAATCGCATATCCATCTCATTACGGAGAATACCGATTTACTTTGCAGGCAAAAACCAAGTATCAACATTAAAAGCAGTATCGACAATGGAAATTTTGATTATTCAGAAAGAGGCATTCGAGGAAATGGCGGCGAAGTTCAGCCGTTTCGCGGAACGTGTGGATGCCCTCCTTGCCAAGCAGGGCGGCAAGTCATTAAACCGCTGGATGGACAACCAGGAAGTCTGCCAGCAGTTGAACATCAGTCCGCGCACGTTGCAGACGCTACGCGACAACGGCACGCTGGCCTATTCGCAGATTAACCACAAGGTGTTTTACAAGCCGGAGGATATGCTGAGCATCGTAAAACTAATTGAGGGCAAACGGACGGTCAGAACCGTCTGATTATTATTGTCTTACCACTAAATCCAACGTGACAATGAGTGAAATGATAACCAAGAACCATGCGCTGGTCGCCCAATTCGGCGACACGCTTGACCGTCTTCTGGACGGCATCGAGAACTTTGTGGCAAACAGCCGTCCGACATTGGGCGGCGAACGCTTCCTGACGGACAGGGAGGTTTCGGAACGGCTGAAAGTGAGCCGCCGTACCTTGCAGGACTACCGAAACAACGGGGTGGTGTCCTATTACCAGCTGGGCGGCAAAATCCTGTACAAAGAATCGGACATTGAGAGGATGCTTGCCGCCAATTACCGGGAGGCGTTCAGGCGTGTCGGTGCATAATCTGCCATCCTATAATAAGAAGAAGCCGACAACGGAGGATTTATTTTCCCTGCCCGTTGTCGGCTCTTTTCTTTTCACCTTTTCTAATTGTTCACTCTCCGGCCATTATATGGGGAGAGCGAAAAGAAAATGTTGACAGGCTGTCTGTTGTTCATGGTCAGCCTGCCCATGACAAACCGCCTGAAAGCCATACATTCCTTAGTCCGCAGTCGGAAGGCGATGGTAATCACCATTTCAAGGCTGTACACATCGTAGCTTATCCCGTTGTCTTGCCTGATGTAGCGCATGGTATCGCTTTCAAACAGTTCCATATTCTTGTAGATGGCATGTACAGCCCTGCGGATGTCGCATCCGAATACATTGAACGCATCGGACATTTCCTGTTGTGTCATCCAGACGGGAACAGTCGGCATCGTGACCGTTCCGTTTTCAGTGATTGTGATAATTCCACGTTCCATTGTCATTCCTCCTTATCCGTTAAGATGTCCTTTGTTTTCTTTTCCCTTGACGCACCTGTTCCGTAGGCACGTCTGAAAGCCATCAGATTGTCCATGTCCTTTGAAATCTTCTTGTCCGTTACTGGGCATCTGATTTTGAAGAATCACATTCTGCGGGATTGGGACTGTTCATGCCGACACCGACATCCAACACCTCAGACGAGGCAGCATTTGAAGCGGAACTGAAACGGAGAAAGAAAGCCAAACGCAAGCGCGGCTTCCGATTATAACAAATCTTTTTATTCACACTTTAAATTTCAACATTATGATTGACAAGAATTTTGTGAAAGACATTGAACTCTACATTTGTGAGAAGTTCGGGTATCGTAACAGCGTGTATGTGAATCCGACCTGTAATGGTTGTTGCATTGACATCCGTGAAAAGGCTGTGAAGCTGTATTTTCGCCTGTGGGAATACAGCAAGGGAGTCAACGGTTTTCCCGACCGTTGCATCATCTTGGTGAACCATGCCTTCGAGAAAAACTACCAAGAGAATTTATTGGACTTGGTGAGTTTCTTCAAGGAGTACGCCCCACTCTACGGTTTCTACTACCTCGGCATCGAGAATGACATGCGAGGCGATTATCGCCTGTTAGGATTGAAACCTACTACCAATTATCGGTTTGATAACGATTGCTATGCAGCACCGTTGGAAGCTGTCAACGCCTGATTGAACGACATTTGAATGAATTTGAACGAAGAGGGAGAGTTTTCTTCCTCTTTTCTCTTTTTATAGCATGATATTTTATACCTTTGTAAACAGAACTAAGATAACAGACAATGGACAAACCCATGAACCGAATAAAAGAAGTGCTTGAAGAACGGGGCATCAAGCAGACTTGGCTGGCAGAAAAGCTCGGCAAGAGTTTCTGCATGGTTAACTCATACGTTTGCAACAGGCGGCAGCCAAGTCTGGAGGTACTATTTCAGATAGCTGAGATTCTAAATGTGGATGTGAAGGATTTGATAAACGATAAAACAAAATAAAGATATGGTTAAGACTAATACAGCCGACATTGGCTTTGAAAAAGAAATATGGAAAGCTGCAGATTTGTTAAGAGGTAATCTGGATGCATCGGAATATAAATCAGTTGTATTAGGATTGATTTTTCTTAAATATATCTCCGACCGTTTCGAGGCAAAATACAATGCATTGGTTGCTGAGGGTGACGGCTTCGAAGAGGACAAAGACGAATATACATCGGAAAACATCTTCTTTGTTCCCCAAGAAGCGCGTTGGTCTGTTGTGGCAGAAGCTGCTCATACACCAGAAGTAGGTACGGTAATTGACAACGCCATGCGCTTGATTGAGAAAGAGAATGTACGATTGAAGGGTATTCTTCCTAAAAACTTTGCCCGTCCGGAACTTGATAAACGACGGTTGGGCGATGTCGTGGATTTGTTCACCAATATTCAAATGAAAGAACATGGCGATACCAAAGACATATTGGGACGAACCTACGAATACTGTCTTTCCAAATTTGCCGAGGCGGAAGGAAAACTGGCTGGCGAATTTTATACACCAGCTTGCATTGTCCGTACATTGGTCGAAGTGCTTCAGCCATACAGTGGTCGTGTCTATGATCCTTGTTGCGGTTCTGGAGGAATGTTTGTACAGTCTGCCAAATTCATTGAAAGGCATCAAGGTAACATCAACAACATTTCCGTGTTCGGGCAAGACAGTAACCCGACCACATGGAAAATGGCTCAAATGAATCTTGCTATTCGTGGCATAGAAGCTGATTTGGGGAAATTTGCCGCAGATACGTTCTTCAATGATTTGCACCCGACATTGAAAGCGGATTTTATCCTTGCCAATCCTCCCTTCAATCTCAGCGACTGGGGAGCGGATAAATTGCAGGACGATGTACGTTGGAAGTATGGGATTCCACCCGCAGGGAATGCCAACTTTGCTTGGCTTCAGCACATGATTCACCACTTGTCACCCCGTGGGCGAATCGGCATGGTGCTTGCTAATGGTTCACTCTCTTCACAGACGGGAGGTGAAGGCACAATCCGTGAAAATATCATCAAGGCGGATTTGGTCGAAGGCATTGTGGCCATGCCTTCTCAATTGTTTTATACAACGGGCATTCCTGTATCATTATGGTTCTTGAATAGAGCAAAGAAACAAACAGGGAAAATCCTTTTTGTCGATGCACGTAACATGGGAACCATGGTTACACGAAAACTTCGTGAACTGTCAGAGGATGATATAATGAAAATAGCCAAGACATTCGAAGATTTCGAAGCCGGAACATTGGAAAATGAAAAAGGATATTGTGCCATAGCAACACTTGAAAATGTAGCCAAACAAAACTATATACTCACTCCGGGACGTTATGTGGGTATTGCGGAAGTAGAGGATGACGGAGAACCATTTCAAGAAAAAATGGAACGACTTACTTCTGAACTTTCAGATATGTTTGTCCAGTCACATCAACTGGAAGATGAAATCAGAAAACAATTAAAAAGTATAGGCTATGAACTTAAATGACATATATAGAGAGTTATGGCGGGAGGCTATGATTCATCAGTTAAAACAAATCGCGTTTGCAACAGCTCCTACTGTGGAGTTAGGTTATCAGCGCATACAGGAGATTGAAAACATGAAAAATGTTTTTAAGTTGATTGAACATGCCCAAGAGCAAAGAAGAATATCAGATAATTATTGGAAATACTATAATTATTGAACGGCTATATTCTTCAATTAGGAGATACAATCAAATAAGCGAAGAATATGAAAGAAAAACTAATTCAAGAAATCAGCAATGCAATGACAGAGATTTTAAGTATGGAACAAATGACCCAACTGAATGGTGTGCTGCTGCAAATAGTCAGCAAATACACCATTACGCAAGACGGAGAAACGGCACAACATGAAGAAACTGCTACCAATGACCGCCTGCTTGAAATCTTTTTGTCTGCCAAACAAGTGGAAGGATGTACCACGCCTACTATCAAATATTATGGCTCTACCATCCGACAACTCTTTAAGACCATGCCGAAAAAAGTCATCAATTATACAACTGAAGATATTCGGGCTTACTTGGCGGTTTTCCAACGTAAGCACAAGTCCAGTAAGGTGACTATTGACAACATACGCCGTATATTCTCTTCTTTCTTCGGATGGCTTGAAGAAGAGGACTACATCATTAAAAGTCCGGTACGCAGAATCCATAAGGTCAAAACAGGCACACAGGTGAAAGAAGTGCTGACGGATGAAAATCTGGAACATTTACGGGATAATTGCAAACAAATCCGTGATTTGGCTATCATTGACTTGCTGGCTTCTACGGGAATGCGTGTGGGTGAACTGGTAAAACTAAACCGGGAGGATATCAACTTCAACGAACGTGAATGTATCGTGTTCGGCAAAGGAAATAAAGAAAGAATTGTCTATTTCAACGCCCGTGCAAAGATTCATCTCCAGCAATATCTTGCCACACGAAAAGACCGCAACAAAGCACTCTTTGTTTCATTGGCTAAACCACACAACCGTCTTGAAATCTCAGGTGTAGAAATCCGCTTGAGAAAAATTGGCCGTGACGCAAAGATTGTCCGGGTACATCCACACAAATTCAGAAGGACACTTGCGACTATGGCTATCGATAAGGGCATGCCTGTGGAACAAGTTCAACGTTTATTAGGACATGTGAAGATTGACACGACCATGCATTACGCTATGGTCAATCAAACAAATGTGAAACTTTCTCACCGCAAATTCATCAGTTGAAATGAAAATGGGATATTACACATATAAACCTCATTGCCATTCTGTACGAAGAAATAAACCCAGAAATCGCAATTTAGAGCAGCAGGCACAGGCATTGTTTAATTACTATTTTATAGAACGCACTGATTTATTGGGAGAATATAGAATAGGTAATCTCACAGAAATAGCAAATTATCTCAATGGCTTAGCTATGCAAAAATACCGCCCACAAATAGAGGAAAAAGGAATTCCAGTATTAAAAATCAAAGAACTTGGGCAGGGATATACAGATGCCTCTTCTGATATATGCTCTGAAAATATAGCTGATGAATACAAAGTCCATAATGGAGATGTTATCTTCTCATGGTCAGGTACACTCATGATAAAAATCTGGTGTGGAGGATTATGTGGACTAAACCAACATCTTTTCAAGGTCACATCTGGAATATATCCTAAATGGTTCTATTATTTTTGGACTAAGCATCACTTAAATAAATTTGTTCGCATTGCACAAGATAAAGCTGTGACAATGGGACATATAAAACGAGGCGACCTCGAAACATCAAAAATTCTAATTCCCCAAATGGATATTCTTACAAAACTGAATGCTATAATAAGTCCGTTGTTTAATCAAATCATAAAAAAGAAGTGTGAAAATAAAAATCTCGCAATGATTAGAGATACACTTCTCCCCCGACTTATGTCTAGAGAGCTTAAAATTAATAATTTGAACCGCTAAATTCTCATTTATGGAAGATGCAAAAAAGCAACATAAGAAATCCATACGTTTCTTTAATGACCGTGAAGTACGGGCTGTATGGGACGATGAGAATAACTGCTGGTGGTTTTCAGCCATTGACATAGTGCGAGCCATCAACAACGAGCCGGACTATACGAAAGCGGGAAACTATTGGCGATGGATAAAACGCAAGTTAAAGCAAAGCGGAATCCAACTCGTGAGTGACGCTCACGAGTTCAAATTCGAAGCTCCTGATGGCAAATTGCGTAAGGCTGATGTGCTTAACAGTGAGGAGGTTGCTCTTTTAGCCAAACATTATCCCAATAACAGAGCAAACGAATTTCTTGATTGGTTCACATATAGCGACAATACCTTAGACGGACAAAGTCGGAAAAAAGCATATCAACTATATGAAAGCGGTTTATTGCAACGCCTTGAACCGGGCAGTCTGAAATGTTTGCAACAGATTCACGCATATATCTTTGGCGGACTGTATGATTTTGCCGGACAGATACGCACCAAGAACATCTCAAAAGGCGGATTTACTTTCGCGAACTGTATGCATTTCCCTGAAACGTTGCAAATCATTGAGCGAATGCCGGAAACAACCTTTGATGAGATTTTGGACAAATATGTTGAAATGAATGTTGCCCATCCTTTTATGGAAGGAAACGGCCGCACCACACGTATTTGGCTTGACCTGATGCTCAAACGCTCCCTCAAACGATGTGTGGACTGGAGCCAAATCGACAAGAACGAATATCTGACCGCCATGCGCGAAAGTGTAGCAGACAGCACACACATCAAAACCTTGGTAAAATCTGCACTAACCACTAAGATTGATGACAGGGAAATGTTCATGAAAGGCATTGATTATTCTTATTATTACGAACAAAATGACTAATAATTACGATGAAAAGCTGGAAAGAATATAAAATAGAAGATATAGGAATTGTTGTTGGTGGTGCTACGCCTTCAACAAAAGATTCTTCAAACTATGACGGCAATATACCGTGGATAACTCCTAAAGATTTAGCCAATCATAATGGAAGATATATTTCTCATGGAGAAAGAATGATTAGTCTACAAGGATTTAATAATTGCTCTTGCAAAATGTTGCCTAAAAATAGCATTCTATTTTCTTCACAAGCTCCTATTGGATATGTCGCTATTGCTAATAATGAATTATGCACAAATCAAGGATTTAAAAGCATTATTCCAAACAATAATATAGTTGATTCCTTATTTCTATACTATCTCCTTGTTTATTATAAACCTGTCATAGAGAACATGGGAAGTGGAACAACATTTAAAGAAGTTTCTGCCAGTGTAATGAAAAATTTAGCAATAAATATACCAGAAATTGATGAACAAAAAAAGATAGCCGCAATTCTTTCATCTCTTGATGACAAAATCGAGTTGAACAGCCGGATAAATCGCAATTTAGAGCAGCAGGCACAGGCGTTGTTCAAGGCTTGGTTCGTGGATTTCGAACCGTTCAAGAATGGGAAATTTGTGGATTCGGAGTTTGGAAGGATACCGGAAGGATGGAATATTGTGGAGGCAAATCATTTTATGACAATCTCCAAGGATTCTATTAATCCTACAAAAAATCCGATGTGCCTATATACACATTATAGCATTCCTGCTTTTGATGAAGCATTAACTCCAGAAATCCAATTTGGACATAAAATAAAAAGCAATAAATTCTTGGTTCGCAGTGGAATGACTTTATTTTCAAAACTGAATCCAAGAATTAAACGCATTTGGTTCATAAATGAAGCGTCCGATAATTCTATATGCTCAACAGAATTTATTCCATATGAATCATTAGGGCAAAACTGTTATTTTTTGTATTGCTACTTAAACAGCAACATGTTTTATAGCCAAGCCATGAGTTTAGTAAATGGAGCAACGGGAAGTCATCAACGTTTTAGTCCAAATGAGACATTAAAGTTTTTGTTTGCATACAAAAAAGAAATTGTTGAAGAATTTAATGTGTTAGTAGCTCCGACACTGAAAGAAATGAGTGAGCTATCTCTTGAAACTCGCAAAATTGCAAAATTGCGTGATACACTCCTCCCCAGGCTAATGTCTGGCGAATTGAACATTAACACTATAACAGAATGAAATAGAATGAGTGATTTTGACAAATATATAAGGCAGGGTGAACCTAATAGTAAAGAAAAGGCTCAAGCGTGGCAAACCGCAATCGGTCTGCAAGACGTTGACGGCCTTAAACCATCGGAGTATCTGTTGCAGACGGCAGGCAGACACATCGAAGGTGATATTACCATTGACGAAGTAAAGCACTTGATTGACAGTTATTATCAGTCAAAAGCGAATAGAAAGGACGCAGAGAATGAACGAACCGAAGAGGCCGATAAAGTATCTGCAAGAATTACAGAAATACTGTCCGAGAAATCTTTCTCGTTCACGCCGGATTATCTGATACTCATCCATAGACGGTTGTTTGAAGGTTTATACAGATTTGCAGGAAGATTGCGCGATTATGACATAACCAAGAAAGAATGGGTACTTGACGGAGACACCGTTTTGTATTCCAATCACGAGTTAATCCGTCAAACGCTTGAATATGATTTCGACCAAGAAAAGAATGTTGATTATCCGTCACTCGATGCAAACCAAGCACTGAAGCATATATGTAAGTTCGTTTCAGACATTTGGCAAATTCATCCCTTCGGTGAAGGGAACACACGCACCACAGCCGTATTCACCATGAAATACCTCTATACCTTCGGCTTCACATTGGACAACAGTGTATTCCAAGACCACTCATGGTATTTCAGGAATGCATTGGTTAGGGCTAATTATAACAATTACTCAAAAGGAATATCCGCCACAACATCATTCTTGGAATTGTTTTTCAGAAACTTGTTGTTTGGCGAGAAAAACGAGTTGCATAACCGGGCACTGCATATCGCAGTCATCCAAAGTGCCAACACTGATGATTCAAAGAACCAAAATGACACTTTGAATTGCACTTTGGACGAGATTGCCTTATTGAAATTCCTCAAAGACAATCCCAATGCCACACAAACAGAAATAGCTGCACGTATCGGTAAATCTCCCCGAACCGTCAAGCGAATGACTCCCTCTTTGATAGAGCGCGGTTTATTGGAACGGGAAAATGGAAAAAGAAACGGCCGATGGATTGTTAAAAATATAAATTTGAACCGCTAAATTCTCATTTATGGAAGATGCAAAAAAGCAACATAAGAAATCCATACGTTTCTTTAATGACCGTGAAGTACGGGCTGTATGGGACGATGAGAATAACTGCTGGTGGTTTTCAGCCATTGACATAGTGCGAGCCATCAACAACGAGCCGGACTATACGAAAGCGGGAAACTATTGGCGATGGATAAAACGCAAGTTAAAGCAAAGCGGAATCCAACTCGTGAGTGACGCTCACGAGTTCAAATTCGAAGCTCCTGATGGCAAATTGCGTAAGGCTGATGTGCTTAACAGTGAGGAGGTTGCTCTTTTAGCCAAACATTATCCCAATAACAGAGCAAACGAATTTCTTGATTGGTTCACATATAGCGACAATACCTTAGACGGACAAAGTCGGAAAAAAGCATATCAACTATATGAAAGCGGTTTATTGCAACGCCTTGAACCGGGCAGTCTGAAATGTTTGCAACAGATTCACGCATATATCTTTGGCGGACTGTATGATTTTGCCGGACAGATACGCACCAAGAACATCTCAAAAGGCGGATTTACTTTCGCGAACTGTATGCATTTCCCTGAAACGTTGCAAATCATTGAGCGAATGCCGGAAACAACCTTTGATGAGATTTTGGACAAATATGTTGAAATGAATGTTGCCCATCCTTTTATGGAAGGAAACGGCCGCACCACACGTATTTGGCTTGACCTGATGCTCAAACGCTCCCTCAAACGATGTGTGGACTGGAGCCAAATCGACAAGAACGAATATCTGACCGCCATGCGCGAAAGTGTAGCAGACAGCACACACATCAAAACCTTGGTAAAATCTGCACTAACCACTAAGATTGATGACAGGGAAATGTTCATGAAAGGCATTGATTATTCTTATTATTACGAACAAAATGACTAATAATTACGATGAAAAGCTGGAAAGAATATAAAATAGAAGATATAGGAATTGTTGTTGGTGGTGCTACGCCTTCAACAAAAGATTCTTCAAACTATGACGGCAATATACCGTGGATAACTCCTAAAGATTTAGCCAATCATAATGGAAGATATATTTCTCATGGAGAAAGAATGATTAGTCTACAAGGATTTAATAATTGCTCTTGCAAAATGTTGCCTAAAAATAGCATTCTATTTTCTTCACAAGCTCCTATTGGATATGTCGCTATTGCTAATAATGAATTATGCACAAATCAAGGATTTAAAAGCATTATTCCAAACAATAATATAGTTGATTCCTTATTTCTATACTATCTCCTTGTTTATTATAAACCTGTCATAGAGAACATGGGAAGTGGAACAACATTTAAAGAAGTTTCTGCCAGTGTAATGAAAAATTTAGCAATAAATATACCAGAAATTGATGAACAAAAAAAGATAGCCGCAATTCTTTCATCTCTTGATGACAAAATCGAGTTGAACAGCCGGATAAATCGCAATTTAGAGCAGCAGGCACAGGCGTTGTTCAAGGCTTGGTTCGTGGATTTCGAACCGTTCAAGAATGGGAAATTTGTGGATTCGGAGTTTGGAAGGATACCGGAAGGATGGAATATTGTGGAGGCAAATCATTTTATGACAATCTCCAAGGATTCTATTAATCCTACAAAAAATCCGATGTGCCTATATACACATTATAGCATTCCTGCTTTTGATGAAGCATTAACTCCAGAAATCCAATTTGGACATAAAATAAAAAGCAATAAATTCTTGGTTCGCAGTGGAATGACTTTATTTTCAAAACTGAATCCAAGAATTAAACGCATTTGGTTCATAAATGAAGCGTCCGATAATTCTATATGCTCAACAGAATTTATTCCATATGAATCATTAGGGCAAAACTGTTATTTTTTGTATTGCTACTTAAACAGCAACATGTTTTATAGCCAAGCCATGAGTTTAGTAAATGGAGCAACGGGAAGTCATCAACGTTTTAGTCCAAATGAGACATTAAAGTTTTTGTTTGCATACAAAAAAGAAATTGTTGAAGAATTTAATGTGTTAGTAGCTCCGACACTGAAAGAAATGAGTGAGCTATCTCTTGAAACTCGCAAAATTGCAAAATTGCGTGATACACTCCTCCCCAGGCTAATGTCTGGCGAATTGAACATTAACACTATAACAGAATGAAATAGAATGAGTGATTTTGACAAATATATAAGGCAGGGTGAACCTAATAGTAAAGAAAAGGCTCAAGCGTGGCAAACCGCAATCGGTCTGCAAGACGTTGACGGCCTTAAACCATCGGAGTATCTGTTGCAGACGGCAGGCAGACACATCGAAGGTGATATTACCATTGACGAAGTAAAGCACTTGATTGACAGTTATTATCAGTCAAAAGCGAATAGAAAGGACGCAGAGAATGAACGAACCGAAGAGGCCGATAAAGTATCTGCAAGAATTACAGAAATACTGTCCGAGAAATCTTTCTCGTTCACGCCGGATTATCTGATACTCATCCATAGACGGTTGTTTGAAGGTTTATACAGATTTGCAGGAAGATTGCGCGATTATGACATAACCAAGAAAGAATGGGTACTTGACGGAGACACCGTTTTGTATTCCAATCACGAGTTAATCCGTCAAACGCTTGAATATGATTTCGACCAAGAAAAGAATGTTGATTATCCGTCACTCGATGCAAACCAAGCACTGAAGCATATATGTAAGTTCGTTTCAGACATTTGGCAAATTCATCCCTTCGGTGAAGGGAACACACGCACCACAGCCGTATTCACCATGAAATACCTCTATACCTTCGGCTTCACATTGGACAACAGTGTATTCCAAGACCACTCATGGTATTTCAGGAATGCATTGGTTAGGGCTAATTATAACAATTACTCAAAAGGAATATCCGCCACAACATCATTCTTGGAATTGTTTTTCAGAAACTTGTTGTTTGGCGAGAAAAACGAGTTGCATAACCGGGCACTGCATATCGCAGTCATCCAAAGTGCCAACACTGATGATTCAAAGAACCAAAATGACACTTTGAATTGCACTTTGGACGAGATTGCCTTATTGAAATTCCTCAAAGACAATCCCAATGCCACACAAACAGAAATAGCTGCACGTATCGGTAAATCTCCCCGAACCGTCAAGCGAATGACTCCCTCTTTGATAGAGCGCGGTTTATTGGAACGGGAAAATGGAAAAAGAAACGGCCGATGGATTGTTAAAAATATAAATTTGAACCGCTAAATTCTCATTTATGGAAGAATTTGATAAATCTTACGATAGCAATTGGAGCGAATGGATGAAATTTCCAGACCCGCGAAAAGGTGAGTATTTATATGCTCCATATGGATGCGGTGTTTACCAATTAAGAAATTTTGAAACAGGAGAGAAAATTTTATTTGGTAGAGGAAAACATCTCGCACAACGTATCTCTTCACTTTTACCATCTCCATATGGCTCTGGAACTCGCAAGAATTCAAATAAAAGGCTTTATGTATTTGAAAAATTAAACAAGATTGAATATCGGACAATTTCATTCACGAACGAAAACGAAGCTAAAGCGTTTGAAAGAGTTTTAAAGCAATCAAAAGAACATATCTTTAATACTTGACAATATGGAAGAATGGAAAGAATATAATTTAGGAGAACTGATTGAATTAAATAATGGGTTTGCATTCAAAAGCAAAGATTTTGTCACATCTGGAATCCCTGTAATCAAGATAAGGAACGTGAAAGCTAATCGTATTTCATTAGAAGATGTGAGCTATGTTTCAATGGAAACTGCACTAAACATCAAATGTACCCCAATAATGCCGTCAGATATTCTGATTACAATGACAGGCAACAGAAAAGATGGCAGTATAGACAGTTGGGTTGGAAAAGTTGCGCTTTTCAACCATGAAGGGCTTTATTTATTGAATCAGCGTGTAAGTGCTATTAGAATAAAGCATCCAAACATAGTTGATTATCGCTATTTAGCTTACTTCCTATCAAGTTTTGAATCTCAATTATATTTCATAAACCATTCAAATAGTTCTGGCGGACAAGCTAATATATCACCTGAGATTGTAAACAATTACATTGTCAATCTTCCGTCTTTGCAAACACAAAAACGTATATCAAATTTGCTAAAAACTTTTGATGACAAAATCGAGCTGAACCGACGGATAAATCGCAATTTAAGCATAGCCGTATAAAAATAATTGTATGAAATGGATTCGTGAACATATTAGTAAAATGCCAAGTTTCAATTACTTGAATGCTCATATTTTGACCATTGAAAACACGATTGAAACCAATCCAGACTTATGCATTGAAGTCTGCAAAAGCATGATAGAAAGTCTTTGCAAGACAATTCTTACCAATCGAGCTGTCGCATACAATGCTGATTGGCAATTTCAAACTTTGGTAAAACTGACATTGGAAAATGTGTTCACAGACGAATTACACAAAACGGACAAAATAGAATTGATTAGACGGATTGCATCTGTTGTACAAAAGCTGGGTGAAATGAGAAACTGTTCCGGTTTTGCTTCACATGGACAAGACAAACAACATATCCCCTTTGATAAGACTACGGCTTTATTGACATACAAAACAACCGATGTAATAGGAGGTTTTATCCTGCACGTTTATGCCTGTTCCAACAGACCCAATTCACGCATTTATTACGAAGATTGCCAGTCTTTCAACGAATTGTTTGATGAAGAAAATCCGTTGGAATTGGGCGGTGTGATTCTCTCCGCTTCCGAAGCCCTGTACAAACAGGATTACGAAGCATATAAAGAAGTGTACTATTCGTATTTAAACAACTTAAAAAATTAGCGATATGTCATTCACAGAAGGTAGTTACGAAAATGCATTGATTTCCCTGTATGAAAGCATGGGGTATCAGCATCTATATGGTCCGGACATAGAACGCGATTATTACGTACCGTTCTACGAAGAACAGGTGCTGGACAGTTTGAGTTCAATCAATCCCAATAAGCCGCAAGCTGCCATCCATGAGGCCATTGCCAAGCTGAAAGACATAGATACCGGAAGCCTGACTCAAAAGAACGAACTTTTCATGGATTATCTTCAGCATGGCGTAGAAGTTTCTTACTTTGACGGAAAAGAACAGAAAAACGAAATAGTTTATTTGATAGACTATGAACATATCAATCGAAACGATTTTCAGATAGTCAACCAATGGACATTCGTAGAACATTCGGAAAAACGGGCTGATATGGTCGTTTTCATCAATGGATTGCCACTTGTTGTCATTGAACTCAAATCACCTTCACGTGAAGAAACAGATGCATCAGAAGCCTATCTCCAACTGCGGAACTACATGAAGGAAATCCCGTCCTTATTTATATATAATGTATTCTGCGTAATAAGTGACATGTTTTGCTCCAAGGCGGGAACAATCACCAGCAAGGAAGACCGATATATGGAATGGAAAACCAAAGACGGTGATTATGAGAGTACGGATTTTGCCGATTATGACACCTTTTTTGAAGGAATATTCGCCAAGAAACGCTTGATAGACATCATCAAGAACTTTGTATGTTTTTCAAAAGACGAATCAGAAGATGCCAAGATATTGGCAGCCTATCATCAATACTTTGCCGTAAAGAAAGCAATAGAACGTACAAAGATTGCTATTGGAAATGATGGAAAAATAGGTGTGTTCTGGCATACACAAGGCAGCGGAAAATCATTGTCCATGGTTTTCTATGCCCACCTGTTGCAAGAAGAACTCTCACAGCCGACCATTGTCGTAATCACCGACCGCAATGACTTGGACGACCAACTTTATACTCAATTCTCCAAATGCCAAGACTTCTTACGTCAAGTTCCCATACAAGCAAAAAGTCGGGACGATTTGAAATCCCTACTGTCCGGACGAGAAGCAAACGGCATAGTATTCACCACCATGCAAAAGTTTGAGGAATCGGATGAACCTCTTTCTTTGCGAAAAAACATTGTGGTCATGACAGACGAAGCCCACCGCGGTCAATACGGTTTCGAAGAGAAAATCAGAATGACAAAGAATGAAAAAGGCGAAGATGTAGCCAAGCGAGTCATAGGCACTGCAAGAATCATTCACGATTGCCTGCCCAATGCCTCATATATCGGCTTTACAGGAACACCTATCTCTACCAAAGACCGCGATACCGTAGAAGTGTTTGGTAACTATATTGATATTTACGACATGACACAAGCCGTGGCCGATGGTGCCACCTGTCCGGTGTATTATGAATCGCGCGTAGTCAACCTGAAACTGGATGAAGCCACCCTCAAAGCCATTGATGACGAATATGAGCTTCTCGCTGAAGAAGGGGCAATGGAAGAACAGATAGAAAAGAGCAAGAAAGAGATGTCGCATCTGGAGGAAATCTTGGGTGCTCCAGCTACAATAGATTCCCTTTGCCGGGATATTTTGAAACACTATGAAGAAAACCGACAATATGAGCTGACGGGAAAAGCCATGATTGTTGCCTATTCACGCCCTATTGCCATGAGTATATATCACAAGATATTGGAACTCCGTCCTGATTGGGATGAAAAAGTAAAGGTAGTAATGACCGGAAGCAATAAAGACCCGGAGGAGTGGCATGACATCATTGGCAACAAACAATACAAGAAAGAGCTTGCCAAACGCTTCAAGGACGATAACGACCCGATGAAGATAGCCATTGTTGTGGATATGTGGCTGACAGGTTTTGATGTCCCGTCATTAGCGACCATGTATGTGTACAAACCTATGAGCGGACATAATCTGATGCAAGCCATTGCCCGTGTAAACCGCGTATTTAGCGGAAAAGCCGGCGGATTGGTGGTTGATTATATAGGAATAGCAAAGGCTTTGAAAGAAGCTATGCACGATTATACTCGACGTGATCGTAAGAATTTTGGTAATCCTGATATTAAAGAAACGGCTTTGCTTAAATTCAAAGAGAAACTGGAAATATGCCGCGACTTGTTTCATGGCTATGATTACAGTCTGTTCCAAACCGCATCGGATGCTGAGTGTGCAAAAATCATCAAAGGTGGCGTAAACTTTATTATGTCGCCCAATAAACAAGAGAAGCAACAAACATTCCTAAAGGAAGCTATGTTGTTGCATAATTCCATCACTTTGTGTCGCAGTCTGCTAAATGAACAACAACGCTATGAAGTGGCTTTCTTTGAAACTGTCCGTACCCTACTCTCCCGAATGACAGGAAAAGGGAAAGTTTCCAAGAAAGAAATAAATGCAAGAATTGGTGAGTTGCTGAAACAAAGTGTAAAAAGTGATGGAGTTATCAATCTGTTCTCAGATGTCAAAGCAGAATTTTCTTTGTTTGACTCTGCTTTCTTAGAAGAAGTGTCGAAGATGAAGGAAAAGAACATTGCGGTTGAACTTCTGAAACGACTGCTGGCTGAACGTGTATCATTGTATCAAAAGACTAACATTGTGCAGGCTGAAAAGTTTTCTGATCTGTTGAACCGTTCTTTGTCCTCCTATCTGAAAGGGCTGCTTACCAACGAAGAAGTGATACAGGAACTTTTGAATTTGGCAAAAGAAATTTCGTCTTCCGAATCAGCAGGGAATGACTTAGGTCTTACACGAGAAGAAAAATCATTCTACGATGCCTTGACAAAGCCGCAAGCTGTGCAAGATGTATATACCAACGAACAATTGGTAGCCATGACCAAAGAACTTACAGAAGCTCTTCGGAAGAATCGCACAATCGACTGGCAAAAAAAGGAATCGGCACGGGCTGGTATGCGAAAGATGATAAAACGACTACTAAAAAAATACCATTATCCACCCGAAGAAGCTGCCAACGCATTGGAAACGGTTATCCGTCAATGCGAGCAATGGACGGACAATGAAGATACTTCAAGCGAACCGAAATTGTATAGTTTGCAGGAAAGTTCTTACTCAATGGCAGCGGAATCCAAAACTAAATACGGGAATGTAGAAAATAAAACCAAATAATAAAATTTTAGAGATTAGCAAAAATGGCAACAACAATAAGCGTCAATAAACAAAGTGTATCAGAACTCCTGAAAACGGGAAGAACTAAACCTTTCATTATTCCTGAATATCAAAGACCATATGCATGGACTTCTGAACAAGTTGAAACTTTATTTGAAGATATTTGGGAATTTGCCACTACCATTGGTGGATTAGACCGAAATGGATCATACTTCTTAGGAAGCATTGTTTCATTTGAAAATGAAAATGGCGAGCAAGAAATCATAGATGGACAACAACGCATCACATCGTTATTTCTGCTTTTACGCGCCATTTATACAAAACTTATCAAAGGAGATGATGCACAAACTGACGCAGCTCAAAACTTCATCCGCCAAATAGAACCTGCTATCTGGCGAACAGACAATCGCACAGGAAAAGTTGATTATAACAATATTCTCCTAACCTCAAGAGTAGTGGACAATGAGGGCAATGAAATATTACGAAACATTCTAAAAGATGGCATAGCCAATCCAAACGCCAATGACAACTACTCTAAGAATTATCTGTTATTCCAAAAACTATATGACGAACATTGCACAAAATCACCTTTAAAGGTGTATGACTTTATCTATGCTCTTCTGAATCAAGCTATCTTACTCCCTATCTGTGCAGACAGCCAAGACACAGCTTTGACTATTTTCTCTACATTAAACAATAGGGGACTTCCTCTTTCGGATGCAGACATATTCAAAGCTAAAATTTACAATAACTTGAAAGATGATGAAAAAGAAGAATTCATCAGCCAATGGAAAGCATTAGAAAAAGAGGCAACGGAAGCACAAGAAAGCATTCAACAATTGTTTTATTACTACATGTTTTATCTGAGAGCCAAAGAAAATGATGTTAGCTCTACGACACCGGGCGTAAGAAAGTATTATTCAGCCAATAAGTCAGAAAGGCTCTTTGAATCAGATTTAATGGATGGATTAAAAACAGTACTAAACTTATGGAAAGTCATAAATACAAATCAAGATATACCAGAAGAAGATTGGGACAATGATGCAAAAATAAGAAAGGCCTTGGATACTTTAACTTCCTATCCTAATGAGTATTGGAAGTATCCTGTCATTATTTATTATCTATCGCATAGGAACAGAGAAAAGTTCAATACAGAATTTCTTCTATTCCTCAACAAATTGATAGAAGAGCTGATGACTCGATTTTTGCTGTTTCCTACCATTAATGCTGTCAAAGGCGACATCATGAAACTAGATGCAAAGATTATTAATGACCCACATCCCGGTTTCGACTTTCGCGAAATAGACAAATCTCTTTTGGAAAGCCGAATACGCATTCCGCATAGAAACATTGTACGTATGCTTCTGAAATGTTACGCTTACAATCATCAAGAACAATTATTACCTGATAATTGGCAAATTGAGCATATTCTTCCGCAAAAATGGCAAGAATCCTTTTTCCCTGATGTGGATGCAAAGGAAGTCTATGAAATGATCGAGCACATTGGTAACAAAACTCCATTTGAACGGAAATTGAATATAATTGCCAGCAATGGCTATTTCAAGAAAAAACAGCAGGAATATCAAAAATCGAAAATAGAAGTTACTAAAATATTAGTAGCAAGTATAAACGATGACTGGACTTTGGGAAACATTGAACATCGAGACAAAATTGTTGCTACAGAAATAATGCAACTTTTACAGGATTGGGAATCTAATTACCAGAAAAATAGGAATAACGCCGCAACACCATCTGAAGAAGATTTGGCTATGATTGAAAAATTCAAGCAAAAAGGCTGGATTTGAAAAGTTGCAAAATAGTGAATGACTCCAAAGGCAACATCCTTCTCTATCAGGCCAGGGACGGACAAACAAAAATAGAAGTCACGCCTTTCAAAGATAGAATTTTACAGTATCAACAAAACTAAAATGATACTGTAAACGACAAAAGTGATACTGTAAATGATACTGAAACATCCCAATGCCATAATCCGATTCTGATAAAAAGACATTGGGAATTCATAACAAAAGAATAATGATGACAAAGAAAATACTTTTCCTCCATGGATTCTTCGCTTCGGGCAGTTGCATACCTGCCCAAGCATTGCGACAGGCATTTACGGGCAAGGCAGAAGTCCTTACGCCTGACCTACCCTTGCATCCGAAGGAAGCACTGACATTCATTGAGGAAATCTGCAAACAAGAAAATCCCTGCGTATTGGTGGGCAATAGCAACGGTGCATTCTTGGCACAGATAGTAGCATCACGACTTGAAATACCCGCCCTATTGGGCAATCCTTATCTGGAAATGACTCACTTTCTCATCGAACGTATCGGAGAGCATGAATACAAGTCGCCACGGGTAGACAGGCATCAACATTTCATAATCGACCAATCCCTCATAGAGGAGTTTGCCGAGGTACAAGCCCACCAATGGGATGCCTACCGACCGGAACTGGATAACCGCATCTGGGGACTATTCGGGGAGAATGACCATCTGGCGCATTTTGAACCGTTGTTCTTGCAACACTATACTCATACCTATCACTTTCCTGGTGCCCATACGCCCACAGCGGAGGAGGTACGAGAGTATTATGTGCCGCTGGTAGAAAAACTATATACAACAACCCTATAACAAACAAATATGTCAAAAGCAAAACTAAAGAAATACCTGCAAACGCTTTCCAAAGAGCAAGTCATAGAAGTGATGATTGAACTTTATGATGCTCGAAAAGAAGCCAAGGAGTATCTGGAGTTCTATCTGGCTCCTGATAGCAATGCCGAATTAGAGAAATGCAAAAAAGCTATCCGACAAGAGTTCTTCCCTACCCGTGGTTTCTCGGAAAAGCCCTCATTCGCAAAGTGCAGGAAAATCATTTCCGATTTCCAAAAACTGAAAACTGAACCTACCTATGTCGCTGACCTAATGCTATTTTACATCGAACAGGGATGCGAATACACCGTGACCTTTGGCGACATGTGGGAGCAATATTACATTACTTTGGAAAACAACTTCGACAAAGCCATGAAGTTTATTTTCATGCATGGTTTATTGGCGCAATATTATGAACGGATAGAGAAATTGCTTGATAATGCCAGCAACTGTGGTTGGGGATTTTATGATACGCTTTCAGAAATCTATCACCAATACAGGTAACTAAAAAAGAAAACCATTCCCTGCTTAGATACACAAAGAATGGCTTTCCCAATTTCTACTCCATTGACTCCCGGATAATGCGCAAAGTTTCCTTTTTATATTCTTTACGATTGTACTTTTCTCCTCTGCACATCCAGCAGCTACACGGAGTTCCTGTGGTTTGATAAACCTTTGCCCATTTGTCCTTTGCCAGTTCGAACCAATGTGGATGATTGTCTATACTTCCATCCTCACGGATAACAGGAGTTCCATAAGCTGCATAAAGAATCATGCGAGCCTTAAACACACGCGCCATTTGTTGGCGCCTCCAAAGTTTGTTTCTTTTGTCCATCGTCTCTTTGTATTAAAGTTAGGATGAACAATGATTTTACTTTCGTGAAACTTAATGTATCCATAGTTTTTCCTTTTTATTATTCTTAATTCATTGACTTGAAGGCTTAACCTCCTCAAAAGAGTTTCCTCACATCCATCGAAAGAAAATCTTCCGCACTGATGCCACCATCACCTACAATAAATGCCGCTTGCGGATTGAACAGTTTGCGAAACCTATCCAACCCGTCCGTCCGTTTTTCCGCATTGCTTTTCACCTCAATAGCTACCACCGAATTTTTTTTGCACAAAACGAAATCCACTTCATCGTCCCGTTCACGCCAATAAAATACTTCAAAGCGATGCACGAATGCTTGGCTTACCAAATAGGCACCGATACCCGATTCAAAGATTCGTCCCCATGCCTTGCGGTTGAGTATAGCCTGTTCAAAGGTCAACGGGCTATACACCATCTTCAACGCATTGTTATATACCTGCAACTTAGGGATACTGGCACGTCGCCTTGCCATATCCACGCTGAACTTCTGAAGCCCGCAAAGCAATCCACTCTCATCCAACAGATTGATATAGCCTGCCAATGTTACTGTGTTCCCTGCATCTTGAAGCGAGCCTAACATCTTGTTCAACGAAAGTAATTCGCCCGAATAGGCTGCTCCCAACTCAAAGGTCTGTCGGAGTAAGGCTGGTTTACTTATCGGCGTATCCATCAGAATGTCTTTGTTAATGGTCGCCTCAATGATAGCCGACTGGATGTATTGGCTAAAACGGTCTTCATCGCCAATCAAAGTAGCCGCGCCGGGATAACCTCCGTAAAACATATATTGGTCAAGCGAGAAACCGAAGCACTCCTTCATTTCCTGATAGCTCCAATGGCTCATACGTATTTCCTCAAACCGTCCAGCAAGAGATTCAGACAAACCTTTTTCTAATAACACACGACTGCTCCCTAAAAGCAAAACTTTAATATCGCGGTCATGGAACGTATCATCGTCCCACTCCTTTTTCACTACCTCACTCCAGTTGGCAATCTTCTGTATCTCATCAATTACAAGAATAACGCTTCCCCAGCCTTTGCTCTCCTTCAAGCTGCGCACAGCCGCCCAACAATCAGAAATCCATGCATTGTTCGTAGCCGGAACATTGTCGGCAGAAAAGAACTGGTAAGGCATATCCAAATCTTTCAGCACTTGTTTGACCACCGTTGATTTTCCTATCTGCCGGGCGCCCATAACGACCTGAATGAACTTGCGAGGCTCTTTCGTGCGTTCTGTAATCAGCTGATATTCTGCTCGTTTATACATTCTATTACATTTTACTCAATGTGATGAAAACTTTTACTCACAGCAAAAATAACAAATTTATTTGAGTAACAATCATGGATTTACAAGAAAAACATTATCTTTGCGAAACTAATCAAGCGTTCTGTAACATATACGGTGAAATCCTTTGTCTATCAATGTTTTGTACATGGCAGAGGACATTTCACAAAAAGACTGAAAAAAGGCGGTACAAGACCATGAGCGAAAGCCATTGAATGTAAACACCTTACACTTTCTTTTCGACTTTGTTCAATTGTCAGAATATGACTTGTACCTTTTAAAATGAATAGCCGCTGATATTCAATGATGTATGCCTGATGCATCGGCAAGTAAAGTTTTCTCCTTTTCCTCCTCATTGCAATAAACAACAACTCCACAGTTTATCCCCTCCTTAGAAAAAGGAGAAACTCAACCCCCACGAACTTTTTCAGTAACACCCCAGCAAAAATGTAAAGCAAACTATCAGCTATAATCAAGCATCTAAGCACATTTATGTGAAAATAGAGTTAAATTTACCTCGACACGTACGTGACGAGGTCTTGACACGTTCGTGCTGATG
>ERZ827528.1209-NODE-1209-length-27527-cov-3.126056_pt1 | contig 27527 bp, 20 predicted proteins | sample MGYA00519768_ERZ827528 | MGnify/ENA primary metagenome ERZ827528 (study PRJEB31778, sample SAMEA3449343) | human gut metagenome | biome: human gut; feature: human-associated habitat; material: faeces | place: United Kingdom | collected 2010/2012 ...
CGCTGCGTCCGCCCGCCATGCTGCTTAAAAGGCATTGCCCCGAAAAACTTACGCACAGCGCGCCGTGCACGAATATTTCCAATTCTTTAGAGCACTTTTCTTTTATATACCTTATATTTTCCAGAGGCGTTTCCCTGGCAAGCACTACCCTTCTAATATTGGACAGTTCTTCCAAAGCCAAGATATCGTAAAGGCTGCATAAGGAAGCCTGTGTGCTGATATGTATTGGAATATCCGAATATCTTATAAATGCGTCTATCAGGCCCGCGTCCTGCATTATAAGCGCATCCGCCCCAAGCTGCGCAGCCTCGCACCCCGTTTCATAAGCGTGCAGAAATTCCTCGTCCTTTATTAAGGTGTTCAGCGTTAAATATGCCTTTACTCCGCGCTCATGGCAATAGTCAAACGCACGGGCCAGCTCCTGCATATCAAAATTGCCGGCCGATTTGCGGGCAGAAAATTCCTTTGCGCCCAAATATACGGCGTCTGCTCCGTACTGGACCGCCATTTTCAGGCCGTCAAAATTACCGGCAGGCGCAAGCAGTTCGGGTATTGCTTTTTTCATAATTATCCCTCTAAATCAAAAAACATTATCTGCTCGCTCTGGGACATGCCCTTTAGACAGCCGTTATTGAGCAGCACCTCCAGCACGCTCTTTGATATTTTGGTTCTGCTTATAAGATCCTCCTGGGAGGAAAATTCTCCGTCCGCCCTGGCGTCCACGATTGCCTGAGCGGCAGCCTCCCCCAGGCCAGCCAGCGCCGTAAGGGGCGGCCGTATTTTGTTCCCCTCATCTACTGTAAATTCCGTCGCTTCTGATTTATAAATATCTATATCGGCAAAATCTATGCCTCTCATCTTCATCTCCAGCGCTATTTCCAGCATGGTAAGTATGCCCTTTTCACGCGGGTTCAGGTTGGGCTGGTCGTATAATTCCTTTATTCTGTCTTTAATGCTCTCTGCTCCGCCCTGCATAAGATTTATCTCAAAATCATCTGCGCGTACAGTAAAATAAGCAAGATAAAACGCCACAGGATAATGCACCTTAAAATACGCTATGCGTATGGCCATAGTAACATAAGCGGCGGCATGCGCCTTGGGGAACATATATTTTATTTTCTGGCAGGAATCCAGGAACCATTCGGGCAAATCCGTCCCTTTAATGGCCTCTATCATCTCTTCGGTCATCGGCCTGCCCTTGCGCACCGTTCCATAGTTTTAAAGGCTATCTTGGACGGACCCCCCTTTTGCAGCAGCCGGTTCATTATATCCTCGCGGGTACAGATTAATTCGGGCAGCGTAGCCTTACCCTGCTGTACCAATACCTGCGCGTTATTTGCCCAGACGTCCGTGCCGTGGCTCAGGCCGGATATCCTTAAAAGGTCCGCGAAGGTAGTGGGCTTAGTTTCTATCAGCATTTTACGCACAAAATTAGTGCCCATTTCAGGAATGCCGTAAGTACCCACAGATGTCCCAATCTGCTCAGGCGTTACCCCCAGAGCGTCGGTAGACAGCCATAGAGAGAGAGTTTGCGGGTCGTCTAAAGGAATTTCACGGGCATTAAGGCCGGTGAGACGCTCCAGCATGCGTATGGTGGTAGGGTCATCATGGCCCAGTATATCCAATTTTAGCAGAGTATCATGCAGCGAATTAAAATCAAAATGGGTTGTTATAATTCCCTTATCCTTATCATTCGCCGGGTATTGCAGAGGAGTAAATTCGTATATTTGATATTCTTTTGGCAGTACCACTATGCCGCCCGGATGCTGCCCGGTGGTGCGCTTAACCTCAACGCAGCCCTGAGCCAGCCTGTTCTGCTCGGCTTTAGTAAAGCGCACATTATGCTCCTCGCAGTATTTAAGCACATATCCTATAGCGGTTTTTTCCGCCACGCCGCCGATAGTACCCGCACGGAATACGTTGGAGCTTCCGAAAAGCTCTTCAATATATTTATGTATGACAGGCTGATATACGCCCGAAAAGTTAAGGTCTATATCAGGCGCCTTATCCCCCTCAAAGCCCATAAACACTTCAAAAGGTATATCAAAGCCCTGACGGGAAAGAGGCTCGCCGCAGACCGGGCAGTTCCTTTTAGGCAAATCCAGGCCGCAGCCGTATTTCTCAATATCCACGTCAAAATCGCTGTATTTGCAGTTAGGGCAGACATAATGGGGCGGCAGCGGGTTAACCTCGGTTATATCCGCCATAGTAGCAGCCAGAGAAGAGCCGACCGAACCGCGCGAACCAACCAGATACCCATCAGACAAGGATTTGGCCACTACCTTATGCGCGATAAGATACAGCACTGCAAAGCCGTGCTTTATAATAGCCGTCAGCTCTTTATCCAGCCTCTTTTTCACAATCTCAGGCAGGGGGTCGCCGTATATTTCGTGGGCCTTCTGCATCACCATCTGGCTTATCTCTTCCTCAGCGCCCTCCATCTTGGGAGTATATAATCTGTCCCTGGGGAAGGATTCCATTTTTTCGCACATGTCTGCAATCATGCGCGTGTTGGTTATAACTATCTCTTTTCTCTTCTCTTCAGGCAGATAATCAAATTCATCCAGCATTTCCTGAGTAGTACGATAATACATGGGGCCTTGGTTATCCGCGTCAGAATAGCCCTTGGCATTTTGAATTATGGTTCTGAAAACGGCGTCACGCCTGCGCAGGAAATGCACGTCCCCAGTCGCCACTACCGGCTTATTTAACCTTTCGCCCAGCGCGATTATGCGCTTATTCAGCTCTCTTAGCTCCTCTTCATCCTTGACTATGCCTTCACGCACAAGGAATTGGTTGTTGCCTATAGGCTGTACCTCTAAAAAATCATAAAAAGACGCTATTTTCTCCAATTCCGCGTCCGAAGCCTTAGATAGAACCGCCCGGAACAGTTCCCCCGCTTCGCAGGCGCTGCCTATAATAAGGCCCTCGCGCAGGCGGGATATCTGCGACCTCGGCATTCTCGGCCGCTTGAAAAAATAATCCAGATGGGACATGGTTATAAGCTGGTAGAGATTAAAAAGTCCCGTCTTATTCTTGGCATAAAGCACTATATGATAGGTATCGCCTGTACCCGTTCCCTTTTCTCCCGAGAGCCGGTTCAAATCACCCGCAGTTATCACGCCGTCCTTATCCAGCTGCCCCAGAAGTTTTAAAAGCAGCGAGGCAGTCGCCTCCGCATCGTTTACCGCTCTGTGATGCCCCTCCAGCTTAATTTTATAATAATCGCACAGCTTATTGAGCTTATGTGATTTCAACTGGGGCAGCAGCAGCCGCGCCAAAGCCAGAGTATCGAGGGATACATTATCATATCCCAAACCAAATTTATTGGACGCGAATTTTATAAAGGAAGTGTCAAAAGCAGCATTGTGCGCTACCAGCACTGTTCCTTTGGCAAACTCCAGAAAATCCCGCACCGCTTCCTCCTGGCTGGGCGCGCCCATGACCATACTGTTATTTATATTAGTCAGCTTGACTATCTTTTCAGGAATATTGCATTTAGGGTCCACAAAGGTAGAGAACTTGCCTACATATTCCCCGTTTTTTATCTTTACGGCACCTATTTCCAGTATCTGGTCCCTCTGAGATTCTAAGCCGGTGGTTTCTATATCAAATACCACATAGGTAAGCTCGGATAGTTTTGCCTGTTCGCCCAGCGCCAGCATAGGCGTGCCGTCGTCAAAAAGATATCCTTCTACGCCAAAAATAAGCTTTATATCCGCCTTTTGCTTGGATATGGCAGCCTCCAGATCAGGATAGGCCTGCACAACGCCGTGGTCGGTAACGGCTATAGCGTCGTGCCCGTAGGCTTTGGCCAATTTTATCAGCTCGCTTGGGGAAACCACGCTGTCCATCTCGCTCATGCGGGTATGCAGATGCAGTTCCACACGCTTTTCGGGCGCATTGTCAAATTCTTTAGGAGACTCCGCCTTAATTATGCTTTTAGCCGTTATAACTATTTCGCCGGCAAATTTATCATATACGCAGTCTCCTTGGACGCATATGCGCTTAACGCTGTCCAAATTAGCCTTTACTTCCTCTTTCTTGCTGTTTTTTACAAACAGTGTAACTGTAATTGACGAAGTGTAATCGGTAATGTCTATTAAAAACAGGGTTTTCTTTCCGTTTTTAAGGGCTTTCTGTTTAACCGAAAGAATATCTCCCTCCAGTATCACCCTGCCCGTCAATTCATCGACGCTCTTTATATCAGTCTTCTGGCCGTTGAACGCGCCTCCGAAAATAACAGCGTCATCCTTATTAGGCTGAACTGCCGAAACCTCGCGCTGCATAAGCTTAGGCGCAGCCAATTCTTCCTCCAATTTGTCCCGTCTCTGGATATATTCGTCCAGCGCGTCCTTTTCTTCCTCTTCTGTCTGCGGGCAGAATGCTACGGCACACCGTCTGTTAAAAAGTGTCAAAAGCTTTTCCTGTATATAGCGGTCTATGCCCGCCCTGCTTAAAGCCATCCCCCTGGATGCTTCAAGATATATTTCCACCCGCTCCTGACTGAATTTCCAGCGGGCGCTTTCCATCAGCCGGGCATAAAAGGGCCGTTCCTTAAGCATGTCCTGTAAAAGCGCGCTCTGCGCTCTGTCCGGGCTAAAGCTGTTATCCGCTATATGTACGCGCACTTCCGCGCCGCACGCTTCGCGCAGAGCCTTGGCAACAACTTCCTCCTGCTCCTCCTCCAGAGGGCCTTCAGAAATAAAATAGGCGTTTATGCAGCGGCTCTCCCTGTCTACTTCCACCCCGCGCAGCTCCAGCCTGCGGCAAAGTTCCTCGCCGCAGCAATCATATATAATTTTACCTAATTTTGAGCGCTCGCCCATCGGCTGCATACAATCACCCGTCAATATCTTTTGTTAAAACTAAATAGCTGTTCAATATATAGTATCATACTTTATAAAAATAGTCACCTGCAAATTATAAATATTTGCTTTCGGAGTTCATAATTTGTTTACAAAAAAAGTTTAAAAAACACTTGACATTTCCTTTGAAAAGCATATACTAAAGCCAAAGAAAGTCAAAGACAGTCTTTTGGAGGTGATTGCGAGTGTCGGCTATAAGCGACAGCATAGAGAAATTTATTCTCTCTTTGCTGGAGGAGGATGATGCAATAGAACTTCAGCGGAACGAATTGGCTCATTATTTCTCATGCGCGCCCTCGCAGATAAATTATGTACTTGCAACCCGCTTCAATCTGGACAGAGGCTATGCCATTGAATCCAGACGGGGCGGCGGCGGATATATAAGGGTGGTAAAGGTCAATACTGCTAAAAATGATTTTCTGTACCATCTGGTAAACGGAGGCATGGGAAAAAATATCAGCCGAAGGGAAGCCGAGGACCTCATTCATCAGTTATATTCCAATAACATAATTGATAAGAATGAAGCCAGGATAATGCAGGCTTCCATTTCAGACAATGCGCTCGCAGTGCCGCTGAACATAAAAAATATACTGCGGGCAGAGATTTTAAAACAGGAACTGATAGCTATTCTTAAAAAGGATTAGGAGGAATGATTTATGTTATGTCAAAATTGCAATCAAAATGAAGCTTCTGTAGTAGTAAATACTGTTATTAACGGCGTTAAGAGCACAAGGCACCTATGCTCCAAATGCGCTTCTCAGCTTGGGCTCAATTCCTTAGGCAGCTTTAACAGCATGCTGAACAGCCTGTTTGCCGGAGGGTTCGGCCTGGCTTCGCCTGAAAGCATTATGGATAAAGTCTGCCCCGCATGCGGTTATCATTTTCAGCAGTTCCGGAGCAACGGCCTGTTAGGCTGCGACCAGTGCTATGACAGCTTCAGGGAGGAATTGAGGCCTGTAATAAGAAGAATACAGGGCAGCGTTATAGATAAGCCCGACGTACCCGCCGAAGCGGCGAAGGCTTCTCCTGAGGATAAGCTCAAGGCCCTAAAGGAAGAGCTGAATAAGGCGGTTGCAGCCGAAGAATACGAGCGCGCCGCCCAGCTGCGCGACCAGATACGCGCCGAAGAAGAATCAAAAAAATAAATTAAATGAGAGGAAGAGTAAAAATGAACGATATAGTGCTTTCCACCCGCGTAAGGTTAGCGCGAAACATAAAGGGCAGGCCCTTTGTCAATAATTCTTCCCTGGCCATGCAGAAAGAGCTGGAGCAGGCCGTTATAAACCAAATAGCCAAAAGCGGCGAATATTCGGTTATGACTATGGACAGCATAAGCGAATTAGAAAGGCAGATGCTCTTTGAGAGCCATCAGATAAGCCGCGAATTAGCCGCCAACACCCAGAGCGGAGCTGTATGCCTGAAGAAAAATTCCAGGGTTTCAGTCATGATAAATGAGGAGGACCATATAAGGATACAGGCTATATCCAATGGTTTTTCGCTGGAGGAAAGCCTGGAACAGGCAGTTCAGGCAGATAAAGAGCTCCAGGAAATGGGGCTTGAATTTGCGCGGGATGCTAATTGGGGCTATCTGACCTGCTGCCCCACCAACCTCGGAACAGGCATGCGAGCCTCGGCTATGGTGCACCTGCCTGCTATAGCTCTTACCAAACGCATGCAGACGGTAATGGACAATATGTCTAAACTAGGCATAACCATCCGCGGCATGTTCGGCGAGGGCTCGGAGGCAAAAGGAGATATATATCAAATATCCAACCGCATTACCCTGGGAAATACGCGCAGTGAAATAGTCAAGCTGGTCAAAAACACCTGCGAACAGCTTATAAAAAGCGAAACTGAAATACGCGAGGCCCTAAAAAGCAACAACTATATCGCCGACAGGATTTGCAGGGCGTACGGAATCCTGACTAATGCCCGGCTGTTATCCAGAGATGAATTTATGAGCCTGTTCTCGGATATAAAGCTGGGAATAGGCATGGGACTTATAACCGCGGAGAATGAGGCGGATTTGGACAGCCTGATAGTAGATGTCCAGCCGGCCGTTATCTCCCGCAAGGAAGGAAAGGAGCTGACCCAAGCTCAAAGAGATGAAATAAGAGCCAGACTGGTTGCGGATCGCATCAGTCAAGCACATATAAATTAAAGCTGCCTCCCGACAGCAAATTAACAAAATCATCGGGAAGAAGGAGTTTTTATTATGATGTACGGAGGATTTACCGACAATGCGCAGAACGCGCTCAATACTGCCCAGGAGTTTGCACAGGCAAACGGCTTTAATTATGTCGGCACCGAGCATATTTTATACGGTATTGCTTCTGGGGACAGCGCCGCCGGAGAAGCGCTTCGGGAACACGGCGTTACCCCCGAAAGGATAGCCGAGCTGGCCAAAAGCCTTGTGGGCAGCGGAGATTTTAACATAACTGCAAACTTTGATTTTACGCCGCGCAGCAAACGAATATTGGAGATGAGCATGCAGCAGGCGCGGCAGATGGGACAAAATTATACAGGCACAGAGCATATGCTTCTTGCTCTGCTGAACGAACGGGACGGAGTAGCCGCGCGGATACTGGCCGAACTGCTTCCTGACCCCCGCCCCATGCTGGAAAGCATCTTTAATCAGCATGATTCGTCCGGCGCGCCGGGAAGCGCCCACGGCTCCAATAAGGGAGATAAAACCCCCATACTGGATCAATACGGACGGGATTTAACCGCCGCTGCCAAAAATAACGAATTAGACCCGGTTATAGGCAGGGACACGGAAATAGAAAGGATAATTCAGATATTGTCCCGCCGGACTAAAAACAACCCGATACTGCTGGGTGAGCCGGGCGTAGGCAAATCCGCGGTTGTAGAAGGGCTGGCCCAGAAAATAGTCCAGGGCAGCGTGCCTGAAAATCTTAAAAACAAGCGCTTGATTGCGCTCGACCTTACAGGTATGCTTGCAGGCGCCAAATACCGCGGCGAATTTGAAGAGCGGCTTAAAGGCGCAATTAACGAACTTAAAAAGGCCGGAAATATAATTCTGTTCATAGATGAAGTGCATACTCTTGTGGGCGCAGGCGCAGCTGAAGGCGCTATAGACGCGGCCAATATAATTAAGCCTATGCTGGCAAGAGGCGAAATGCAGACCATAGGCGCCACCACTCTGAACGAATACCGCAAATATATAGAGAAGGACGCAGCTCTCGAGCGCAGGTTCCAGCCTGTGACCGTCAATCCCCCCTCCCCTGAGGAAGCTGTTCAGATACTTATGGGCCTTAGGGATAAATATGAAGCCCATCATAAGGTTATTATCTCGGACGAAGCGATAAAAGAAGCGGTTAATCTCTCGGACAGATATATAAGCGACCGTTTCCTGCCCGATAAAGCTATAGACCTTATCGACGAAGCGGCCAGCCGGGTAAGGATTAATTCTATCACAGTGCCGCAGGATATGAAAGAGCTTGAGGATAAGCTTAAAGCGCTTTCTGCCGAAAAGGAAGAAGCAATTTCCCAGCAGAATTACGAGCGCGCCGCATCGGTAAGAGATGAGGAGAAGGCTATTAAAGAGGATATGGAAAAGCGCCGCAAGGAATGGAACGATAAGACCCAGACTGAAAAGCCGGTAGTAACGGCCGAGCATATAGCTGAAATTGTTTCATCCTGGACTGGCATTCCGGTAAAGCGCCTTACGCAGGACGAAGCCGACAGGCTGCTTCACCTGGAAGAAGTGCTGCATAAGCGGGTAATCGGCCAGGATGAAGCGGTAGCGGCCGTATCACGCGCCGTCAGAAGGGCTTATGCCGGGCTGAAGGATCCTAAAAGGCCAATCGGCTCATTTATCTTCCTTGGGCCTACCGGCGTAGGCAAAACCGAACTGTGCAAGGCTTTAGCCGAAGCGCTCTTTGGGGACAGCAGCGCGATGGTGCGCATTGATATGAGCGAATATATGGAGAAGCATACCACGGCACGTCTGATCGGAGCGCCTCCGGGATATGTAGGCTATGACGAGGGCGGCCAGCTCACCGAAAAAATACGGCGCAAGCCCTATTCGGTAGTACTGCTCGATGAAATAGAAAAAGCGCATCCTGACGTATTTAACGTCCTGCTGCAAATCCTTGAGGACGGACGGCTGACAGACGGCAAAGGCAGAACGGTAGACTTTAAAAACACCGTAATAATAATGACCAGCAATGTGGGCGCGCAGAATATACGGGATAAGAAAACATTAGGCTTCAGCAGCGGCACTCCCCAGGGTGAAAAGGAATATGAGGAGATTAAGGATATAATGACGTCCGAGCTTAAAAAGACTTTCCGTCCTGAGTTCCTGAACCGTATAGACGAAATCATAGTATTCCATCCCCTCAGAGAGGCTGATATTAAGGAAATCGCTTCCCTTATGCTCAGTCAGGTAATTAAGAGACTGGAAGAGCGCGGGGTATACCTTACCGTTACCGACGCGGCCCGCGATCTGCTGGCCAAAAAAGGCTTCGACTCTGTTTACGGCGCACGTCCGCTCCGCCGCGAAATACAGCGGACTGTAGAAGACAGATTAAGCGAAGAGCTTTTGGCCGGAACAATAAAACTCTCGGACAAGGTGCTCTTGGATGCCGAAGAGGATAAAATAACAATAAAAAAGCTGGACAGCGCAACTGCGGCTGATTCGGGCAAGGCTTCTGAATAATTTTTAGAAGCGCGGACCGCCGCTCAATATTAAATATATTGAGCGGCGGTCCTTTTTCCATATTACCCCTGCATAATATCCTTAATGTTTTTTAGCTGAATATTTTGAAGCAAAGAGTCCTCCATTATATGAGTGGCAGCGGCTCCAGCCGCAACAAAATATTCAGCAGCATAAACTCCGTGCATTTATAAATTTAACAACTGCTGTATCTGATTAAACTATGCATTCCTTTATTAAAAAGAAAGATTGCCGCCTTACTCATTGAAAATAAAGCGGCATTTATAATATATCCATCCTGATACTGCATAGAACATATATTGGTATTGGTGTTTTTAAAAATTGGATGCGTCTTATTTACCCCGCTGTCCACAATAACAACTTTCATTATTTCAGACCTCCACATAATATTGCGCTTGCATCTTCCACATTTGAGAATACAGGCCTTCCTTAGAAATTAATTCTTTATGATTACCGTATTGAACTATCTCGCCATTATCCAAAACCGCAATTTTATCACAGAATTGACAGCTGGACAGCCTGTGTGAAATATATATTGTCATCTTTCCCTTTGTTATATCATGAAATTTTGTGTAAATTTCAGCTTCCGCAATAGGGTCGAGAGCGGAAGTAGGTTCATCCAAAATGTCTATCAGAGCATCCTTGTAAATTAAACGCGCTATAGCCAGCTTCTGCCCCTCGCCTCCTGAAAATTCAATACCATTGCTGTCAAACTCTTTATTTATGTTTGTATGTATACCTTTAGGCAGGGAATCAATTTTTTCTCCAAGCCCGCTGCGTCTCAAACATTCCAAAATCTCCTCATCGTCAGGATTTTCGTTAAAAGAAATGTTTTCCTTAACAGAAAAGCTGAATAGTCTAAAATCCTGAAATACCGCGCCTATCAAGTCTATATATTCATTATATGAATAGCTGTTTATATTCACGCCATTTAAAAATATAGCCCCTTCTGTCGGCTCATACAGCCGGCAGATAAGTTTTACGATGGTTGTTTTGCCTGCTCCATTGACGCCTACAAGTGAAAGGGATTCGCCTTCATGAAGCGCAAAGGTAATATTCTTCAATATATATCTGTCGGTATTGGGATATTTAAAATAAACATGGTCAAACTCAAGTTTTACATGCCTGTAATCCCTTTGCGGAATCACACCGCCGTCCGGCTTCTTTGATTTATCAGCTATTTCTATACAGTACCTGAAATCGCCTGCAAACAAACCAATTTGCATTATTTCCGCAGCAGCCCAAACAATAGAACTTATGCAGTTGGAAAAGGTAGATACCGACGTAGAATACATGGAAAAATCCCCTATGGGCAGCCCGTTAAATATCACCTGATAAGCCAGGATTAAATAAACCGCGCCCTCTTGAAGGATATTTGCTACAGTAGAGAAAATACCGTTGCGCCGTATTTCTTTATTATGCTGCGTTGACGTTTCAAGATATATCTCCATATTATTGTCTGCTTTGCTAAAAATCCAGTCCTGCAGACTGTTTATTTTTATTTCTTTACTAAATTCTACACTTTTCATTATATGAGTATAATAATGTGACTTGCGCATGATGGGCGCGTATCTCGGCCTCCACTTGTCCCAGGTTTTAAGATTAAGCCTGTCAGCCAGCATACGGCATGCCACTACTAAAGCTATAAATATAAATATTAAAGGCTGAATGGTAATTATAACTGCAGCCAGGCCGGCTGCGGTCAGGACTGAAGAAATAATGGTCGAAATCTGATCCAGAATCTTGGAAAAGTTTGTACCGTCCTGAGCGCGCTGCATAAAATCGCGGATCTGAGGCTGCTCGGCATCGCTGTAAGGCATGTTCATTATTATTTGGCCTAAACTGTTCCTTATCTTTCTGACCGTTATATCCATCTGATTAAGCGCAAGCGCATCCAGTACAGAGCTTAATATTCCGGCAATAAAGTTGGACAGAGCAAGCATTACGGTATAAAAAAATACTTTTTGCCAGTCGCCGCCTAAAGTTATCTCATTCAATATCAGCCTCACAAAAATTATGGGTATAAACGGCGTTGCCGCGTTCAGCGCTATCTGCGGTATTTTTATATAAAATATAGTCCTGTTGGTCCGATATGCAAATTTAAGCAGAAACGCACAGTTGGCCCAAAGACCTTTTTTCTTCTTGCTCATAATACGCCCTCCTCCTCAGCATTATAATACTGAGCCTGCTTATTAAACATATCTGCATAAACCCCATTGCGTTCCATAAGCACGTCATGGCTGCCATATTCGACAATTCTTCCTTCCTGAAAAACCGCTATTTCATCGCAGAAGCGCGTAGAAGCAAGGCGATGTGAAATGAAAATCGCCGTCTTATCCGATATAATATCATTAAACTTAGTATATATTTCATTTTCGGCCAAGGCGTCCAGCGCCGCCGTAGGTTCGTCCAGAATAACCAAATCAGCGTCTTTATAGTACGCTCTGGCAATTACCAGCTTCTGCCCCTCGCCTCCTGAAAATTCAATGCCCTCCTCATCAAAATCCTTATAAATGTTGGTTTGCAGGCCCTTAGGCAGCGCTGCCAGCTTGGATTCCAGGCCGGCGTTTCTAATGGCCCTGTTTAGTTTATCTTTGTCAAGATCCTGATTCAACACTATATTGTCCAGAAAGGAAAATGAAAACAGCTTATAATCCTGAAAAACAACCGCCAGCGCTTTTAGATACTGCTCCCGCTTTATAACAGAAATATCCACCCCATAATATTTTATCATTCCCAAAGTAGGACGGTAAAGCTTGCAAAGCAGTTTAATAAACGTGGTTTTCCCCGCTCCGTTAAAGCCTACTACCGAAAGCTTCTGGCCTTTATATATTTTAATAGAAATATCCTTCAGAACTGCCTTCTCAGTATTGGGATAGGTAAAGGATACATGGTCAAACTCAAACATGGGCAGTTCGGCGTTCTCCTCCGGCAAATCATAAATTTCATTTTCAACGCTCAAAGAGCGCGTTATTTCTTTATATTTATAATAATCATCTATATATTTTGACAGGTATTTAAATTCTACGCATCTTGCGGCAAGCTCATTAAAAGAGTTGGAAAGATTATATACAGCATTGATATATAAACTGAATTCGCCTACTGTTATCCTGCTTAAGACGGCCAGCCAAGCGACATAGCCGTAAGAAAAAAGCATTTGAACAAAATCTATCGTCTTGCTTATAATATTAAGCTTCATCTGCTTTGACAGAAATGTTTTATAACTTGAACTGAATTGAGATAATGATAAATTAAACTTATTGGTGAGTATATCGTTAGCTTTATTTACTCTTACTTCCTTGGCGTTGGCAAAATTAGTCATGGCGTCAAACAGATAATCAAATATTCTTGTATACTGCGTCATAACCGGCTGAAAACCGTAATCATTTTTCTGCAGCTTTTTATTAAGAAAATACCGTATGACAACCAGACCAAATAGCAGCAGCAGAACCGCCGGATGAAGCATTGCTATAATATAAGAAAAGCCAGCCAGCTTTAAAAAGCTTGTCAAAAAACCAAATATTATTAGAATAAAATCATTTACATGCACTTTGGACGAAACATAATTCTGAATATCACGTATTTTTTCATCCTCCTGTTTTTCATAGTCTAGTTCTAAAAAGCTGCGCATATAAAATAAAGCATTTTTTACATCGCTTCTGTTAACAGACATATTTACAAATACATTAAATAATGCCCTAAAACCCCTCAGCAATGCAATACAGGCGATGAACAAACATATATAGAACAGAACCGTATTCCATTCCCTGCCTATTGTCAATTCGTCTATAATTAAAGCAGGAAATATAATATAAATAAACGGCTCGGCCGTATCCAGCACCAGGCGGATACTGGCGCCCGCAAAAGCTCTTTTGCTTATTTTCCATGAAAAACTGAACATAAATATAATTTTTTTTATTAATTTCACGGCAGAACCCACCCTTTTATTTAATACAGATAACAAAATCCCAGAAATATTCAATGGATAATTATTTAAAAACTTAATATAGTATGATGCATACGGAATAAATTGCAGCAGCCGGAAATTTTCTTTGTTATACTCTATCGGCGCAGAGTTTCACATCCCTCGTATACCTTGGAAACAGGCAAATTGCAAATTGCTGAGGGGTAAAGTGAGCAAAAACCAAAATATGCTGATTTACTGCTCGGCAAGGCGCTTAAACGGCGTACCGGAATACATGGAATCAAATCAACACAGCAGAGACATAAATTCAGCTATTTCTAACTGTGCTGTACCTCGTACACTTACGCTAATCATAAAGCGCCAGGCTTTCTATCCATTTTCCATCGGTATTTTTTTAGTCATTCTTATAAAATGCTACAAAGAATATAAAATAAAATATGCATATTGTAAATAAATTGTAAGTTGAAGGCTGTATTATTATTTTAATAATGAATAAATTACATTTCAACTGTATGTAGAATGGCGGTATAATATTCCATATGCCTATTACATCCAACCAGAACACAGCATTCAACCGCACGTTGAATGCCCATAATAGGTTATAACCATAATTTCAAAATAAAAAGTCAGGCAAACCGCTTTATATTCTCCAAAGGGCATTCCCAGGTGGCCAGAACCAGCTTGCCCTGCGGAAAGGTATCTGAAAACCAGGGACTGATTCCCGGCTCAAAGGTATTTTTTATAATATGCGCCTGCTGGGAAGGCATATTGCCCTGAAGCAGCATAAAGCGTTTTTCTCCCGTATGCGGATTAACTGCCATATCTACTACTATGACCACATGGCCCGGACTGCCTCCCCTTATAAATACGTCGCCGACGGCCAATTCCTCCGCGCTTACCGGTGCCATTTCTTTCTCCAGCGAGAGCGTGCTGGAATAAGCATAAACTATCCTTAAATAGTTATTAAAACTTTCGCGCGAGGAATCAGGCTGTGCGCTTTGGAGCCATGTTACCTCCTCTCCGTTTACATTGGGCCTCATCCCCTTAGCCCATGAGGCAAAATCACAGTAAAAACCATTGACAAAATGAAAGCCTATTTCCTCATAGCGTTCCTGGCTGTATAAATACTCCGCATACAAATGCATTACCACATCGGCACACTGTTCTAAATCTATGCCGGGCAGAGTATGCTCTAAAACCGCTTCATGATAGGAATTTAATTTTATGCTGCCGTCGTAATAATGCACCAATGAACCATCGGGCAAAAGGGGCAATTCCTGCAAAAAACGGCCAAAGCTGCCCTGCGGAGCAAGCATACGCTCAAAGCCCTCCGGGACATTAAAGCGAGTTATAACAGTATCCCCTTCAGGATTTATAAGCCTCTCGTTAGGCCTTCTGAATATAATAAAAGCAGCTGCGGCTATTATTAAAACAACAGCTGTTATAATTATAAAGGGTTTCTTTCTCTTGCTCTTCATTTTCCGCCCCCTGATTTATATATTATTATTAAGTGCAAAAAAATAGAACGGCCGTTATCCTTATACGGCCGCTCTATATGTGCCATTTAAAATATACTCAAGCCTTGCCCGCCGCAATTTTGACGCAGCTCTGGTGTAATTTGCAGACTGAATTAGTCCCGTGCGTACGGCTGTTAAGGAAATGGATGCAGAAATGCCCCGTTAAATTATTCCCGGATACCTTATCAAAGCTGTGCCCGTAGCCGTTTATAGAAGCGGCGATAATTGTGCCGTTGACATTGACTGTTACAGGACGGCGGTCCCACGAATCCTTATTTCCGTAAAGAGAACGCCATTTAGCCGTATCCGAAGCAGTAACCGGCTCCACGTCCGCATGATTATAGCCGCCCGTTCTCTTAACTTTAAAGGTAGTACCCGTATAGAAATCGCACACTGTCACTACCATGCCTACGGTAAACTTGTATTTAACCGTCTTAAACCAGTCCAGATACTGTCCTGTCTTTCCTTTGCCCTGACCCGAAGTAGGCTTGGGCGTAGGTTTAGGAGTAGGCTTAGGCGTGGGCTTAGGAGTAGGAGTGGGGGTCGGAGTAGGGGTAGACCCCACCTTATCCGCATTTAAATCAACGGCTTCCATAGGCATCCTTATAGCCGAATTTTCATATAAGACAGAATTTGTTTTGGGTCCGACCGTACCAGTAGCAGAAATACCGTTATACTGCTGGAACAGCTTTACGGCATATTCGGTCAGTTCTCCGTAATAGCCTGTTACTTTATAGCTGTAATATCCCAAATCCTTAAGCCTTGCCTGAAGATTAAGCACTTCGCTGCCGCTGTCCCCCAGGGTCAGATTGCCGTATTCAGACGCCGTTTCATCAACGCCCGGAGTAAGCCCGGTATCAATTATAGCCGTCTGAGTATCAGCTGCGGCCGGAAAAGCCAAGAGCGAAGTTAATATCGCAGCAAGAAGCATTAATGATACAAGGGTTTTCTTCAAGAAAGTCACCTGCCTAATTGTTACAACTTTATTACGGTTCTAATTATAGCACAGATGCGGATATTTGTAAACCCCCAGTTATTAAACTGCTTGGCCCGGCATATTATTTATCAAAGGACGGCTAAACGGCGCTGAAAGCCAGCTCAAACAACGCCGTTAAATGCTCTTATAGGGAGAAAATATAAATGAAACGGAAAAAGACAGCTCAAACCATGTCCCCTGAAGCGGCGGAATATTTGGAGAACCTCTGGCAGGTCTGGCAGCAATGGCAGAGCGCCAAAAACATGTTTGAACAGGCAGTAGACCCGGACATGGTGGAATTTGCGATATACAATATGGAAGCCCGCAAAAAGCAGTTTAATTATATGGTTAAATATGCGCGGGAAAATCTGGATATCGACCCCCGCGCTCTGGCCATGATAGAACAGGGCATATTGATTTAAATTATGAAGGGACGTAATTAAGAATGGGGCTTGAACTGGATTGGACCGTTATTGGAATGCTCTTTTCCTCAATAGTGCTGATATACTTTTTCGGCCAGCTGCTTATGAAGCCGCTTAAGCCCGTCTTAAAAATAGCGGGCGTGCTTCTTCTAATCGCGGCCGCTGCGGGGTCTTTCAGCCTATTCTTCGGCAGCTGATGAAAAAAACATGCCGCAGCCGTATGGCGGCAAAAATAAAGTACAGCCTTCAGGCATGGCCGTTAGTTCCACCCCCTCCGTATTAAGAAGCGGGGTTATTTTCACCTGCCTGTTAAAAACTCCCAGAACGCCCTCTTCAGAAGCGGTATCATTCTCAAACGGCAAATTTTCCCGAAAGTTTAAAAAATTTTTATCCAGCATGCCTTCAAAGCAGGTATCATTTGGATTGATAAAGGCGAATATCTGTCCGCTTTTGTCTGTCCTTTTTATAAGCAGCGCGCCTTCCCCCATTATAGTAAATTCGCCGCCGGCAAAAAGCGGGCGGTACTCCTCCCGGATTTTGCCCAAAGCCCCATACCATGCGCGCAGTTCCTCATTTTCCCTGCCCCAGCAGTACGCAGCCCGGTTAAAAGGGTCGGCATATCCCTCCATGCCCGCTTCATCTCCATAATAAATACACGCTAAACCAGGCATCATATATATTATCACAGCGGCCGCCTTTTCCCTGCCCAATCCAAGAGTATAGCCGTCAGGCGAAAGCTTGTATTCAGCCTGCTGCTTTTTGGACAGAGCTTTTTCTTCGGGCGCCCCGCCTAGAAGGGTAATTATCCTTACGGTATCATGGGTAGAAAGAAAGTTCATTAATGAATAAAACGCCGGCCGCGGATAATTTTCCTTTAAAGAGTTAATCCGCATTGCAAACATGCGCGCATCCTCTTTCCCCGTCAAAAGCGCTATAACTGCCTCGCGCAGGGGATAATTCATAACGCCGTCCAGTTCATCTCCCAAAAGAAAGCCCCGCCGCCTTGAATAGCTTATCTTATTTGAAGCGTCCTCCCATACCTCGCCTAAAATATAAGCATCCTCTTTGCATTCCTTAGCCGAGACTCTTAATTGCTTAATAAATTCATCAGGCAATTCGTCAGCAACATCCAGCCTCCAGCCGGACGCGCCTGCCCTGAGCCACTTTCTCACTATCCCCTTTGCGCCCAAAATATATTCCCGGTATGAAGGCTCCATCTCATTCACGCAGGGCAGGGACCATACTCCCCACCAGCAGTCATATTTATCTGGATACTTTTCAAAAGAATACCAGCTATAGTACGGGGAATCCTCTGACTGATAAGCTCCTGTTTCGGGATATTCGCCCTCCCGGTTAAAATAGCGGCTGTTGCTGCCCGTATGGGAAAAAACCCCGTCCAGAATAATCCTTATGCCCAGAGCACGAGCTTTTTCGCAAAGCCGTGAGAATTCTTCATTTGTCCCCAGCAGTTCGTCCGTCTGCTCATAATCGCCAGTATCATATCTATGATTGGAATAGGCCTTAAAGATAGGGTTAAAATATATCACGTTTACGCCCAACTCTTTAAGATACATAAGCTTGCTTTCTATTCCCGAAAAATTCCCGCCGAAAAAATCGTCTGCGGGATAATAGCCTTTAGAAGGGTCAATTTCATACTGAGGAGCTTCCTCCCAGTTCAAATGCGCCTTGCGCCCCATAAAATCAATCTTCCCCGCCCGGAAAAATCTATCCGGGAAAATCTGGTACATAACCGCGCCGTGCGTCCAGGCAGGGGCAGCGTAAACGGGGTTATATACAGTTATCTGAAAAGAGCGCATTTTATCCTCATGCTCCGATAATTCTCCCATGCCTCCCAGATTATAAGCATTATTTTGATAAAACAGCCGCTGTGAAGAGGTATCCAATATAAAATAATACCAAAGCAGGCAGGAAAAATCAGGCGCAGAAAACTCCGCCTGATAAATAACGCTGTCCGCATTTCGGGCATAAAAATGCATTTCTATTAACTGCTCGTCTTTCTCCCAGAGCCGGAGCCATATTTTATTTATTTCCAGCCCTCTGCTGACTTTAAGCCGGACAGTTATTTTTGTGTTCCAGGGCGCCGCTCCAAAGGGGGACCTGTAAAAAACATCCTGCGAATTATGAATTACAGCCTGGAAAGCTTCCATATCTTCTGATTATACTCCTCTATGCTGCGGTCGCTGGTGAAATAATGCGAGCGGGACACATTGATAATGGCCTTTTTAATCCACTGCTCCCTGTCTTTATATACCTCTTCAAGCTGCGCCTGCTTTTCATAATAGCTGTCAAAATCCTTAAGGCAGAAATACGGGTCGGCGCCCTCGCCGTTGAGCAGATAATTCCTAAGTCCGGCTGTTTCATGAGTCATGCTGCCCAATGTTCCGTCAGTCAGAGCGTCAACCGCCCTCTTGAGCAGATGGTTGTCGCTGTAATATTTATTTGCGTCATACCCTCCGTACCTGAGTATTCCCTCCGCCTCATGCGCGCTCATGCCGAATATAAACATATTTTCACTGCCCAGCAAATCATACATTTCCACGTTTGCCCCGTCCATAGTGCCTATGGTCAGCGCGCCGTTCATCATAAGCTTCATATTGCCTGTGCCCGAAGCCTCTTTTCCCGCCAGGGATATCTGCTCGCTTACATCCGCCGCAGGTATTATAATCTGAGCGTTGGATACACCGTAGTTTTCCACAAATATTATCTTCAGCCTGTCTTTTGTCAGCGGGTTGCTTTCCAAAAGCCCTTTGACGGCATTAATAAGAGTTATTACCTGCTTAGCCCTAACATATCCGGGCGATGCCTTTGCGCCGAATATGAAGGTGCGCGGATATCTGTCCGCCTTATTATCCACTATATCAAAATATATGGCCAGTATATTCAGTACATTGAGCAACTGCCTCTTATATTCATGCATACGCTTAACCTGCACGTCAAAAATGGAATCGGGATTAATGTCGGTTTCTCCCTGCCTTCTGATATATTCAATAAACCTTAGCTTATTGCGCTTCTTTATCAGCTCAAATTTATCACGGAAATCCTGCTCCTCAATATGGGCTTCCAGCTGAGCTATCTGGGGCATATCATTTATCCATGAATCATTTCCCAAAGCTTCAGAAATGAGTCCAAACAGTTCAGGATTAGCCTGAAGCAGCCAGCGCCTGGGAGTTATTCCGTTTGTAATATTGACTATTTGAGAAGGATTAAGCGCATTAAAATCCTTAAACAGCCGGTTCTTTAATATTTCGGTATGCAGTTTTGACACTCCGTTTACCTTATGACATACCGACATGCACAAGTTGGCCATGCGCACCTGGTTATAGGCTATTATCGCCATATCAGACACACGGGCCAGGTCATTGAGCCTGCTCTGGGCATTGGCACAGAACCGCCTGTTCAATTCCTTTATTATCATATATATCCTGGGCAATAGATTTTGTATAAGATATTCAGGCCAGCATTCCAGCGCTTCGCTCATAACGGTATGATTGGTATAGGAAAATACCCTTGAACAGATATTGAAGGCCTCTTCCCAGGGCAGAAGCTCTATATCTACCAATATGCGCATAAGCTCTGCAATAGCTATTGACGGATGGGTATCGTTTATCTGAACAGCCACATAATCGGGCAGCAGGCGTATATCCAGCCCCAGCTCCTTATGCCGTTTGACTATATACTGCAATGTAGCGCTTGTAAAAAAATACTGCTGCTGGAGCCTGAGGCTCTTGCCGGCATTATGGCTGTCGTCCGGATAAAGCACCCTGGAAATGGTCTCTGCCAGTTCCTTTTCGGCGCTGGCGCGTATATAATCTCCTTTTCCGAAATAGCTCATATCAATATAAACCGGGCTCCGGGCGCTCCAAATGCGCAGAGTGTTGGCCGTGTGTGATTTATAGCCGACTATAGGTATATCATAGGGCATGGCCAAAACTTTTGTGCAGCCCTCCAGCGAATGTCGCATATTCCCGAATTCATCGTAATATTCTTTAACACTGCCGTAAAAATCAATTTCAAATTGCTCTTCAGGCCGCGGAACCTCCCATATGCAGCCATCTGCCAGCCAGTTATCCGGCATTTCAATCTGCTGGCCGTCCACAATTCTCTGTCTGAACAGGCCGTAGTCATACCTTATGCCGCAGCCCATAGCCGGCAGGGAAAGAGTTGAAAGGGACTCCATAAAACAGGCTGCAAGGCGCCCCAGGCCGCCGTTGCCCAAACCGGGATCCGGCTCCACCTCCGCCAAAGTATCTATATCCACGCCCATACCTGCAAGCGCCTTGGTATAAAGCTCCAGCTTGTTAAGGGCTATAAGATTGGATTTAAAGAAACTGCCCGTAAGAAATTCCAGAGAGAGATAAAACACCATTTTTTTCTTATTCTTCTCTATGCTTTCATTGGTATTGAGCCAGTCTCCCATTATCTCGTCCCGCACGCACATAGCCGCGGCCTTATATATTTCAAGCTCTGACGCTTCCTCTATCAGCCGTCCAAAATGCCTTTTAAGCTTTCCCCTTATATTCTCCTTGAGCTGTTCTATTTCTCTTTCCTGCGTCATTTCCTTCATGAATCCCTCTCCTTTTTAAGGCTGTTGTAAAGCTCCATATATAAACCTGCGCTTTTATTCCAGGAATAGTCCTTTTTCATAGCCCGGCGCATAAGCTTGGCCTTTAATTTCTCCTCCCTGCATATATTTACTGCCCGGCGGATAGTATAGGCCATATCATGGGCATTGTAATTAGCAAAGGAAAAGGCGAAGCCTTTATCCTTATATTCATCATAGGGCTGCACCGTATCCTTTAGGCCGCCCGTCTCCCTGACTATGGGCAAAGAGCCGTACTTCATGGCTATAAGCTGGGACAGGCCGCACGGCTCAAATTTAGAAGGCATTAAAAACAGGTCGGAGCCGGCATATAGCAGCCTGGCCAATCCCTCGTCATACATAATATTAGCCGAGCCCCTGCCCGGATACCAATCGGCCATGCTCCTGAAAAAGTCCTCGTATTCCCTTTCTCCCGTACCCAGCACCGCAAGCTGGAAATTATCCGTTTGAAGCAGCTCATTGAGCATCGCACGAATAAGGTCTATCCCCTTTTGCTCCACCAGCCTGCTTACAACGGCGATAACAGGTATATTTTCATCCTCCTCCAGGAAAAGCCGGCGCTGAAGCTCCGCTTTATTTTTTCTCTTGCCGCTTAGAGCTGAAGCAGAAAACGCAAAAGGTATGTAACTGTCATTTTCCGGAGAATAAATATTATAATCCAAACCGTTTAAAATCCCAACATAATCCTCTCCGCGCGCTCTGAGCACCCCGTCCAGCCTTTCGCCGTAATAAGGGGTTAAGGTCTCCTGAGCGTAGGCAGGGCTGACCGTTGTTACCTTATCCGCATAAACCAAACCGCCCTTTATAAAGCTGGCGCCTCCGTAAAATTCCAGTTTGTCCGGAGTAAACATACAGTCGGGCAGGCTTAACAATTCCTTAAGCAAATCTATGCCGTAAATACCCTGATACTTGAGATTATGTATGGTAAAAACCGATTTAACCTCAGGCCGGTTAAGCTCTCCCTCCCTGAGGAGCACGGGCAGCATGCCTGTCTGCCAGTCGTTGGCATGAATAATGTCGGGCGTGAATTTAATCAAATCCAGCCCCATAAGCACTGCCTTGCAGAAAAAGGCATATTTTTCCGCCTCTCCCTCAGCATAGCCGTATATTCCCTCGCCGCCAAAATAATACTCGTTATCTATAAAATAATATACGGTATCATTGTGGATCAGCTCAAAAAATCCCGCGTACTGCCTCCTCCAGCCCAGAGGAACATATATATAGCCCAGATATTCCATCTTTTCAGCCATTTCTGAGGGAATAGCCTTATATTTAGGCAGTATCACCCTGGCGTCTGCCCCCAGACTGTTAAGCGCGCCGGGAAGGGAGCCTACAACATCAGCCAGGCCTCCCACTTTGGCAAAAGGAGCGCATTCGCTTGCTGCAAATAATATTTTCACCACAGGCCTCCTTAAACTATAACATTCTTGCCTATTACCACCGGGTAATTTTCCTGTCCTATAAGACGCTTGCCGTGCCTGATTACCACTGATTTATCCAAAATCACATATTCCAAATCGGCATTCTTCTGGAGCTGTGAATCCTGCATAACTATGCTGTTGGTAACAACCGCGCCCTTAGCCACCTGTACTCCTCTGAAAATTATGCTGTTTTCCACTTTGCCGTCTATAACGCAGCCGTCTGCTATCAGGGAATTGCTGACCTGCGCGTTATCCCCGTAAATAGTGGGCACCTGGTCCTTGACTTTAGTATATATCCTGTTGGGCCCGTTAAATATTTCATCGCATACCGCAGGCTCCAGCAGGCGCATATTGCAGTAATAATAGGAAGCCAGGCTGTCTATGCGGCCCACATATCCGTCAAAGGGGCAGGCGTAAATATTGTAATTCTCAATATTATGCACAAGCACATCCATAACAAAATCATGCATTCCCCTTGAAATGCACCGGCCAATCTGGTAGGCCAGAAATTCCTTCTCCATAAAATAAATGCCCATAGATATCTTATTGGAAAAGACTCGGTGCGGGCTTACCTCCATATCCGTTACCCGCCCGTTTTCATCCGTCAATAAAGCCACATGCCGCACCGGAATACCTCCGGCAAAGCTCTCTTCATTATAAAGAATGGTAATATCCGCATCCTTCTTTATATGAAAATCCTGCAATGCGTCAAAAGTGGTATTAAAAATGAGATTCCCTCCGGCCAGCAGGACATATTTCTGCTTAGAGCGGTCTATATAGTCCATTATGCCGTTCAGCAAATCTATGTCCCCCTTATAATTGTCCCCGCTGTCCTTATTTACATAAGGCGGCAGTATAAATAAGCCGTGCAGCTTGCGGTTTAAATCCCATTCTTTTCCCGAACCCAGATGGTCCATGAGCGAACGGTAATAAGCCTGGGTGGGCACGCCCACATTTACAATGCCCGAATTGACCATATTGGAGAGTATGAAATCTATAAGCCTGTACCGTCCGGCAACCGGAACGGCTGCCACCGCGCGCGCCCGCGTCAGTTCATTGAGCTTTATATCGGCGCCGCCAGTCATAATTATGCCCATAGTATCCCTCATACCGCTTCACTCTCCTTTACAAGCATATCTTCAGTAACATTCTTTTCCAGCATTACACCGCAGCCTATGCGCGCATCAGCGCATATTTCCGCTTTTTCGCCTATAAGGGTAAGCTCCTCGCAGTATGCGCTCTTTTTAAGCCGGACATTAGGGCTCTCGCTGCCTATAACGGCGTTCCGGCCTATAACCGCGCCTTCGGCTATCACCGCGTTATTGACAACGGCGCCCTCTTTTATAATGCTGTTAGGCATTATAATGGAATTATACACCCGGGCGCCCTCTTCAACAATTACACCCGTTGACAGCACCGACCTTTTAACCGTCCCATATATCTTGCAGCCTTCTGTAATAGCGCAGCCGCTGACATTGGCCCCTATTGAAATATACTGCGCAGGCTGGCCGCTGTTGCGGGAATATATGCGCCATTCGTCGTCGTTTAAATCTAATACAGGCTCGGCTCCCAGCAAATCCATATTGGCCTCCCACAGGCTTTTAACTGTGCCCACATCCTTCCAGTAGCCCTTAAAGGAATAGGCGAAAAGCCGCCTGCCGTCATTCAGCATAGAGGGAATAACATCCTTGCCAAAATCATTGGAGCTGTCTGCGCGCCCCTCATCCTGCTCTAAATACTGCTTTAAAACCTCCCATGAAAATATGTAAACTCCCATACTGGCCAAAGTGCTGGCCGGCTTTTCAGGCTTTTCCATAAATTCACGGATTCTGCCCTGCGCGTCCGCCGCCATTATACCGTATCTGCCAGCCTCGCTTAACGGCACGTTAAATACCGCTATAGTCGCGTCCGCCTTGTTCTCCTTATGGAAATTGAGCATAAGCCGGTAATCCATTTTATAGATATGGTCTCCCGAAAGCACCAGCACATTTTCGGGCGAAAACTGTTCCAGAAACTGAATATTCTGATATATGGCGTTGGCAGTGCCCTTATACCATTCTCCCTTCTTCCCCCTTACAAAGGGAGGCAGCACAAACACGCCGCCGTTTAATCTGTCCATATCCCACGGCTGTCCGCTGCCGATATAGGTATTAAGCTCCAGGGGCTGATACTGTGTAAGCACGCCTACGGTAGTTATGCCCGAATTGGCGCAGTTGCTCAAGGGAAAATCTATTATCCTGTACTTTCCCCCAAAGGGTACGGCCGGCTTAGCTATCTTACTGGTAAGCGCGCCTAATCTGCTCCCCTGCCCGCCGGCCAGAATCATCGCAACGCACTCGCAATTCCGCATTATAACTTTCCTCCTAATAATATTTAATCTTTATTTACCCGCGCCGCTGCATTTAACCTTCGCTTAAAGCATGCGATTATTTTTAACTTTAAAAAGTTCCAGGTCCCGCGGCGCCCGGCGAATATTTTAAGCGGGCAAAAAAACGCTTAAATTCAAACCTCTGTTTCTTCTGCTACAGGTTCTATCTCAACTTTGCGCGGGCGCAGAAACAGAGCCGACATGGGCGGAATATGAATATGCAGCCTGTTGGCCTGCCTGTCCTGGGGAAGTTTTTCAGCCGCAAAAATCCTGCCTTCCTCTAAAAGCCCAGAACCTCCCCAGCGCTTATCATCTGTATTAAATACAACTTCATATTCTCCGGCATAGGGCGCGCCCATCCAGTAATCAACTCTGGCAACAGGAGTAAAATTAATGGCGGCGATAATAATATCTCCCTCCTTAACTCCCTTGCGCATAAAGCTGTAAACACTTGACGAGGCGTCATCCGGATTTATCCATTCAAAGCCTGCCCAGGAGCAGTCCTGCTCCCAAAGCGCTTTATTTTCCTTATAAAACGCATTCAGCGCCCTGGTAAACATATATAAATCCCTGTGGGTCTCATATTTAAGCATAAACCATTCCAGCGCCTCATAATATTTCCATTCAGCGAACTGACCAAATTCACTTCCCATAAACAGCAGCTTTTTGCCCGGATGCGCATACATATAGGCCAGATAGGTCCGCAGGGAAGCAAATTTCTGGTAGTAATCCCCGTACATCTTATCCAGCAGGGTCTTTTTGCCGTGCACGCATTCGTCATGCGAAATAGGCAGGATGAAATTCTCGTTAAAAGCATACAGCATTGAGAAATTCATGAGGCTGTGGCAGCCGCTCCTGAAAAGCGGGTCGGTTTGCATATATTTCAGCGTATCGTTCATCCAGCCCATGTTCCATTTGAAATTAAAGCCCAATCCGCCCTCGTGGACCGGAGCAGTAACCATGGGATAAGCGCTTGATTCCTCCGCAACCATTAAGGCCCCGGGCCATCTCTTGAAAATTTCGGTATTCAGCTTTTTAAAAAATTCTATTCCCTCAAGATTGCGGTTATCCCCCTGGCTGTTGGGGCTCCATTCTCCCTGGGAACGGCCGTAATCACGGTAAAGCATACATGAAACTGCGTCCACTCTCAGCCCGTCTATATGATATTCGTCCATCCAGAATACAGCGCTGCTTATCAAAAAGGAGCGCACTTCATTTTTGCTTACGTCAAACTGCAATGTGCCCCACTGCTTCTGCTCGGCCATGGAGGAATTGGGATATTCGTATAGCGGAGTACCGTCAAAAAGCCTCAGGCCCTGCTCGTCCTTGGGAAAATGCGCGGGCACCCAATCCATAATTACGCCAATTCCTTTTGAATGCATTGTATCCACAAAATATTTAAAATCCTCAGGCGTTCCGTAACGGGAGGTAGGAGCAAAATAACCCGTAACCTGATAGCCCCACGAGCCGTCATAAGGGTGCTCGCATACAGGCATAATTTCCAGATGAGTATATCCGTTCTCCGACAAATATGCGCTTAAACGGTCGGCCAGCTCCCGGTAATTATAAAAGCTGCCGTCCCTGCGGCGTATCCAGGAACCCAGATGCGCTTCATAAATAACCATCGGCGAATTATAATATGTACTGCGGCTCCGCTTTATTCTGTAAACAGAATCGTGCCATTTATATGAATCGCACCAGGTGCATGAAGCGGTGCCCGGCCTCAATTCAGAAAAACGCGCGCATGGGTCGGCCTTATATACTATATTCCCGTCAGCATGCTTTATTGCGTATTTATATAACTGGCCCGCCTCCAAATCCTCTATATAGGCTTCCCAGATGCCGCCGCTTTGAGGAATAAGCTGCATCATATCCCTGCCGCACTGCCAATCGTTCCACTGGCCGACTACGCTTATCTCCTGAGCGTTTGGGGCCCAGACGGCGAAATAAAAGCCCTCAAGCTGCCCGGTACTGTTAAAAACGGGACGCGCTCCAAGCATATCTGCCAGCTCGGAATGTGTCCCGTCATGAAACATGGCTATATCATCGTCAGTAAGCATACGGCTCTTTAAACGCCCCTTTATTCCGCTGCTCATTCTTTCGCCCTCCCTATTTTAATTTTAATCTTTATTTTATTTTAACAAACCGGAGAGCGCATGTCAATACCGGCATTGGAAATATTGTGTTAAATTTTGAATGAAACGGGCACGCCAAAAGCACGCGACTGCATAAACTGCGCATATCCGGAAAGCAGACCCGGAAATACTAATTCCCAATAATTTATTTGCAAATCATGCAAGACGGCGGACAAGACATCTACGGGACACAAATACTATTATAAATATTTAATTTGCAAATCCAAACTGCCTCTAAACCGCCGCCTCCTCGCAGTTAGCATTCAGGGGCACCATTATGCTGAATATGCCGCTTCCCTGCTTATCATAGCGCTGCACGTCAAAAGCCGCGTTTGAAGCGTCCAGCTCCTTGAAATTGCGCAGTATTTTCAATACCTCCAGCTTTATGCTCTCCAATACGCCGCCGGCAATTTCTGCGCGGTCTGCCATAAGCACGTTTTTCAGCCTCTCCTTGGCTACGCTGCCCGATTTGTTTTTCCTTGAAAACAGTTTTTTTATAAAGCTCATATGTATATAACCTCCTCAGCCCGCTTTAGCTTCAATCCCCAATAATCTCATGAAAAAAGCGCCTATCC
>ERZ827528.1212-NODE-1212-length-27497-cov-7.438197_pt1 | contig 27497 bp, 29 predicted proteins | sample MGYA00519768_ERZ827528 | MGnify/ENA primary metagenome ERZ827528 (study PRJEB31778, sample SAMEA3449343) | human gut metagenome | biome: human gut; feature: human-associated habitat; material: faeces | place: United Kingdom | collected 2010/2012 ...
TATTATCTCTTCCTGTGTACGCTTTTGCAATCTTAATCGCATTCTCGTCTGCCTCGCTTCTCTTAACATATCGAATTTTTCCTTTAATTGTAAAAGAAAAAGGTGCAATCCCAGCGTTTGCTGTTATTGTACCTTTGCTTGTTTCGTATTTATTTCATGGCATTACTATAACACAATCTCCGGCAAATACCATCGTCAGCGTACACAAAATTATTGTTTATAGGGCACAATAATATATTTATTAACGTGTTCCGGTTAATAATGTTTTAAAGGGAGAAGCCAACTTTGTTTTGCACAAAAAATAATAATAATTTTGAATATTATTCTGATTTTTATGACAAGTTGTTTGTAGAACCATATATCCTCATGTATTTATTGACGACTACGTTGGATAGATGTATACTAAAAATAGTTTTGGGGGTGAAAGATATGAAGATAAATAAAAATATAATTGCTAGTTTAATTTATATTATAGCATCTATCTGTTTTTTCATTTCATATCTTGTTGGACGTAATTTAATTTTTTTATCTATAGGGATATTAATGCTAGTTATGTTTGTTATGTTTTATAGGAAAGGAAGGAAAGAAAATAATGAGAAGTAATGATTTACTTTTATCATATACATTCAAACACAAAATTTTATCTTCTTCCTGCTTTATAATTCCTCCTTTTATTGCATTATCGATTTTAATTATTGACATAAAATCCAATATTAAAAATACTATACATACAATTAGAAAAAAATAAAATAAAAATGTTATTAATCTATTATTCTTCATAAATAAATCTCCTATTTTACTTACAAATTAATTAGATCCCCATGCATAACTACCAGTTTGATACCTTAAAATATACTGCATTTTTATATTTAGTATTTTTCTTAATTTTACTCTTTTTCGCATAAAAATTTTCCTTTTTGTGGAAGAAAATTCGCTGCTACCGTTTCCGAATTTTCTACTTCTGAGATGATTTTCTTACTATTTTCATCATATTTTGCAATTATTAATTTTTTTTCCAATAGCCTGTCGATAAACAGCTTCCATAGCTATTTTGTTTTGCTGCATGGCACTTAATGTTGCCTCACTGATTTCTGCAATTACTGTTGTTCCATCCTCATCATCGATATTTAAACACAAATATTTTTTATTTTTACCATTACTGCATACGAACAAGATAGGAATGTCGAATGTAACCAATATCTTTTCGAGATACAATTGTCCAATTTCTTCCACATTTATCCATTTTTTCACTTAACATCCTGCTCCTTTTAACCTATAATCTTCCAAATAAGACCTACTTAACATACTGAAAAGACTGCGGAGCTCTACTTATCCCATAATCTTTCAATTCTTTTGGCATTTTATATTCAGTGATATTTTTTAATTTATAAGCGACTGCCTGGTTTCTGCCTGCGTAATATCGATCAAAGAATCTCTTATCAATTCCTGCTTTTTCCTTTGTTCTTTCCCAGATGATTTCTGGAGTATCAACAAGAATATCCTCAATTTCAGCTTCTCCCATCACTTTCATAACGGGAGACGTAGAGTAGATTAATATCCTATCCACAGGTTTTTTACATATTCTTTTTCTGAATTCATATCGTTTTGTTCCATTAAATATATTTTTTACATAATCCGGATGAATTGGTAGTAGTATTGTATACATCATTTTCACCTCATTCCATATTTTGCTTGACTAATAAGCGATGAATCCCTGCTATTTTTTCACTGTTCCACTACAACATAAACCGTTTTTGAACAATCGCAAATATTTTCATAAAACTTTATAAATTTTTTCGACCGAAATGGGTCTTTTGCATGATTATTGTTTAACCCAAGAGCATTATATATCGCAAAACAATGATGTACTGCTTTTGCTCTGGCAACTACTTGATTTTGTGTGTTTTCTTCTTTCTGATAATCTACTTTGTAGATGGATATTGCTTTGCATTTTTTATTATCATCATACCAGATTGCGACATCCGATGCACATCCTTCAGCCAGCAAACAGACATCCAGAAATATATTTGGTTCATTAATGGCAATGATGCCATATTCAGATTGTTCCAGTAGTTCAATTATTTCATTTGTCATTTTTGTTTCCTTTCTACTTCTCCTATTTTTACTTATTATTAGTATGATTGTTTTGGAATTTTTTAATTTTTCTGTGGAAATAGGAATGTTCGGATACCAAGGTGTGAATCCTTAGATATTCAATGACTAGGTAATTTATTTTAGTCAGTATACTGACTTGTTTTATGAGGGATTAAAAGGGAAATTTATCGATTTTGCGGATAAGAATGGATGAAAAAATGGACTATAACTGGGGTCAGATGTATCTCATAGCAGGTAAATGAGGGGGTTCATGGTAGATTCAACATTCCGTTACCTGCTGCTGAATGCTTCCTAAAAATTTTTTTTCACAGAAAAAGGACTGTATTAATTAATATATTATACTTTCCATGGAAAAAAAATTTTTAGTCAGTATACTGAAATACACTCTCCCGCGGCAATCATATTTTTAGTCAGATTACTGGATAAAAATATTTTTCTCCAAATTGTAGAGGATTGTATTGATGATGGTCAAGGTGTTCAGGTATATTCTGGGGAGGTTTCCCGATACGGAAAACCATAGCTCAGGTAGGTATTTGATGCAAAATCGATATGTTTTTATAGGAATATGATAGGAATTCTATAAGGTCCAATATATATCCTCTAAAGAGGGTAGGTTTCCAAATACCTTCACTTTTATTTATTTTTAGTCAGATATCTGGTGTTAAAATACATAATCTTTCATACTAAGAATAAAGAGATAAGGAGTAGTCGCAGATTATGATAAATTATTTAATTGATTCGGAAAATATTGGAACAAAATGGATATCATATTTAGACGAAAATATAGAGGAACTAGATAAAGCATTTTTGTTTTACACCGATGCAAGTAAATCCATTTCTTGTAAAGAACTCAGTGTATTATTTAGTTTTATCCATCAACTCGAAACAATACATTGTCAAAATGGTACAGCAAATGCCCTCGATTTTCAATTAGTCTCCTATTTAGGATATTTAATACGAATGGATACAAAATCAACTTATTGTATTTTATCAAAAGACAAGGGGTATGATGTAGTGGTTAATTTTTGGAAAGAAAAAGGAATTCATATTTATCGGTGTGAAAAATTTATAGAAGAATTAGAATTAAAACAGATTCAGGATGTTTCAAAACTTAAGGAGAATTCTCCTGCTACTAATCTTGATTTTGTCAAAAATATTTTATCTGTACCAGTTCCTGCCAAAAAGAAAAATCTTCTCCCTCCTTTGGGAAGTCTACTGTCGTTAAAGAAAAATAATCCTACATTAAAAAGGATCACAGAAATCGTCCAATGTGCAGCATCTTCTAACGAAGTAAAAGCACTCTTTCACTCTTCTTTTGGAAAGAAACAGGGGACAAAATATTATCAGAAAATAGAAAAACACTTGAGAAAATATTATAATGAAGTTTAATTAACTATGTTAATTACAATGATAGAATATTTTATAATAAAAATGAATTTTTCATATAACAAAGGAGAAGGAAATGACAGACTCGATCATACGCTTAACCAAAAGCGAGGAAAAAATTATGAAGATGTTTTGGAAACAAAACGGAGAACCATTAACATCATCGGAAGTGGTGGAAGCTTCACCGGACCGTAACTGGAAGGCTTCCTCTGTACATTTGTTGCTTAACAGCTTATTAAATAAAGGCGTGATTGAAGTAAGAGGTTTTAAAAGAACGGCAAAGAATTATGCCAGAACTTTTCAACCATCTCTTTCAAAAATAGAATCAACCTACATTATATTATCATAGAAAAAAAGAACCCATATCATCCGGCATGAGTCCTTTAAAAGAATCCGATTCTATCTACTTAATTTTCAAAACAAATCCTCTTTTAATCCCATATTTTATCAACTGTTTCCAATAATTCTTTTGCTTCTTCAATCTGTGTAATATATTTTTTTTCTCTTCTTCGAATAGCTTTTGATATTTCCTTTTGAACATTGATATCTTGTTTTTCTCCTGCATTATCAATGATAATCATATCTACTTGCTCTGGAGTTAACTCTATTAGTCCTGTTGAACCTGAATAAAAACACGCAATTTGCTTTTCGCCGAAACCACATCTTAAATAATCCGTCAAATAGTACGGATCAATTATTTTTTTATCTACTCTAATTATTGTAACGTGCCCATCTGCAATGGCCGGGATATCTTTATCATAAACACAACATTTTCCAAGCGTACCTTCTCCGGTTGAAGCTAATAACACATCCCCTTTTTTGACAATATTTCTGTTCTCCATATTATCTTCGGATCGTTGAACGTACTCATCATATAATGATTTTTCAATCCAATCAGAATCTGGAGTTATCAAAATTTCTCCAAATCTACTAATATTGCTTCCTGCTTTAACAACTAATGCAAATCCGTCTTTCTCATCAACATAATATTCTGAACTTGGACTTATTCCCCGTGCTGTTTCAATTGTATTTAAATTTTTTATTGATAAACAACCTGTACCCTCAAGTTGTTTAAATTTCTTTCTAAATTGTGGTTCCCAATATTTATAATCTAATCTAAACCCTTTATCATATGCGATCTCATTTGACCAAATATCATATGCTTTCCAATGATATCCTTCTCTTTCTTCACCTAATTCATGATTTAATACTTTTTTTCTAATCTCATCCAGAAAAATAATATTATCAAAGCCACGTATTTTATCTCCTGATCCCATATATCCTAATGAATCAAGTGCACAAAATGTTACTTTATAATTATCTTCAAGATCCACATCTATAATCTCTCGTTTTTCCAAGTACAATACACTGGATTTTACATTGATCTTGTTAGGTTTGAATGTTTCTGGTGGCAAGTTTATAACGGCTTTAATGATACAGTTTGCTAATATATACCTTCTTAATTCCCAGCCCTTACTCGTATTAAGAACGCCCTCATCAATTACTGTACAGATTTCTCCTCCTGGAACAGTACAATCGATCATTTTTTGCATAAATAGATATTGTCCTTTTGTTGTACTTATTTGAAACTGCTCTTTATCACTTTTTGATAAAGAATCCCCTTCCGCTGTTCCAAAAGGCGGATTTGTCATAATCAAATTACAATCAGGCTTTGTTACACTCCAATTAACTGCTTTAGCTGAAAGGCTGTCTTCATGGACAATGTGTGTATGTCCATCACTTGCAATTATCATATTCATTTTTGCAGATGCAGCAACCCCTCTATTAGCATCTGAACCATAAAAGATATCTTCCTTTATTCTTTTCACGCATTGGTCATAGCTTTCTTTTGTAATATCTCGATTTTTCAATTTCACTTGTAGTTTGCCTAAAGCTTCTTGCATTAAATAAACCAAAAATCCCCCTGTTCCACAAGCTGGATCCAACACTTTCAATTTACTTCCCATTATCACTGAGTTAATTATTTTATCTTCTCCAATCAAACAAGTCATAACCTGGACTAATTCTCTCGGCGTAAAATATTGCCCCAGTTTTTTACCTTTTAATGTGGCTCTGACATAATATTCGAAAGCAGCACCCTTTGAATCAACATTACAATCACAAAAAGAAACCGATGCTAAGTCTTTAACTAAACCTAAGAATGTTTTTGGATTTTCTAATCTTAATGGCTCTATGAGAACTTCCCCATAAGATGTATCAGTAACTATTTGACTAATCATGCTTTTTATCGCATTTTTTACCTGATCAGCATTTTGTATTGGATATTCCGCCAATTCATAAAATCTATATGAATAAGGTAACGAAAAACTCTCGTCAAGATCGTTTTTTTCTTCTAATAGTTTTAAGAATAAAAGTTTTGAAAAATCCGCAAAGGCATAGTCCTCATCCTTTTCTATTTTTCGAATGGTATTATGACCCCTCGCAAATAATGCATTTAATTGACGCAATGGAAGTCCATGTCTATATGGTAATGACTCATCATTCGAAATATTTATTATCACTTCATCAGGCTTAATTCTTAATGTTTTTACAACTTTTTCAATTTGTGACCGACTTGGTACTTTATCTGACCTTTTTCCGTTCCATATTATTCTTTGTTTATTCTTAGTATTAAAACACTGTATATCTTTTCCATTTGTAACGACTACAAAAGGAACTTTTATTTCTTTTGATCTGGCATACAAAATAGCCTGATCTCTATCTTTTTTCGTTAAATTTTTCCCCAGTCTTTTAGCTTCAATCAAAAAAAATGGTGTTTTTTTACCCAATGTCACCAATATATCAACATATCCTTTTGTATATCTATCAGTTGTTGATACAGCAGTCTCAAAATCAAAATCTTGCTCGATATTATATCCTCTTCTTTTCATGTATGGCAAAATCTTTTTTATGACAGTTTCAGTTTCCGTATTAATGCTACCCATATTCCTAACCCTCCTATAAATGCCTTCTTACTAGCCGTTTTCTTCGTCAGCAGCACCGATTTAATGGTTACTGTCTTTAAGCTCTTGCATTTATAGAACGCATTGTTGCTGATTTTCTTTACGTTAGTGCCGACAGTTACCTTACTAAGTTTCTTATTACCGTTCCTTATATTATTTTGTTGAAAGCCTTTGCTCCCGGCTCCCACTTTCGTTGCTTGTATGTGCTGTCAGGGAGTTCGTCTCTTTCTCCCTAAAGCAAAAAGAGGTTTTATTTAGATAATTTTCTGCATCCGATAAATTACATTTTAAAAATGTATTTTCTTTTGGCAGATCCAACCTATCAATATTATCGTGATTAACTATCCTACTGTTTTCTTTTCCTTCCAAGTTTCTTTCTACAACATACAATTCAGAAGACATTAAAAAAGCAGATGATATATCTATCTTTTTATATACAAGTTGCCTTAAAATATTTATATCTGTCTTTGTTATAATCCATCGTTGAACATAACGAATTTCTGAACAAAGGCAAAGATATAAACTGTTATTAGAATCTGTACATGTAAATATAATAGGTTCGTATTCAAATTCAAAAAAAACATGATCTAAATGCATATCACCTATATGAAATATATTTTTAAAATATGCTGAATCATTTTTTATCATTACTCACCTCTTTGTTTTAATCCATAGCCTGCATCCTTTATGCGGAAACTGAATACCGGTATTTCTTCCAGCAGGGCTTCACTTCATGTCAGTGGGGATACCGTTTTTCCGCCCACCCATCCCATAATCTAAAGAGGTAGGGGAATTCTTGTTTTTTTATAAAGTCCGTCCTCCTTTCTTATATAGTATGACAGAAATCTCACTTATTCGATTTTTCTGTAGAAATATTTTTTTATCTAATCTCTTTGGAAAGTCGGACAGATTTTATAAAAAGATTTTTTGTTAAGAAAGGCGGCAAAATACCGCCTTTCCCATCAATCATACCTTTTATTTTTCCTCATTTTCAGTCTTGGGACTCTTTTTCTTCTTGATTTCGTAAATTCCGACACCAATAAGCAATCCCATCGCAATCACAATCGGTACATAAGTCTGCCAGTTGTCAAATGCTCCTGTCATTGGTACTCCCGGTATTGCATGGTCTGTCACTTTATAAACCAAATCGTAAAAATCATAGGTATCATCTGCTTCGTTGTACTTTCCTTTAGAAAGGTCCGCTTTCTGTGCTTTCGCTTCCGCTGCTGTCAACGTCTTAGGGATAGTGATACTGATAGAATCTTTTAATAACGAATATCCCGGTAACGTCTTTGTTTCCTTCAGGATGTAGGTCGCACGATGGAGTTTATCAAACAGGACCTCTCCGTTCTCATCCGTTTCTTTTTCGGCAACTTTATCTCCTCTGTTATCATACAGTGCAAAGGTAACACCTTTTAATGGCTTTTCTTTTTCATCATTACTGTATTTAATAACTTTGATGCTGCCTTTGTAGGTGATATTGTAAAATCCTACTGTACCGGTACTGTAAATCTCACCATCTTTATCCTTACCGATAACAACAACCGCACTCTTCTTATCATCACCTATTGTTACGTTATCCCCAGAGGTATCAATCTTATCCAGCTCATACATGCCTTCTGTGCCGGACTCCGTAACGGTGTAGCTACCAAGCTCAACATTTTCAAAGACAGCCTCTTTGCGGATCTTGTCTCCGTCTTTATGGTTTTCCTGCTTAAACTTCTGCAGGTCTTCCTCGGTAAACTCTACGGTCTTTGTAAGGTCTACATCCTCACCTTTCCAGTTCTTACCTTTTACATGGAAGGTAAACTTCGGATTGCCATGAGAGAAATATACATCGTCCGGATCAAGGTCTTTGTAAACTTTAATGCTGCCCCGTGTGTATACCTTATTGGTGATGATCGTTGTCGGTAATCCATCCATCGTTGCTTCCTCGTAAGATGGCATGTATCCAACCTGGCTGGCATTTTTATCCGTCACTGTCCAATTCTTTGAGATTTCCTTCCAAGTGTACTCATATGGATTACCATCTGGGTCATTTACCGGTACGTCAGAAATGTATTTCTGCCAGTCGTTTTCATCGCTCAACGTATACTTGTACTTCTCGCCCATGCTCTCGCCATTGCGATATAATTGGACTTCAACGCTTTCTGCTCGTAAATCTGCTTCATTATCATTGTCATCCCAGTCTTTTACAACCATGATACCGTTTTGTAATGTATTAGTTACAGTAGTCAGGTATGCATCTTCATCAGCTGCATAAGATATCGTATATCCCGTATTCGGGTCATCAGTGATCACATCGGTAAGCTGCTCTTTCCATGTATACTTATACTTGGCACCTGTTTGGTCATTATAAGCTTTCAATACCATAGATGAATTTAATGGATCGGATGTATTTCGAGAATCATAATGCCACTCATTATCTTCACTTAATGTTACAGGCTTTCCATATGCAACATCATCCCGGTATAACTGTACCTTAATCTCTGATGGCCGTTTCTTCTCTGCATCATCCTGATCGTTCCATACCTTCTTGATGATAGCGTATGTTTCATTCTCCCCTACATTATCCAGCTTGTACACATACCTTCCATTCATTTTGGTAAGTACCGCATTTTTGGTTTGGTCGTGATTGTAGCCATCTACATAGGACTCCGTAACAGTATAACGGTCTTTAAACTCTGCATCACTCATGCCCTTAATTGTAGACTGATTGAGTACATCAGATGTCGCTGACCAGTTATTTTCTGCTGTTAAAGTAAGTGTTTCCATCGGAGGAGCATTTTTACCTAATGTGCTATCATAAATAGATACTGTCACCTTATCCGGGCGTTTGCCTGCGGCATTACCGTGGTCATCCCAGATCTTCATGAATCCTAATCCGCCCGGTGTATTTTCCATCTTGCCGCTGTCCATGATGTAATGGGTGCTGTCGTTGTCCCCATCGGCTGCCATCTCGTCTCCTGCCCAGGTATGCAGAATCTCGCAGTGAACCTTGTCATCACCAAGACTGCCTTTGAAGTAATAACATTTATCTGGATCTGTGATCTTATATCCTGCCGGAGCGGAGATTTCTTTTACATAATACATATTCTCTCCGCGGTTCTTTATGTAGGCATCACTTGGCAGGTTGCTAAATTCTACGGCATGGGAATCTTCTGCTTCATCACTTTCCATAGACTGGATCAATTGGTCTTTTTCAAAAAGAACATTGCCGTCTACATCGAGAATGTCATTTGCCGCATACAACCCGATCAATGCCCCGCTAATCGGCTGTTTTGTCTCGGAATCGATCTTTAACAGGTCGATGGTGAGGGACTGTCTCGTTTCTTCTACAGCTGTTGTCACGATCGGATGTTCATCGATCTCGATCGTTCCGTCATAATCTTCCGGCCCGTCTACCTGAATGTTGGCGGTAACTGTTCTTGCGATGGAATAATACTTGCTCGTTGGCTTAAAGGTAATGGTTACTTTCTTATCGGATTTACTCCATGGTCCGGTCTTGTTAAAGCTTTCGATATCATCTTTTGTTACCTGCACCTCATCGTCAATACCCTCTGGAGCTAATCCATCAGAACGGATATAGTGGACTTCAAATGTGAAATCATCCGCAGTAAACTGTTCATTGGTATTGGCTGTTTCTGTACCATCTTCGTTTGTGATCTTTTCATCGGCAACACAGAATGTATTGAGCGGTTTTGCAACGATAGATACCGGGATCATCTTCACTTCCTCGGCATCTCCTATTTTTTTGATACCTGCGGAATAGATCGTCTGTACACCGGAACAGTTGTAATACATACGGTCTGCATATAATAAGGCAGCAAAATTGAAGCTGCTCACATCAAGACTGGTAAGGCTCGTACAGCCATTGAACATATCCTGTGCATTTCTCATCTGTGATGTGTTGATGTTATCAAAATTAATCTGTGTTAACTGGTCGCAGCCCATGAACATGCCATTAGACATCGCATTGAAGTTGATGACTGCATCGGTAACACCAGAGGAAATATAATAATTTCCATTTCCATCGCTCCACAGCCATACATCTTTTGCCGGAGTCTTTCCATCGTCTTTGCTGACAGAAACATCTACCGCATCTGCAGGCTGTTTTTCCCATGTAAAAGTGATGGTCTTTGCATTTTTGATAAGAGGATTTAACTTCTCGCCCGTTGTTAAGATATGGTTTACACCTAATGTACGGAAAGTCTCCCCATCGATACCATTTCCATCTTCGGTGATTGTCTCATCGGTAACGGTTGTCTTCTGTGGAGATTTATCCCATGTCAGGGTCACGTCATATTCTTTCGTGTCTAAAGTAAAGCCATAAGGAGCTTCGGTCTCTTTAAAGTAATATTTGCCTAACCAAAATTCTTTGTCAGAGGACATGGTCGCTACTTTTCTATCATGGGTAAACTGGAATGTTCCATTCTTATCACTTGTTGCAGTGCTGATTTCTTGATTAGCTGCCCAAATGAGATTTCCAGCATCGTCCGTGATATCTTCTCTCGCATACAGGGTATACTTTGCGCCTTCTATGCCTCGTTTTTCATAGAGGAAGTTTCCATTAGCATCTTTGCCAGTGAGGTATTCTCCCTGTTTTTCCCCTTTGATCTCACCGTAGATCGGAGTATCTGGATAAGTAAGCGTTGCAGAACGGTTTCCATCCTTATCTGCTTTTGCCTTTTCATCATTTAAGATAACTTTTACGCCTTTTCCTTTGTTTAAGAAGCCAAGCGGGGCTGTCTTCTCAATAAGGTAATACTCACCAAATGGTAACTGGCAGGAAGCATAACCGTCATTGTTTGTATAAAGGCTCCGTACTACCTGTGCGCCTGCTTTCGGCTCGCCTGTTTCGGTATTTACATCAGAAAGTTTGTATAACTCGAACAGGGCCTGTCCTAATGGATGGTTCGTCTCTGCGGAGACTTTTGTTACTTTTAAGTTTACCCAGGATTCTTCGTTCAGGTATTCATACTCGACAGTTTCCTGTGTGTCTTCGGTGATATTGATCGTCTGGTCATCAATAAACTTAAATCCGTCTGCGCCTTTGGTCTGCTTTAAGATATAACTTCCTATTGGAAGATCAGGGCTTGTAGCTGTACCGTCTGTTCCTGTAACAAGGGTACATACTGGTTTAGCATCTTCACCAAGGTCAGATGCATCATAAAGAGCAAATTCGGCTGCGCCCTCCGGCATTGTTACTTCTTTACCATCAACTACACCAGTACGTTTTTTCTTTGTGACTTTGATCCGTCTATGGATCTTTTCATCGACACCGCTGAACGCATACTTTGTTTCTGGTGCACCGGTATCATCGGTGCCAGCTGTATTTTCCATATCGCCAGACCATACTGGAACAAGGGCTTTATAACTTACATCCCCTCCAGTCTGAATGACAACAAATCCATCTTTGTGGGCTGCTGCTGTCCAGTAGGTCACATCATCGTTAGAGTCATCATTTTCTTCACTCTGTTCCCCTACGGTATCTTTCTTTTCATCCTCCGGTTCTTTTTCCGTATCGTTTCCTTCATAAGAACCATCCGAATCATCATTGACTTCCCCTGTTTCGATCTCATCATCACTGTCTACCGGGGCCTCTACTTCTGGTTCTGCATTACCGTTATCTTTGGCAGCTTCTCCGGCATTCGTATGCATCTGTAATACCACAGAGTCCTGTCCTTTGGCATCGGTATTTAATGTACCGATGATAGCATTTTGCGGAAGGCCAGAAACAAACTGCTGATAGGAAGAAAGTGTCTTTAACTTTGCTAATTCCTCTTTTAATGCTTTCACAGTTGTTAAGCCCTTTGCTTTCATAAGGGTCGCTACATCAAGCACCTGGAATGTCGCATCCTGCTCGGCTACAGCATCGGCATTATCGTCTTTTTTCTGTTTCATAACAGAAACTTTTGCCCTACTCTCCTTTATGTCATCGGCAGTAAAGGAATACATCTTGTTAACCTGTTCGCCATGTTTGATGGTCTCCTCTTTCATAGCATCATCCGAACTGAACACTGGGTCTGCAATACTGTATCCGTCCTGTCCTTCGGTCTGTAAGACAATAAATTCTCCCACATTTTCATCTAAAGGAAGATAACCATTTCCACTCTCATCGGTAGTGACCGTGCCAAGAATCTTGGATTCTTCCAGAGAAGAAACATATTCTTTGCGGAGATTTAAGGTGACAAGTTTCATAAGGTCTGACTTTTCAATATCCTTTGCATCGATCACTGTAAAGATAGCCCCAGATTCTGCGGTTTTCTCGTCAGGTTTGTCTGGGTTTTCTACAAGGTTTTTCTTGATAGATAATCCATTTCCTTTGCTGTAGTCCGTTCTTGTGATAGATACGGTCGCTGTCTCACTGTCTCCCTCATAGACTTTTCCATCGGAATCTACCCGAATGGTGATGTCATCGGTATAGGAGTAATCTTCGTCACCGCCTGTCTGGTGGATGTTATACGTTCCTGCCGGAAGGATAGATAGATCTACAATACCAGCTTCATTCGTAGTAACGGTCATTGGGAAAGCAGGCTGTGTCTCGCCAGTATCCCCCTTTGTTTCTCCGGAGGCACCGACAGTTGTTCCCTCTTCCGGAGCATCTGTTGCCGTTGTCGCTTCAGCCGCTTCATCTTTATTATCAGAAGAAACCTGTGTGATCTCAAACTCTGCTCCTTTTTCTGGTGTCTTTTCTCCTGTTCTTGCATCTAACTTATATTTTAACAAAACACAGGCATTGGTATCTACAAAGCTGAACGCATACTCTCTCTCACTCAATGTACTGTTGATAATGACATCAGCGGCATCAGCAAGGGAATACCGGGAGTCCCCGGCGGTCTGTAACAGGGTGTACGTCTTGTCATATGTCAATTCTTTGTTTTCATTCGTGACGATATAAGTTCCTTCACCGTTTGCATCCGTTGTGATGGTGCCAAGCACTGCCTTGCTGCCAGCTACATACTCCTGACGAGCTTTTTGTGTCGTTAACTTTTCAAGGTCTTTTTTGGTAATCTTACTGGTATCAAGGACGGTAAAGACTGCATTGGCCTCTGGCGTTTCTTTTTCCCCTTTTTCCTTGACATATTTTTTAATCTTTAACTGTACATTGTTCTTGGCATATGAATAGGTTACTTTATTTCCACTTGAGATAGTAACCGTCCAATCTGGCACTTTTACACTATCACCCTCTGTATTTTCCTGTTTGACTAAATAAGAACCAAATGGATAATACTTGGATATGGCTTTTCCGTTTGCATCTGTTGTGATCTTTTCAACAACGGAACCACTTTTATACGTTGTTTCTTTATCATTTTCTTTGATCTTGATATTTTGTTGCGTGATGATGTCAAAAGTAATTCCCTTTTCAGCATTTTTCCCATAACCTTTTGTCTTTTCTACCGCGATCCGTCCAGAGATCTCATCTTCTGGTATATTGATGGTAGAATCAAGCTTTTTTTTCACTTCTTTTTGATGCTGTGATAAGGTAAAGGTCAGTTTTTTAGGATATTTTACAAAACCTTTTGGTGCCACAAGTTCCTTAATATAATATTTGCCCGGATACAATTTTGTCTTAAACTTAAGTTTGCCGTCTTTTCCAGTTTTTCCAGTCTCAATTAAAGTATTTTGTCCAACCACTGTTTCGTTAAGCTTTAAATAAGTAGTATCCGATGTAAGAATCTTATCATTGGCATACAGTCCAAAAACAGCTCCCTCTAAAGAAAGTCCAGAAAATCTTTCATTCTTTGATGTCTTTTTAACTGAGATCTCTGCTGTTGCCTGTGGATCAACAAACTTAAAAGAAACTTTTTTATCATTTGCAGAAGTTTTCACCGTTTTCGTCTTCTGGTCCGCAAGGAAATGTCCGGCTGGAGCATTCGTTTCGGTTACTGTCCATGTATGCTTGCTGTTCTTTGCCTTCTTCTTATTGTTATTGAAATTTTCTTCTGCCTGTGACTGTGCGGCTTTTTTTGCAGCGGCTTTATTTGGATAATGCCCTTTTTTTAACTCTTCTTTTTTCTTAGCAGCACTTAAGACGTTCCAGTTTGTTACATAATAGACTTTTTTCGATTTTCCAACAACAGGAACTTTGATTGTTAATCTTTTTGTATAAATACCGTTTTTAGTCTTTTTTATTCCTTTAAGTGCTTTTCCATCAAATTTTACCTCAAAACAACCTGTATCGATATGTGCCCCTGTAGAAGCATCTATTTTGTCTATCTGTAGATCAAAATCAAGCGACAATTTGTCTTTCTTTTCTTTTTCAACATGCTTTGTCGTCGGTTTTTCTACTGCTTGGTATCCAAACCAGCCCTGCTGTGCGGAAAGATGCGGTGTGTAAATAAGAACGTATCCACTGGCCTGTGTTTTTGCGATACCATCCCATGCCCATTCCGTACCAGTTGCCATATTTGCCTTTTTTCCACCTGCCCAGATATAAGACTGGCAGGCATGTCTTCTTGCAGTTGTCCTGCTGCCGCCAAGAAAATACCAGGTAAGGGCTTTTCTTGCCCATGTATAACCGGTACTCTTTGTTACAGTTACTGTCTGCCCGCTTGCAGCATGAAGCTGGGGATCACGACAAAAAGCCTCGCTTCCTTTATTCGCCCCGCCACCAGCAACACTGAAATGATACCATGGTTTGCCATCTTTTCGTTTGGGAACACCATAAACATGCCCACCATATTTTGAACAATACATCTTTGCACTTCCTGCTGCATTTACCTGCATTGTCATCGTGCAGAAAAGAACAGCGAACATAAATAAGAATGATAACTGTCTGATTTTCTTAAACATACTCTCCTACCTTTCTGTGTAATATCCCGGATCATCCGTTCCACCATCGGGATGGGACATTTTAGAATCTACCTGCAAACTGTTATATCCTGTACCATTAGAACCGGATAGCTGTTCATCGCCTTTGAACATATCGCTATCGGTAATGATACTTGCCATGTTGGAATTGCCTGTAGTACTCTTCCAGATCGCGTAATAAGTCATATCGTCATTTGCTTTGATAGTTGTTCCAGGTTTTTCATAGTTATCTTTATCATTTTTATTCAATGTCCAGCCAACTAAAGTAAAACCATCTCTTGTAACCTCAGAAGATGGAAGAGTGATGCTACTCATTACTTTTACTGTTTTTGCTGCAGCATTGCATGTTCCGCCATTTCCATCGAATTGCACTGTTACATTATAGTTTGCTGCAGTCCATACGGCATACAAGTTTAAGTCATTTGTTTTATTAAAAGGTTTGAATACCGCTTTATCGTTATATTCTTTCCTTCCTCCACTTGAGGTAGCCCAACCTGAGAAAACATAATAATCTCTTTTAAAAGCATTTGCTGGCAAAGTAAAATTAGAATTATAAGTAGCCGTAGAATTAGTCATTGAACCACTGGTTGCTCCATTTCCATGATACTTGATCGTGTATTTATTAGCTGTCCAATGGGCATATAATGTTTTGAGACCATCTTTACAGGCAAAAACACGGGTATATTTTGTTCCGCCAGAGGTTTTATCATACCATCCATCAAAACTGTATCCTGTTTTCGTTGGCGTAGAAAAGCCAGTAAAGTATGTACTATCTTTTGCTGTCATTTTAGCAACAGCACTTCCACCTTGGCTGTCAAAAGATAATGGACGAGCTTCATGATAATGCATGCTGTAAGTTGCAGAAGTATTATAAAAACGAAGATGTTCCCATCTACCATTTGGTTTTTTGTTATCAAAAGTGATGATACCAAAGTTATACAGGCTGACTGTCATTTTAATGGTTTTGGCTTCTGCATTGGAAGCATGCTCATTTACATCTGCAAAATTATTAGCTGTGGACGTTCCATCTGGTACATCAAAAGATTTTCCGTCACCCTGCTGATGTGCAGGTTTTGTGTATCCAACACTAAATGAGATATTTACAAAATTTCCACTGTCTGCTTTTTCTGTCTTATATTCTTTTGATGTAAAAGTAAGCTTATATGGATTATTCTTTGATGTGATTTTTCCTGTTAACTTTACGTGTCTAGCCTGTCCTCTAAATGTAGAAGCAGAAGTACTAGAAGCACCACCCCAGCTTGCCCGGATTTGAAGTGTAGATGTCCCTGATGGCCCTGTCATATGGATATACATATTATTTGCTGAATTTTTATAATATGTTTTCGATGTTTTTTCCTCGATTCGTTTCAGAGCGTTTGTTCTTTCTGGATGAATTAATACTACAGTAAGAACAGTTACAAAAGCCACTACCGCTGCTCCAATAACTCTTTTATTAGATAATTTTATTTTCTTTCCGGGCGATTTTCCTATTGTCTTTTCTTTTAAAGACTGTAATGCATTTTTAAATTTCAAAATAAATTCCTCCCTTCAAAACAAATAGGTGATACCTGATACATAACCTTTCCTCGCTTTCCTTTTTATTATCTTCGCCATGCCCCATATATGTTTTATCCAGATTACAATTGCCATAAAAATAACGACTGACATGTCGTATTTATGGCGACATGATTTAACCTCTTGTCAGTGGTGGATACCGTTTCTTCCGCCCGCCACTGCCGCTAGTTAATTACTCAATTCATCTCACTGCCTAAGAGTCAGAAGAATCCTTGCTTTTTATAAAATCCTCCTACCTTTCATATATAGTATGTCAGGAATTTGGCTGGTTCGATTTTTCTATATAAGTATCTCTAATTTCTTACCAGTCGGTCGGATTTTATGAAAAGATGTTCTGTTGAAATATGGCAATAAACAGGATATTCAAATGAGACATAAGTGTCTTTACATTTAATAGTATGATAGATTAGGAAAAAGAGAGTTCACGCTGCCATTTTATAAACATCAATTATATATACACGATGGAATATTCCATTTTATGTCAAAAATGATCATAAAAAAAGGCCGGTTATTCCGACCTTTTCTTGTATAATCATTATTGCTTTAATTAATTTTTTTGACGCAACCACTCAGTTACTTCCTCGATTGTATTTCCTGTAATCATTTCGAAACTTCCATCATCATGCTCCGTAAATGTCTGTTCCGATTCATATTCATCAATTAATTTATCCGCTTGAGATGCATTAAGATTATTAATCTTAACATAGTTTCTAATTTCATTCTTTAACTCTTCCTTCATAGTATATTTCCTTTCTAAGATCATTGTTTTATTGTTCTAATTTTTTTACTGTAAAATAAATCGCAGCACAATATTTATCTCCATCTACAAAAATATTATTGATTTCTACATTTAATTCATTGCTAACACGCTCAATGATATCATCTTCATTATACTCGACATCATATGCCGGACTATATAAAAATATTTCCTTGGTATCTTTTTCCATGTCAAATGTTAAAGACGAATCATCTTCCTGCTCTTGCATGAATTTTAATAAACTTTCCGATGTTGTTACGAAACATTTTCGTTCAAAAAATCTTGAATCCATATTTAATTTTCCTCCAATCTTCTATTGTTTTAATTCCAGTCAATGAACTGTTCGATCTCTTCTTTTTTAATCCCTATTCCATCTAAGAGAAAATCCAAAGTATTAACTGAATCTTCTTTATCCATTGATTGCATCCATACCCAATCAATGATATTGTAGATTATTTTCCTGCCATTATTATCGATTGTAAAATTTTCTAAAATGTATTCCCAAAATTTCTTTTTCATCAAAATTTAGGCGAAGGATACCCCAGCTTAAGAATCCAGGGAGAAATTCGCCACCGTCTTCAGACGGTCCTCCTTTCAGTTAAATAATTCTTCCTTGTATCAACAAACATAAGTTTCTTTGCACTGATATTGCGTTTCTTTACTTTTTCTTCGATAATGTCCGGCATCGTTTTATCTCTTATATCTAGGCTCAAATACAGGCGTTTTTCTCTCCATATCAAAAGCACCATATGCTTCTTCTTTTGAAAGTTCGATAATTCGAGTAACATGCTTAATTTCAAAGCCCAATTTCAATGCATCATTAATCGTATAGTATTGTGCATCCGCTTTTGAAAGCTTTTTTGTTGCACGAATACAAATAGAATCTATATTTCCGTAGCATACTTCCAAATATACAATATTATTATTACTCATTTTATTTTCCTCCAATTCTTATGAAATTCTTGCTTCAATTCTCACTTTCTAAAGAATTATCGTTTTATCTTAATAAAAACATAAAACACCATCATATAAATCTGGCGTAAATTCTTTAATTTCCCATTGTGTAATATCTAATGATACACCTAAAGATTCTAATAATTCTTTTCGTTGACATTTCATTTTTTCAAATGCATCGTTTTCATTATTTGCATAAACAACACAACCAAAATTTTCTTGTGCTAAATAAAATACTTTCATAATGTATTCTCGCTTTCTAAGAGATTACCGTTTCATCCACCTATTACGTTGCAATAATCTTTTTCGTTTATCTCTTCTATATAATCAACATACTTTTCATCTCCATCTTCCTCAAATAAATGATTGTCAATAGCATATTGCAATACTTTATCTTCGTTACTTGTATTTGCCTTAACAAATATAGAATAACCTGCTCCGTCTTTTGCATTATCGTAAGTTACATGTATGTCAAAATATTTCATATTTTCCTTCCTTTCATCGGGCATTACATTTTCTCCTCTGAATTTATAAAAAAAAACTTCCTGTTAAAAACTGTTCATCAGTAAAACAATAATATTTATGTTCTAATGGGTTTTCTTTTCTAACCTCTCTCAATTTATAATCATCAAAGAATCTTATTTCATCGTCATTTTTAAAGATTGCATAACAACCAAAAGGAAGATATGTTCCATCTTTAAATTCAATCTCAGTGTCTGTTACATGAAAAACTTCGTAACTCTTTCCATTTACTAAAATAGTCGAGCAATTAGCATAATATCCAGCCCATGCAAAAGCATTGACTTCATTATCGGATATAATATGTTTATTTCTATTTCTTTCTCTATATTCTAGCATAATTATTTCCTCCATTTTATTTTAATCCATAGCCGGTACCCCTTATGTGGAGACCGTATATTGATGTTTCTTCCGGCGGGGCTTCACTTTATTGCCTTTATGCATTTAAACATTTATTATAAAATTCTGGCAAATATCTTTCTATATACATTTCACTAAATAAATTTTCCAATAATTCTTTTGAATGTAATGTCTTTTCCAGATCTCTTAATTTATATTCGTCATTCCAATAAGCAAAATACCACCTAGTATCTTCTACATCGAATATATAAGTAAAGTCCTCTCCTAATACCTCTGAAAGAAGGTCTGTTTCTACAGGTTTTTCTTCTTCCCATTTTGTGATTTCGTTACAATCTTCCCATCTGTTAATATCCCTAAAAGCTGCAACTGTTCCTCTTTGTTCTAATGGCTTACTCATATGTTCTCTATATGTTTTACTGCCACCTTCTTCGACAGTAGGACCAACATTTGCTGTATTGCCTAATGAAATTAATCCTTTTACTTTATTGACATCCTTGTAAAATTTATATAAAATAATTCCCAATCCATCAATGTAACTATCGCAATGATTATAAATGTATGTATATTTTCCATTCTCTTTAATCGCTATACGTCCTCTTGTACTCATGATTTCGCCTCCAAATATCTTGTAATTTCTGTTCTCTGTCACTCTTTTTTATATTTTACGTTCTACATAATGTCTTACTTTTCCATACTTTTCATCTTCCATCCATTCACCATTTTCAAATATATCTCGTAAACATTGTTTTGCTTCATACTCCGTATCGAAAGCAAAGCAATCTTCCTTTTTTGACAAATCCGTATTTAAATAATCAGGAAGTCCATAATATTTTCGAATAATAGTGTAATATTCTTTACTCATCAACGTATACCTTTCTTTTTCAATAAGTTTTCTATTAAAAATTATAGTTATAGTCTGGATAGACATCGCCAATATTTAAACCTTCCTCATACCACATATGGTCAGAGATTTCTGGTACATCTATAATAATATGGTCTTCATAAGTTTCTTTTACTGTTCCATTAAAGAATTTTCCATCCACATTACATTTCACTTTCTGATTTACTTTAAATAAATGCATTAAATTTGACATATCTTTTTCCTCCAATTCTTATAAAACTCTTTCCGCTTTATATTTATTATCATATCGAATAACATTTCCTTAATTTTTCTGTTATGTAAATCTGACCTTTCCCAGTAACATAGGTTGTCTGAGCAGTTTTTTCACCGTAAGGCGTTTTAAATGTTGACTCTTTCACTTGAAAATATCCAGAGTCAATATACCTCTGATACGGGATATTACTTTTCATTAAGATTTTTTGTTCTCTGAGCCACTGGAATAATTTATTCCTTCCGATCTTAATATGTTCATCATTTAGCAATTTTGCTAATTTACCCATATCGATAAGATTACTAGAATCAGATACCTTGTTTGCAAATGCAACTAACGGTTCTTGTTCCTCTAGCTTGAATTCTGCTTGTTTTCTCGCCTCCTGCTCTTCTTTTAATTTTGTCGCTAACTGAATCAAGAAATCTGGAGAAGTTAAGGCTTTCTCCAAAGTTTCCTGTGTCATATACGCTCCATGTTTTCGGATAGACGGCAGAACCTCATCTGCCACCCAGTCGGAAAACCTTTCTGCAGATGGCTTACGGCTCTTAAAAACAAGTTTGTAAACACCCGATTCGGTAAGAAATTTTTCACCTGCATTATTCAATTTTCGGATGTCCTTATCTCGGACATCTGAGTTTTTAACTATAATTGCCTGCTTCTGATTCATTTGAGCAAGATAATTTCTCACTGCGCTCTCTGAAAGATCTAAACATTTTCCAACGTGCTTTGAATTAAATAACACCCGTCCATTCAGTTCAAATACTTCCACTTTATGTCCTTCGAACATTTTAATATTGTTCATCTCTCAACTCCTCCTACTTTGATATAAAACCAAAATAATGACTATACATTTTTATACCTCCTTACCGTCATTTCTTTGATTCGGTAGTAGTATGAAATTTTGAGAATGGAGACAACAGAGTGTGCGGTAATTATAGGAATCAATTATATATACACGATGGAATATTCCATTTTCTGTTAATAGTGAAATCAAAAAAGGCCGGTTATTCCGACCTTTTCTGCTTTGTCATTGCTATTTTTCTTTATTTTCCTCTGGAATTTTTCAAACTTTCTATAAGTGATATTCTTTTAGAAGTTTCTCTCTGAAAGTTTTGTCCGTAAATGACTTTTTTATATCTTGTAAACGATTTTCTTTTGTCAATCTATAATGATTGTTTATAGAAAGAAACAGCAAAAGCGAAGCCATTAAGACTCCGCTTCTATCTTTCTTTTTATAATCGGTTTTATCAATGAAAACATACATATCAGAACAATAACTGCCAGTATTTTTTGGATGAGGTCATCCTTTTTTATCTCATTTTCTGACGATTCAAAAGTAATTCCCGCTGTGGCATCCACTTCTTTTCCTTTTTTCTCCTTTTTCTTTCCGTTATCTCTTACACAATAAACCAGGTAGCGGTATCTTCCATGACTCTTATATGGGTGACAGGTAACAAGCGTTACCATATCTTTTCCTTTCTGAATCTTTATCTGATCGCATTCATCAGGATAAATAATCTTTATACTTTCCACCCGGTAAGCAAGCTTTTCCCATGGATTTTTAATATACACTTTGTCTCCGGGATTTAACCTTTCTATTTCCCTAAAATAAGGTGCTCCATGATAACCTCTGTGTCCCGCTATGACACAGTTTGTATTCTTACCGCCAATCGGCAAGGAGGTATTCCCTAATACCGTTGCACCTTTTGTCATATTCTCTTCTGTTGCTTTTACATACAGAGGCAGCTTTACATCCATTGCCGGTATTTGGATGTAACCACATCTGTCTTCCTTAAATTCACTCAAATCAATAGAAGGGAACTCAGTGTAGGAAAAAATATCTACAATTCCTTTTTGTCCATCTTTATAAATCCGTTTATTATATGCTTTCATCTGACGGTAAAAAAGGTCTGTTTCTGGTCTTGTGCCGCTTTTTTTGTTCTTTTTGTAACTTTTATCTACTTCTTTTATATACGGGCTGCTTTTTATGTTGATTTCTTGCGTCTGGATTGTAGGGTAAAGGAAAAGTGCTAACCCAAAGAAAATCATGCCAAACGCAAGAATCTTTCCTACTCTTTTCATTAAAATTACCCCCTGTTTTTCTTTTTTGACCTTATTTTCTGAAAGATTTTGAATAATAATAAAAAGATACCTGAAACAATAAGACCAATGATGATTCCCTTACGATAGTTACGCATCCACTGAGAATTTCCAATTTTCTTCTTTTTCTTTTCGTTTTCCCGTTTTTGAGGTACATATTTTGTACGTTTTCCCCGAACTAAAAGCCTGTGTGTGTTCTCTCCATACGGAGTACATGTTATGAGCGTTACATAATCCTTTCCATCTACGATTGACAACTTTCGTGTATCTTCTGGCAACACAACATTAATATCATCTACTTCATAAGCAAGGACTTTTCCTAATACATGGATATAAAACTGGTTTCCCTTTTTTAATTCAGTCAGGTCAGTAAACATCTTTGCTTTATTGATTCCTGTATGTCCCGTAATTACTGCATGAGTACCTTTTCCTCCAACAGGAAGTGACGTACCTTCTAAATGCCCAATACCTTTCTCTAATACTTCATCCGATGTTCCATGATAGACCGGAAGGTCAACACCGATTACCGGGATTTCTAATGTACACATAACTCCAGTATTATCAACAGCAAGTGCATGGTAATATTCTTCTTCGCTGATCCCTTCTGTTGCATCTCCAGAGAAAGGGTCAGTAAGGACTACTTTCGCTTTTCGAAGTTTTTCATTATAAGCTCTTGCCTCTTCTAACATTTTTTTTAGATCATCTTTACTTGTTTCTTTTATTTTCTCATCATAGGTACTTATTGTAGACTGTGCAGCATGTTCATAAATATAATTTGATATCCATGGATATGCTATCAAACAGATTCCAGTAAAAATAATAATAAATTGAATTATCTTTCTTTTCATCAAAATTTAGGCGAAAGACATCCTAAACCCATAGCCTAGAGAAAAATTCGCCACCGTCTCTAAACGGTCCTCCCTTCCGTGAGGTAATTCTTTCTTAACGATACATCTCCGAGTCTGTTTTTATTGGCATTGCTTTTCCAAATGCAAGGATCGGATAGCATACAAACGGAAAGAAACATAATGCAACACCAAAAAAAGTTCCTTTTCCAAAAGTTCTTGCAATCCTTGCACAAATCATAAACTGAATGATTAAATGAATCGTATCGAAAAGTAATACCCCAAGATTATATCCAGCAAAATCTGTAAAAGAATAAGCCGTGGCAAATATGGCACTGAAAATTACAGAAAAAATATCAATCCAGAAAAAACGGCTTTCCCACATTTCTTTAAAGAAAATGTAATGGTTATAAAAAGGAATGATGCCTTCCCATCCTTTTCTTCCAAGTTTATTAAAAATCCTCCAATAAGTTGGAATATAATACAGGTAGAGAAGAAGATAAAATATACCAAAAAGTGTAAGTTTCATAATGTTTTCTCCTTTTTATTTTAATCCCCAGCCGGTATCCTTTATGCAGAGGCTGAATGCCGATGCTTTTCCCGGCAGTGCTTCACTTCATGTCAGTGGAGGATACCGTTTTTTCCGCTCACCACTGATGTTGCATGTATCCTACAATTCATCCCATTAAAGAAGCAGGGGGGAATTCTTGCTTTTTTATAAAAAAATAGGGAAGGGAATCATTTCCCTTCCCCGTTAAGTTTCACTTAATGCACCAAACTAGCAGGCTACTGAATCTTCTTTTTTCTTTTTAGCAATATATGTTCCGCCAACTACAAGGCCGACACCTGCTACAAGCATAACTACCATGCCCTGTCCACCAGTTAATGGGATTCTTGGACTCTTGTCATTCTGGATTGCCATCTTAATCTCGGCATTTGGAGATGATGTATCTCCTGTAGAAGATGTTAACATTGTACAAGGTTTACCGTCCATTGTTGCTGTTGCTGCCTGAATATCGCCTTCATACATATCTGTCTTACCGATGGTGCGTCCATTTGCTGTTTCATTTGCAGGACCAGCAACGGCTTTACCTCCGATATCTGTAGAAGCTGCATTTACAAGCTGTCCGTCTTCATTTTTGATACCTGTTCCATAATTTTTAATAATGGCATCTGCTACAGCAGGTTCAAGGCCGGTTGTACCTGCAACAGAAGCTTTAAGGTCACGTTTTGTCTCATGAACATCAATAATTCCCTGATCCTTTAACAGTGAGTAGCCATCATCTGTTGCAACCTCAGTCAGCTGATATTTATCCCCTTCGAGACCTTTAATATAAAGTCTTCCAGTTGTTGCAGGGGTAAATGTTGTGCCCTGTGCCTTGTCTGTTGTCTTTCCGGTTACATAATATAAACCGTCCTCACCCTTTTTAGCGATTACATAATATGCATCTGTTTTATTGTACAGTTTAAACTGAACCTTTGTAGCATCACCTTTGTTGTCGCTAAATGTCTTTGTTAAATCAATTCCGTAAGAATATACGTAGTTTCTGTCCTGTAAGCTGTTGCTGTACTTATTGTTTGTACGGCTCCATACAAGGGATACATCATTGACATTACCCTTATCACCTAATGTAACGCTTGTATCAGAATTTACAGTAGCTGTGTAATAAAGAACCATGTAGTAATCAGAGTATCCGGCTTTTCCTTCACCTGTCTCATATGGATTTCCTGCACCTTTTACATTCACACCATTGATCTGATTAAGACCTTTTTCTGTCAGTTTAACAGTTGCCTTATTTGCAGTTACTTTTTCAGAACCACTTTCATCATCTACAGAAACTGTTGCGAAGGCTGCAGTATGTTTATTAGCACTAAGGTCCCAAATTTCCTTAGCGGCGTTTGTATTGTTTGCTTCTGCATCCGCTTTATTGTCATAAAATGCAATCTTAAAAGTCTTCTCATTGTATGAAATACCAGTGCTTAGTGCATCTGTGAACGTATACTGGCTGAGATAGGTAGCCTTTGATGTGATATGTGGTAATTTTGATACGATTCGGTAATCAAGAAGGTCTCCCTCACTGGCAGTTGTAGTATCATCGTACTTATAATCGTTACTGTATCCTTTACCATCCTTACCTGCTACATTATTACCTTCTGCTGTATAACCACCACGATTTGCGACATATGCACTGTCGGAAGTATCTGCTTTATTGTCAGAAGCAGTATCTTTATTGTAAACAATCAGAGAATTAGAGTCTTCCGCTCCGGAATAATTTGCTCCTTCTGTAGTGGTTACTTTATCATTCTTATGAGCGGAATCAGAGGAATAAGCATTTCTTACTGCTTTGTCGATTGTTGGGTTTCCAGTCTGATTCTTAGGATATGCCACGTAGTCATATACCCATTTTTCTCCACCAATTTTATCAGTAACACCATCTGCAGCATGGTCTGTCTCTGCGTTATCATCTGCTGTTGTATTTGTAAATGGAAGGCTGACAAAGAATGGATTTACAGTACTTGTTACCTGCTCAGGCACCTTTGTCTCAACCATTAAATATAATCCTAATGCAAGCTTATCTTTACTTGCAAGACCATTAGCATCCGTCTCAAGCACTCCGGTATCGGCCGCCTGTTTATCATCACCATCTGTACTCTGTGTAGCATAATCGATCAGATAAGACTCTAAGGCATTTTTTGCTGCAACATCATCTGCTTTTAAGATTGCATCCAAAGCATCATTGATCTGAGTACTTGTATAATGTAATACCCCTGTATTGTCACATGGAGTAGAAATTCCATCACCAGTCATTACTGTCGCATCGGCTTCGGATAATTTTAAAATGTCTGCTAATGCAGTCGGGATTTCATACACAACCTTTAACTGGCTGCCATCTGCTGTTGTATTGCTATACTGTTCAACATTACCGAGTCTTAAATATGTGAACTGTACTCCCTGAATCGCATATTTAGATAATGCATTTTCAACTCTCATATCTGTCTGACCGGTTGCTTTATACTGCCCCATCGTATATGCACCAGCTGCCTCAGCAGATGTGATATCATATTTATGAACAGTGATACTACCTGTCTTAGACATATCAATAACATCAGCGTGGGCTAAATCTTTAGTATCTGCTGTGTTATTATCTGTGTTTGTACTGGATGCGGCCATTACCGGTAAAGATGTAACAACAGGTGCTGCAGCTGTCATCATCATAGCTGCACTTAAAGATGCAGATGCCATTCTTTTCATGGTTTTACTTATTCTCATACTTTTTTGTACTATAGCGTAGGGACTGTTATACAGTGAGGTACGCCTCCTTTCTTTTTTCCCTTTTAAACCTCTCCTTATTCTATTTTTTTAATCACCTGCTTTTCTTTGTTTAGCACGATTATCTTTCTCCGAGTCATGTAATATTCATTTGAATTTACTTCAGACTCTAAATGTCTTCCGTTTTTCAAGCATTTGTGTATTGATTCTTTATTTATCAAAGCCATTTTTCACTCCGAATTTATACATTTTTATCAATTTATCTTGTCCGGCTCCCCTGAAGGAAGTAAATACCTTGCACTTGGCCTAGGTAAAATTTCAACTTGCGTTCCACCGCCTAAATATTCCCTCCCGCCATATTGCTGTGGCCCGGCAATTCCTATTTGTACTCTCGTTCCCTTTTTTACTAAATATTTTTGTACATGACTAATCTCCTTTTTAAATTCTGGTGTGATAGCCAAAACATTCCTTGCATAATCTATATTAGGTATACTTTTTATTGTCCCCCATGCACCAGGCAATGTTTGTTTTGGGGCCATTGCCATATTAATATAGAAATCATCAGTAACTTCTATTGATAAAATCTTTGAACCATCTTTCCAAGGATTTTTATTTCCAGGAGCTCCTAATAGAGCTGTTTTATTTTGTGTCGTCTTCGGTTTGCTTACTTCCGCCGAGCTCGTTACCTTCTTTGCCTGCTTCTTCACGGTCTGGGTCGTCTTCTTG
>ERZ827528.1226-NODE-1226-length-27276-cov-3.722971_pt1 | contig 27276 bp, 18 predicted proteins | sample MGYA00519768_ERZ827528 | MGnify/ENA primary metagenome ERZ827528 (study PRJEB31778, sample SAMEA3449343) | human gut metagenome | biome: human gut; feature: human-associated habitat; material: faeces | place: United Kingdom | collected 2010/2012 ...
AGCCGCCCCCTGCTTTTGCTCCCCCTGAAAGAACAAGAGAATTTGCGGTAATTTATTTTGCTTTCAGTTACCCCCCGGTTTACAAGGAACTGCACGGTCAGGATGAGTAAAATCTGCCTTTTTCTGTGCTGCTTTCATTCCATGCACGCTACCTGCCGTTCGGCTATGCTTTACCCGGCATAAATTTTATACATTCTGACTCTACAGCCCCGAACGGAGAGAATTTCTTTATTTTTAAAGGCAAACGATAGAAGCGTACTGGATGTATACCCCTTGAGGATAACTCAGAAAAAGAAGGAATTATCCCGTTATGAGGCTTGCAGTTCCTTGTAAACTGAGGGTATTAACAGCCTTAATAAAGGATATATTGTAATTTAGATAATTTAATCTTATTTTAATCATATATGGCGCTATAAATATCTCCAAATTTTTATTGAATTTTCTTATGTTGTATGCTATACTCTATTATCAGAATTATATTTATATTGGAGGTGGTTCCATACATGGACGACGGCCCTAGTTGTCATCATAAAAAATGCCGCAATGCAATAATTCCGTGTAGCGCTATGCATTGCTGAGGCAAGGCTTTTTTCCTTTGAAAGGAGAAAGGCCGGAATGCTTTAGCTTTATAAAACGGGGAAAGAGTAAAATTATATAAAGCAAGCTCTCTAAAGGCTGTTCTTTTCGGCCTGTCCCTAAGCATTATTGCCCTTAATAAATCGGGCATACTATTTTTGGAGGAATTATTGTGTTGTCATCAGTTATTTTGTTGATTGTACTTATTTTTATTAATGCTGCTTTTGCCAGCGCTGAAATAGCCGTTATTTCCTTAAATGACGTTAAGCTTAAAAAGCTTGCTCCCAAAGGGGAGAAGGATAAACGGGTCAAGCGCCTGAAAAAGCTTACCGAACAGCCGGCCCGGTTCCTGGCGACTATACAGGTTGCCATTACTTTGGCCAGCCTGCTGCAAAGCGCGTTTGCCGCTGATAATTTTGCCGAGCCTTTGGCGGCTGCTCTGCTTAACGCCGGCGTGCCTCTTTCGCAGGGAGCGCTGGAGACTATTTGCATAATTGTAATTACACTTATCCTTTCCTATTTTTCTCTTGTTTTTGGTGAGCTTGTACCAAAGCGTATAGCTATGAAAAAAGCTGAGGCTTTGGCTCTTGGTATGTCCGGAGTACTTTTCGGCGTATCTAAGCTTTTTGCGCCCCTTGTTTGGCTGCTGACTGTTTCTACAAACGGCATACTCCGTCTTATAAAGATAAATCCTGAGGAAGAGGAAGAAAAGGTAACAGAGGAAGAGATCCGCGGCCTGCTTTTGGAGGGCAACGAACAGGGCACCATTCAGTCGGAGGAAAATGAAATAATTCAAAATGTCTTTGAATTTGACGATACCGACGTGCAGGAAATATGCACCCACCGCCGGGAAATTGTCGCTCTGCATATGGAGGACGATGAAGAGGACTGGGCGCAGACCATCTTTGAAAACAGGCACACCTTTTATCCAATCTGCGATAAAACCATGGATGACGTTATAGGCATTCTGGATACAAGGGATTATTTCCGAATGAGCGACCGCAGCAAGGAGAATTTAATTGCGCATGCTATGCAGATGCCCTTGTTTATACCTGAAACCATGACGGCCAATGTGCTTTTCCGCAAGATGAAGGAGAGCCGGACATATTTTGCGGTAATAGTGGACGAATACGGCGGGCTAACGGGTATTATCACTCTTCATGACATTATGGAATCTCTGGTAGGGGATTTAGAGGAAAAGAACGAGCCGCCCAGACCCTCGGATATTGAGCAGCTTAAGGAGGATGAATGGTCCATTCAGGGCTGCGCGCCATTAGACGATGTGGCTGAAGAACTGGATGCAGTTTTGCCTACAGATACTTATGACACTTTCGGCGGATATATCTGCGGAATGATAGACAGGGTGCCTAATGACGGCGAGCGCTTTAGATGCGAGAGCGAGGAGCTTGTTATTGACGTTATGGAAGTAGAAAACCATACTATAGGCGCGACCGTTGTCAAGCGCAAGGAAAAAGCTCCTGACGAAGATGAGAATACAAAGCCTAAGCGCAAGGCGCTGGAAGCAGAATAAGATTTTAAGTCTGTCTCGTCCGCCCATTCCGACACACCGGCATTTATACTTTTAAGTCTTACTCCCGATGTCCTGTCCGAGAAATCGGAGGGACATCGTGGAGGGACATTAAAAACCATTTACATATTGAGTTGTCAAAAGCCCTGATAAATCAAGGGTTTCCGCCATAGTGGTAGTAATAGGCGAAGTAGATTTTGAGTTTAACGCTGCGGGCAAGCATTCCGCGGCGTTTTTTCATGCGTTTAAAGCAAGCTGATTTTTTATTATGAAGCTACCCTCAGTTTACAAGGAAGACGGTCAGAAGGCATAAAATATGCGTCCTGCTGCGTTGCTTTGATTCCATGTACGCCCGGTACATGTCGTTTCTGCGCGCTTTACCTGGCACAAATTTTATGCCTTCTGACTCTGGAGACCTCAAACGGAGAGAATTTCTTCATTTTCAAGGCAGACGAAGAAGGCGTACTGGGAGTACGCTGATGGAGGATAACGCGGAAAATGAAGAAATTATCCCGTTTCGAGGCGTGTAGTTCCTTGTAAACTGAGGGTGGACTTTTGCTTGACTGCGAATGCAAGTTGCGTTAGAATATTTTAAGTTAGTTTTGCTTAACTGCTGGCCCGAACTGGCCGCGTTTGCTCTGCAAGCAGGCCTGGGGTTCAAAAGCAGCCGGAATTTTCGCGGCATACGGCATGATATTAATGTAATTAATTGTGCAGTGGATGATAAAAAACCGTTGTAAACTTATGAGAAACAGCTATAATAAATTAAGGTAGGTGATAGAGTGAAAACTGAAAAATATAATGTTACCGGCATGACTTGTGCGGCCTGCCAGGCAAATGTGACACGCTGCGTTCAAAAACTGGACGGTGTAGAGGATGTAAACGTGAGTTTGCTGGCCAATCAGATGACCGTATCATATGATGAACATAAGCTCAGGCCTGAAAATATAATAAGCGCTGTGGAGGGAGCCGGCTATGGGGCGTCCAGCATGGAAAAAGCCCTTGAAAAAGATACCGGCTTCAGGGGAGAATGGCAGTTAAGAAAAAAGCAGGCTGAGGACAGCCGGCAAAGTATGAAAAGACGGCTGATTTATTCGGTTGTCCTGCTGGTGCCCCTTATGTATATAGCAATGGGCTCAATGCTGGGCCTGCCTGTCCCCGGTTTTTTTACAGGCACTCAGAATGTGCTTGTTTCTGCGCTGGCTCAGCTGCTTTTAACTGTGCCTATAATTTTTATAAACAGGCATTTTTATCAGTTTGGCTTTAAAGCGCTGTTTCACGGCGCGCCCAATATGGATTCCTTGGTTGCCATAGGCTCAGGGGCGGCTCTGGTATATGGGCTTTTTGCAATGTTCCGCATGGCCTACGGCTTTGGCCATGGGGACATGGAGCTTGTGCATGAATACGCCCATGCGCTGTACTTTGAATCGGCGGCCATGATTCTGACGTTGGTAACGGTGGGCAAATATCTTGAAGCCAGAAGCAAGGCTAAGACTTCGGATGCTCTGGATAAGCTTATGGATTTAGCACCGAAAACGGCGGTTGTATTGAGAAACGGGGAAGAAGTAACTATACCTGCCGAGCAGGTGGCCGCTGGGGATATTGTTGTAATCCGTCCGGGCGAGGGCATACCGGTTGATGGTGTTGTACTTGAGGGGCACGGCTATGTTGACCAGGCCGCCATAACGGGCGAAAGCATTCCGGTAGAAAAAAATCCCGGCGATACAGTTATATCGGCTACTATTAATAAAAACGGTTCCTTTCAGTTTCAGGCCTCTAAAGTAGGGGAAGACACCACTCTTTCGCAGATTATCCGCCTTGTGGATGAGGCGAGCAATTCCAAAGCGCCTATTGCGCGTCTGGCTGATAAGGTAAGCGGTATTTTTGTGCCGGTAGTTATAGGCATAGCTATTGTAACCGCTGTTGTATGGATGGCTGTTGGCGAAGGATTTGAGTTTGCCCTTTCAAATGCCATATCGGTGCTGGTTATTTCCTGTCCCTGCGCACTGGGGCTGGCTACTCCCGTTGCTATAATGGTGGGCACGGGCAAAGCTGCCGAAATGGGCATTCTTATTAAATCGGCCGAGAGCCTGGAAAACCTTCATAACGTAGATACGATAGTTTTGGATAAAACGGGTACCATAACCTCAGGCAAGCCGGCCGTTACCGATATAGTGCCGCTGACGGCGGAGTTAAACGGGGAAGAATTGCTTATCCTTGCAGCCTCTGCCGAGATGGGCAGCGAACATCCTCTGGCGCAGGCGATAGTAGATAGGGCCAAAGCTGAAAAGCTGCCTTTGATCCAGGCTGAAAGCTTTGAGGCGGAGTCGGGCCGGGGAATAAGGGCTAAAGTAGACGGCAAAGATATTTTAGCGGGCAACGCCGTTTTTATGGAGGAAAACCGACTGCTGGACGGCGCTGACGCGGGAACGGCTTCTGAGCGTGCGCGCACTCTTGCGCAGGAAGGCAAGACCCCGTTGATATTTGCACAGGATGGGAAATTAATAGGTATAATAGCCGTAGCAGATACTATACGCGAATCCAGCAGAGCGGCCATAAAAAGGTTTGCCAAAATGGGGCTGAAGGTGGTTATGCTGACAGGGGACAATAAAGTGACTGCCGAAGCTATCAGGAAGGAGCTCAATATCAACGAGGCCATAACCGATGTGCTGCCTACTCAGAAGGAGGCCCATATCCGCGCGCTTCAGGAGCAGGGACATAAAGTGGCTATGGTGGGAGACGGCATTAATGATGCTCCCGCTCTTACACGCAGCGATGTGGGCATAGCTATAGGCGCAGGGACGGATATTGCTATTGAATCGGCCGATGTGGTTCTGATGAAGGATTCGCTTAATGACGTAGCGGCGGCCATTCAGTTAAGCAGAGCGGTTGTGCGGAACATCCATATGAATTTGTTCTGGGCCTTCTTTTATAATATTCTGGGCATTCCACTGGCGGCAGGCGTGCTTTTCCCCGTATTTGGATGGCGGCTCAGCCCCATGATAGGATCGGCGGCAATGAGCCTAAGCTCTGTATGCGTTGTAACCAACGCTCTAAGGCTGCGCTTCTTTAAAGATAAGGATAAAATTCCGGATAATGAGGAAAATGACGGTACAATAGAAAAACAGGAGGCAATTACCGCTGATGAAGCGGAAGAGAAAGGAGAAATATTGATGATAAAGATAATAAAGGTAGAAGGCATGATGTGCGCGCATTGCCAAGCGCATGTGTTTAAAGCGCTCTCGGCAGTAGAGGGAGTTCAGAAGGTTGAGGTAAGCCTTGAGGATAAGCAGGCGGTTGTTACTTTGGCAAAGGATGTAGCCGACCAGCTTTTAATGGATGCAGTAACCGAGGCGGGCTATACCCCTGTAAGTTGCGAGAAGGCCTGATTAAGCAAGAGCAGGATATTGCAGAGAAATTTCCGCTTTATGCCGATGGGCTCTGAGGTTTTCGGGGTTGGTAGGCCGGTTGCGGTCATTTTGCAATTAAGGCACATAAGAAAATGCCCAGGGGGGCGGCGTTCGCGGCCGCGCGGCAGGCGTTTTTCGCCTGCCAAACGCCGCCCCCCTGGGCATTTTCTTATGTGCCTGAACAACGGAGGTAATGGTCAGCTCGGATTAAAAGCACTGTATAATGGCGCAGATATTGCCCGCAAAAGCTTAAAAGCAGGAAAATACAGAAACACTTAGGCAATAATGGTGCTGCGGCCAAAAGCTGGTGGCTTGGCCCAAGGCAGGATGGCGGCGGTGCGTCAGGCGGTTAAGCTGTTATATATGCGTGTTTTTGTTATATATATCTGCCCGTAATGCTGTTGCTGCTGCCGGCAATTTGCTGAGGAGTTCCAACTGCTACTATCTGTCCTCCGGCTTCGCCCCCGCCCGGCCCCATATCTATTATATAGTCAGCATTGCGGATAATATCTAAATCGTGCTCAATTACAATAACTGTTGCACCGCTGTCAATTAAAGTCTGGAACACGCGCAGCAAAACTTGAACGTCCAGCGGATGCAGACCAATGCTCGGTTCGTCAAATACAAAAACAGAATCTGTTTGTGTTTTTCCAATTTCGCTGGCCAGTTTGAGCCTTTGCGCTTCTCCGCCTGAAAGGCCGGGCGTTTCTTCGCCAAGCGTCAAATACCCCAGTCCAAGCTGCTTAAGTATATTTAATTTTTGATTCACGGTTTTCATTTCGCGGCAAAACTCCATAGCGGAATTTACATCCATATCCATTAATTCAGGCAAAGAGCAGGATTGCCCTGCCTTGTTTGTTAGTTTTATACCGTATGCTTCTCTTGCATAGCGTGAGCCGCGGCAGTCGGGGCAGGGAATATTGACATCTGGCAGGAATTGGACATCCAGGCTGACAATGCCTGTGCCGTCACAGCCTGGACAACGCAGGCTGCCGGTGTTATAGGAAAAGTCGCTGGCCTTAAAGCCTCTTTCCTTGGCAATTCTCTCTCTTGCATAGAGCTTTCTGAGCTCATCGTGCACTCCTGCATAGGTCGCTACGGTGGAGCGTACATTTACGCCGATAGGCGCGGCGTCAATCAGCTTAATATGCTTTATTCCTTCGGCTTTTATTTCACGGATGTGCCTGGGCAGCTTAACGCCATTTATCATTGTCTCCAGTGCAGGCACCAGGCTTTCCAGGACCATTGTCGTTTTCCCTGAGCCGGATACGCCGGTCACGACGGTAAGCCGTCCTTTTGGGATATCCACCTCCAGCGGTTTTACGGTGTGGAGCTGATTAGTGGCCAGGCGGAGCGTTCCGTTTTTGAACATATCGTCAAGGGCAGGGCAGTGCCGCAGCTTGGTTCGGGCTTTTCCGGACAGAAAACTCCCGATTTGCGAAGAGGGGTTTTCCTGTATGGAAGGGACTGTGCCTTGGGCGATAACCTGTCCGCCCTTTGCTCCCGCCTGCGGGCCCATTTCAATAATCCAATCTGCTTCCTTCAGAATCTGGGTATCGTGATCCACTAGAATTATCGAGTTTCCGTCTGCAACTAGGTCGTGCATTACGCCGTTAAGCCCAACTATATTGGAAGGGTGCAGCCCGATAGAAGGCTCGTCCAGTACATATAAAACGCCGGTTGTACGGTTGCGGACAGCGCGGGCAAGCTGCATCCTCTGCCGCTCTCCCGTTGAAAGGGTAGAGGACGAGCGGTCAAGAGAAAGGTAGCCAAGCCCCAGGTCCATCAGCCGCCGGGCGGTATTTATAAAGGTTTCGCAAATGCTTTGAGCCATAGGGCGCATTTCCTCGGCCAGGGTTCCGGGTACATCCCGCACCCAGCAAACCAGTTCGGATAGGGGCATCATGCAGGCCTGGTCAATGGAAATCCCGCGCAGCTTTGGAAAGCGGGCCGCTGCGGAAAGCCGTGTCCCGCCGCAATCCGGGCAGATATCCTCTTTCAGGAATTTTTCCACCCGCTTCATACCTTTTTCGTCCTTGACCTTAGCCAGGGCGTTTTCCACTGTATAAACGGCGTTATAGTAGGTGAAATCCAGCTCTCCCGCCTGATTGGAGTTTTTGGCCTTGTAAAAAATATGCTTCTTGACTGCCGGGCCGTGGTATACTATCTCTTTTTCCTGCGCGGTGAGTTCCCGGAACGGGATGTTTGTGCGGACGCCCATTTCCCTGCAAACATCTGTCATCAGCGACCACATAAGGCTGTTCCACGGGGCCACAGCGCCCTCATCAATGGTGAGCGAATCGTCCGGCACTAGGGATTCTATATCTACCGTGCGGATACTTCCCGTTCCGCCGCACTTAGGGCAGGCTCCCTGCGAATTAAATGCCAGTTCCTCAGCAGAAGGAGCGTAAAAATGCATGCCGCATTCAGGACAGATTAGTTCTTTGCCTGCCGCAACTGCCAGGGAAGGGGGAAGGTAATGTCCGTTCGGGCAGCGATGGCTTGCCAGGCGTGAATACATCAGGCGCAGGCTGTTGAGCAGTTCTGTGCCGGTGCCGAAAGTGCTGCGGATACCGGGGATGATAGGCCTTTGGTGCAGTGCGAGCGCCGCAGGTACATAGAGCACCTCTTCTACAGCCGCTTTTGATGCCTGAGTCATTCTTCTGCGAGTATAGGTGGACAGCGCTTCCAGGTACCGCCTTGAGCCTTCTGCATAGAGTACGCCTAGTGCCAGCGAGGATTTTCCTGAGCCTGAAACGCCGGCAATTCCCACAATTTTATTTAAGGGGATGTCAACATCTATGTTTTTTAAATTGTGAACCTTTGCGCCCCTGACGAGCATTTTATCAATCATTGTTTTTGCCTCACTTTAAATTCCATTAGTTGTTTTATAACAAAGCTGTCTTTTTGAATACACAGTTCAAGATTAATCTGCAATGTAGTATAATATAAATGTCAAAAACGTCAAGCGCGCCGGTACTGGTTTTTATTTCTGCAAAAGTTTGTATTGTCATTTACCGTATTTCATATAGTAAGGATAGCGTTAGTTTACAAAGGATAATGCGTTTAAAAACAGCTGGATTTGCGTTCCTGCTGAATTGCTTTGACTCATGTACGCCCGGCACATGCCGTTTCTGGGCCTTGCAGGAATGCAAATTTAATTATTTTTGACTCTGCGGCCCCGGCCCATGGGAAATTGTCCGCTTCCAAGGCAGACGAGGGAGGCCCAGAGGCGCGCCCGCTGATCGGGGATAACGCCGAAAAGCATACCGGCCTGGGATAGCGCATAAAAGTACAACAACCGGGGTCAGCGCAGAAAACGGGCGAAATTTCGGGCTGCGGCGCATTATTCCCTGTACGCTTAACTTTATTTATTTGCTAAAATGCAGCCGCACTGCTGCATAGTTTTATTTGTACGGGAGGGGCGGATTCCATTTGCGTATTTTGCAGGGATTTCCGCAGGCAACGGCGTTATTCGGGATTGATTGGGTTACTACGCTTCCCGCGCCGATGACCGCATTGTCTCCAATGGTAACGCCGGGAAGAATGACGCTTCCGCCGCCAATCCAGGTGAAGCTGCCAATTTTAACCGGCGCCGCCTGCGTCTTTACCGCGGCAGTGCCGTCCTCTTCCAGCCAAAAGCGCTCGGCTCCGTCTAAAGCATGGACAGCCGTATAGATTTTAACATCCGGGCCGATCAGGGTATTTTCCCCAATGATTATGGGTGCGGTGTCCAGCAGAGTACAGTGCATATTAATAAAGCTGTTGTCCGCAAGCTGTATGTTATATCCGTAGTCCACATAGACCGGCTGATTCACGCGGGCGTTTTTCCCCAAGTGTCCGAACAGCTCGGATAAGACCCGGGTGCGTTCTTTAATATCTTCGGCAGGCAGGGAGTTATAGGTAATTGCCAGATTTTTGGCCCGGCTCTGCTGTTTTCTTAGCTCAGGGTCACGGGCGTCGTAAATCTGCCCGTTTTGCTTCTTTTCAAATTCGGTCATCACTCTTGCTCCTTTGCCTATGGGCCGCGAGCCGCTCACTGCAGCCGGTTTCCCAGATTATACGCCTGCTGAGGAAATTGGGAGTGCCGTGTCATGGAGGGGGTTCCGCAGCCGGCGCCCAGCACCATCCCCATATCCGTCAGGTTCAGATAGCGCACCAATGTTTTGTAGTGTGATTCCAGTGCTTCAAAGGTCCAGTCATCGCTGTTCCAAGCCGCGGCCAGCAGGGCGGATTTCATATGCCTGCGCTGGACAGAGCTGTTGAAGGCGCAGAAGCGGTCGATTAAAACTTTCAGCTGGGCGGACATTCCATAATAGTACAGGGGTGTGGCAAACACCAGCATGTCCGCCTCAAGGATTTTGGGACGGATCCGGTCCATTTCATCCTTCTGTACGCACGGCCCTTCGTATCCGCAGTGGATGCAGCCGGTGCAGGGATGAATGTCGGCGTGGGCGGCGTCTATGATTTCCACCGTGTGGCCGGCTTCCTCCGCTCCCTGCTTAAAGCAGTCTGCCAGCAGGTTGGAGGAGCCCTTTCTGTTGGGACTGCCCTCTAAAATAATAATTTTCATTGCATGTTCCTCCTTGTAAATATATAACTGCGGTTGCTCTGCGGTGGATTTCGGTACATTTCTTTGAACGGCCCTCTGCCTGAACCGCCTTTTCCGGCTTATACAGCGCGGAATTTACGCTGTAATTGCCGTAAACCATCATTGCGCTTCTTCAAAATGATTTTCTGTTTTTATTATAGCGGGGGCGGTGGGCAATGTCTAATGCCTATATTTTATCTTTTTCCATGCATTTTTTTTATGAATGATGCAAAAAAGCCCCTCCGGGGCAACAACCCTGGAGGGGCGGCAGACTGCCGATAAACCTGAAATCTAACTTTTTGCGGCATTTAGCTTCATTTTGTTTTCCGCCGGCAGGTGCTGCGGGGAAATTTCTTGATAAGCGGAAAATGCTTTATAAGCGGTTTTCCAAGGGAACTGGGGTATTGGCGAAATAGAGGGAGGTTCGGAAAGCTTTGGTTTCTGAGCAACCGGCATTTCCGAATAAAAGCGTGCCGGCTTTTTTGATATGCTCAAGCCTCTCCAGTGCTTACAACCCCCGGAGGAGCTGCTAAAACAGTATTTATTCCATTCTGGCGCGCAGCATATTGATTTCCTGAATAAACAGAGAGGTTGCAGGAGAAAACAGGTGATTTTTCTTCCAGATCAGCACGCTGCGAGTCGTGTGTTCGGGGTGGATGGGGATAAACCGCAGATGCGGGCTGCTGTGGATTGCCAAAGCGCCGTCCAGGCAAAACGCGCATCCCAGGCCTTCCTCTACCAGCAATGCGGCGTTAGACAGGAGCGTATAGCTGAGCGGGGTAGTTAGATCCTTTTCTTCCCGCTTCAGCCAGTTCAGGATTTCCGCGCGCACCCTCTCACGCAGCGGGAGAATAAGAGGATATGCCGCTATCTCTTCCGGCATTATAAATTCCCGGCCGGCCAGAGGGTGATCATCCCGCATAAGGATTCCCCAGGTCTCCTTTTGGGAAAGGCGGATAAAGTCATATTTTGCTGTATCTACCGGTTCCAGCAGCAGGCCTACATCCACCAGCCCTTTATCCAGCCGGTCTTTGATATTGTCGGCCGTTTCGTTATACAGATGAAACTCAACCAGAGGATATTTTTCGGAAAATTGTTTTATAAGCTTGGCAAACAGGCGGCTCCCCACCGCTTCGGAGGCTCCGATGGCAACCAGCCCGCTGACGTCGGCATTCCGCTCCGCAAAAGCCTGTTCCAGCCGGTCTGCCAGCTCTACAATTTCTTCAGCCCGCTGGCGGAAGAAGATGCCATCGTCAGTCAGGGTCAATCCATGTTTGCCGCGGAGCATCAGCGTCGTGCCCAATTCCTTCTCCAGATCCATTATCTGCCGGCTCAGAGTGGGCTGCGTTATGTGCAGGATATCCGCGGCCCTTGAGATATTCGCCTCCTGCGCTGCCGCTAAAAAATAACGAAGTGTGCGTAACTCCATTTCCCAAACCTCTTTCTCATTGGTTTTCGCTATAATAGCACATCTATACAAAAAATGCAATAAACCGTGTGAACCATACGTTAAATTTATGACGCTGCATATGAGGTAAATATGAAAGCTGCCGCGCCGTTAATTTAGGCAAAGGCGCTGAGCGTTAATTGTTAGAAGGGGCAAAGCTGCGGCAGGAGCAGGCAAGAGCCCGCTGCGGAGTTATGCATATTTATATGTCAGCGGCAAACGCCGGTTAAATATAAGACGGACGGCCGCAGTAAAATTCGTTTAATTTCAGCACGGTCAAACTGCGTTTTATCCATTCGTGAGCTGTCATACGGTGCGGGCGGCTCAACAAACAATGCATGAATAATTTTATTTTTATTCCATGGGGTATGCCAGCGCCGCCGCGCCGGCCAGGAACGGGCCGCTGCCGGAATACTTGCAGGCGGGGCGGCTGGATGGACAATAGGGGATTTACAGGCGGCCATGAACCATTATCTGAATCTGGCCGACAGGCTGAACGAAAACGGGCGGAAAGTGCTGAAGAAGCTTTACAGATAGACAAATTCCTGATTTTAATGATATTTTAGGCGCGCGCTTGGAAAATGATTAAAGCGGCATTGACGAGAAAAACCAGAGCCGTTTGACGCAATGAACATCAAATGGCTCTGGTTTGTGAAAACTCTTATTTATTGCGGTATTTCAGCTTATTTGCCCGCTTCTTCCACCGCCACGGCGCAGGCCACGGTAGCGCCGACCATGGGGTTGTTGCCCATGCCGATAAGCCCCATCATTTCAACGTGCGCAGGCACGGAGGAGGAGCCGGCAAACTGTGCGTCAGAATGCATGCGGCCCATGGTGTCGGTCATGCCGTAGCTGGCAGGGCCGGCGGCCATATTGTCGGGATGCAGCGTGCGGCCCGTGCCGCCTCCGCTTGCAACTGAGAAATACTTTTTGCCGTTTTCCACGGCCCATTTTTTATATGTGCCCGCAACGGGATGCTGGAAGCGGGTGGGGTTGGTGGAATTGCCCGTAATGGAAACATCCACGCCCTCTTTAATCATTATTGCCACGCCCTCTGAAACGTCGTCCGCGCCGTAAACCTTAACTTTTGCGCGGTCCCCGTCTGAGAATGCCTTCTCGCTTATGACCTTTAATTCGCCGGTGGAATAATCGTAGGCGGTTTCAACAGAGGTAAAGCCGTTAATGCGGCTGATTATATAGGCGGCGTCCTTGCCCAGGCCGTTAAGGATTACCCTAAGAGGATTCTTGCGCACCTTGTTGGCCGTTTTGGCAATGCCTATAGCGCCTTCGGCAGCAGCAAAGGATTCGTGCCCCGCCAGGAAGCAGAAACAGCTTGTCTCTTCTCTAAGGAGCATAGCGCCTAAATTACCGTGGCCCAGACCAACGCTGCGCTGATCCGCTACCGAGCCGGGTATGCAGAAGGCCTGAAGCCCAATGCCGATAGATTCGGCGGCTTCAGCGGCTGTTTTGCAGCCTTTTTTAAGAGCTATGGCCGAACCCAGTGTATAAGCCCAAACGGCATTTTCAAAGGCTATGGGCTGTATGGACCGGACTATCTGCTCCGCGTCCACTCCTTTTTCCAGGGCGTAAGCCTTTACCTGCTCTAAATCGGAAAAGCCATACTGGGCGAGACATTTGTTTATTTTGTCTATACGTCTTTCATATCCTTCAAAGGTTATCATATTCCGCGTCCCTCCTATTGCTTTCTGGGATCGATTACCTTAACTGCTTCATTAAAGCGGCCGTAGGTACCGATAAATTTATTGTACGCTTCATTAGGCTCCATGCCTTTTTTGATAGCCTCCATCATCTTGCCCAGATGAACGAATTTGTAGCCGATTACTTCGTCATTTTTATCCAGGCCCATTTCCAGGATGTAGCCCTCGGCCATTTCCAGATAACGCACGCCTTTTTTGTGGGTGGAGAACATGGTGCCCACCTGGGAACGCAGGCCTTTGCCTAAATCTTCAAGTCCTGCGCCTACGGGCAGCCCGTTTTCGGAAAATGCGGTCTGGGTGCGGCCGTAAACAATCTGCAGGAATAATTCGCGCATCGCTACGTTGATAGCGTCGCAGACAAGGTCGGTATTGAGCGCTTCAAGAATAGTCTTGCCGCTTAATATTTCAGCGGCCATGGCGGCAGAATGGGTCATGCCTGAGCAGCCCAGGGTTTCTACAAGCGCTTCTTCTATTATGCCGTTTTTGACGTTAAGGGTAAGCTTGCAGGCGCCCTGCTGAGGCGCGCACCAGCCAACTCCGTGGGTAAGTCCGCTTATATCGGTTATTTCCTTGGCGTATACCCACTTTCCTTCTTCAGGAATAGGAGCGGGATTATGCTTGGCGCCCTTGGCAACGCATATCATCTGCTCTACCTCGTGAGAGTATTGCATAGACGAGATTCCTCCTTTGTTTATTTCTTTATGCTTTTTACGCCGTTAAGTTTACCACAGGTCGGCTAAATTGTAAACCGAAACGGGGAGGGGAGATGGATGTTATATTTTCTCATAAAATGTTATTAATTTTCACTAAATGGATTTTAACATAGCTGTATCTTGCAAAGTTTATTAAAAAAATATCTATATTTTACCGATTTATCTTGACAACGGGTATGCCAGCCTTTATTATATTAATATACGCAGGGCACGGCTTTGCTTTGGACGTCCAGCCTGCAAAAATAAACGCTGCTGCGTTTTTGTTCCGCATGCGGGCATTGCGGCTGAACAGAAGGCGAAAGGCATTTGCAAGAGGGGCGCGCTTAAGCCCTGTTTAATTTGCCTGATATTTTAACATGGCGTTCATAATGCAATTTTAAGCTTGCTTTTCCTGCAAAAAACGTATCTGTCCATAAAAATTTATTATGAGGTGAAAAAAGTCATGGATCTGATGTTCTTTGTGACCCTGACGGCTGTTATCGCTCTGGCCTTTGCGCTTTTCACTGCCGAGAGGCTGTTAAAGAGGGATAAGGGCCCGGAGGAGATAAGCCGGATAACCGGTATAATCCGCCGTGCCGCCGATGCTTTTCTTAAGAGGCAGTATAGGGGAGTGGCCATCTTTTTCGGAGCTGTATTCATAGTGCTTATAATTATGCACTTTGGCTTCGGTTTGGGAAATGCGTATACTCCCTTTGCTTTTTTGACAGGCGGGATTTTTTCGGGCCTGGCCGGATATATCGGCATGAAGATAGCTACAGCTTCAAACGGCCGGACGGTCATGGCGTGCAAAAAAGGACTCAATCCCGGACTGCGTACGGCATTTTCCAGCGGGACGGTTATGGGCATGGTGGTGGTAGGCCTGGGCCTGCTGGATACCAGCCTTTGGTATACCGTGCTGCGTTATGTGTTTAATGTAAATGACGCAACTCAGCTTGCCAACACCATGGTATGTTTCGGCATGGGCGCGAGCAGTATGGCCCTCTTTGCGCGTGTGGGCGGCGGAATTTTTACAAAGGCCGCTGACGTGGGGGCTGATCTCTGCGGCAAGGTAGAGGCGGGCATACCTGAGGATGACATACGCAATCCTGCCGTAATAGCAGATAATGTAGGGGATAATGTAGGGGACGTAGCGGGCATGGGCGCCGATTTATACGAATCCTATGTCGGCTCGGTGCTTTCGGCCAGCGCTCTGGGCGCTTTTGCCGGTTTGGGCGACAAAGGTTTTTGGACTCCTTTTATTTTAGCCGTGGCGGGCGTGCTGGCGTCTATTATAGGTACGTTTTTTGTGCGCACGGGCGAAAAAGCCGACCAGAAGCAGCTATTGCGCGCTCTGCGCAAGGGGGTTTATGTGGCTGGCGGCATTATAGTAGTGGCGGCGTTTTTCGTGATACATTTCCTGCTGGGGGACACTTCCATAACGCTGGAAAACGGCACTCAGTATACCGTCAGCACCTGGGGCCTTTACGGCGCAGTGCTATGCGGCCTTGTAGGCGGAGTAATAATGGGGACTGTTACTGAGTTTTATACTTCTGAAACTTATAAGCCTACCAGGAACCTTGCTCAGTCCTCTTCTACAGGACCGGCTACAGTAATAATAGACGGTCTTGCTTTGGGCATGAAATCTACGTTTTTCCCGATAATTATAGTAGTAGCTTCTATTGCAGGCAGCTATTATCTGGCAGGCGGCGCGCATAGCAGCAATCTGGGCTTGTTCGGCGTTGGCATTGCGGCTGTGGGCATGCTCTCCACGCTGGGCATAACTTTGGCTACTGACGCATACGGCCCTGTTGCAGATAATGCAGGGGGCATAGCCCAGATGTCGGGTCAGCCTGAAATTGTGCGCGAAAGAACGGATGCTTTGGACAGTCTGGGAAATACCACTGCTGCAACGGGCAAGGGCTTTGCAATAGGTTCGGCGGCCTTAACGGCCATAACCCTTATAGCGGCATTTAAGAGCACGGTAGAGGGAAGCCTTAATTTTACCTTTGATTTGAATCTTTTAAATCCCCAGGTGCTTATAGGCTTCTTCATAGGAGTTATGCTGCCCTTCCTCTTTTCCTCTATTACAATGCAGGCGGTAGGGCGGGCCGCTTCCAAAATAGTTATGGAAGTGCGCAGGCAGTTCAGGGAGATAAAAGGCATAATGGAGGGCACGGGTCAGCCTGATTACGAAGCGTGCGTGGATATATGCACGCGCTCAGCCCAAAGAGAAATGATACTGCCCGCAGTTATAACTGTGCTTGCTCCTATTATAGTGGGCATACTGCTTTCCTTTAACGGCATAGCGGGCATGCTGGCCGGCTCTGCAGCGTCAGGCTTTGTTATGGCTATAATGATGAGCAACAGCGGCGGTGCTTGGGATAACGCTAAAAAATACATAGAGTCGGGCCAGCTGGGCGGCAAGGGTTCCGAATGCCATAAGGCAGCCGTAGTAGGGGATACGGTAGGGGATCCTTTTAAGGATACCGCCGGGCCTTCCATCAACATTTTAATTAAGCTTCTCAGTGTGGTCGCTATCGTATTCGCGCCTATTATTAATGCTGTGGCGGGGCTGTTCTGAGCGCTATAAGAGACAATCGGCGATATTCTATGGCAAAAGATTTGCCAACAAAAAAGGGGTATTTTGAATTTTGGGGAACGCGGCGTTAATAAGCGTTCCCCGATGTTTTTCAATATTAAAATATATTTGCGCTCAGTTGACAAATAATATGCCCTTATATAGCGCTTTTGCGCGCTGAATTCAGTCGGCGTATGCGGAACGAACTGCGGTATCCGCCTTTAAAATCGGCGCGTGCGGAAGGGGCCGGGCCGGTATCCGACTTAAAAATAAGCAAAATGCCGGATGCAGTCAGAAACGGCAGGGAAGCCCGGTCTGTTTGCTGTTTGAGGCGGGTTTTCCTTCATATCGGCGTATATGCAGAGAGAAAACAGCGGAGTATTGCTTATAATAGATTTGGTTACAGGGCTTGCCGCATACTAAATATTTTTTCTATGTATGCCAGGCAGGGGTACAGCGCTGCAAAAGGATGTTCATAGAAGAAAACGGCAGAGAATTCCGTTATTTTAGCAATAAAGACTTTTAATCCCTGTGCCCGCTCTCCGCCGCTTCTCCCGAAATGCCGCAGGTATTTCGGATATCGCATAACCGGCGGCACATGCATATACTCCGTTTTATTGATATACCGTTGAAGCTGTAAATATACTTTTGTTTTTCCCTTTTATATGATATAATTTTAAAAAAGCAATCCAGGGGTGCAAGATGAATCTGCTGCATTTAAAATATGCTCTTGAGGTGGAAAAAACACGTTCAATAAATAAAGCGGCTGAAAATCTCTTTATAGGCCAGCCCACCCTGAGCAAAAGCATAAAAAAGCTGGAGGAGGATTTGGGGTTTACCCTTTTTATACGAACCCCTTCAGGCATAATGCCTACTGCTGACGGTGAACGCTTTTTAGCGCGTGCGCATGATATTATGGCGCAGGCGGAGGAATTAGAGGCGGAGTATAAATCCATGCTTTCCCGCCCCGGCGCTTATTCCTTGACCCTTCCGCGGTGTCCGCTGGCCTATAGGGTGCTTAAACGCTTTTCAAACAGGACGGATATGGATGTTAAGGCGGATTTCGGACAGCTTTCGCGGGCTGTGCGCAATATATTGCAGAATAATTTTGATATGGCTGTTATCCGGTACTGTCCCAAGCTTCAGCCTATGATGACAGAACGTCTTGAGCAGGAGGGCCTTGCCTGGCGCCTTCTGGGCAAGGGCCGCTTTATGCTTACCTTTAAGGGCGAAAATGCGCCTGATATTTTAAGCGAAAAGAGCGTGCAGGTGGCATACGAGGATTCTCCTCTGCCGCATTCGGAAGTAGGCAGGCGTATTTTAGTGCGGGACAGCGCGGCATTTCTGAATCTGCTCGGCATTCCTGAATCATATGCCTGGGTTGTTCCGCTCAGGGGCGAATATGGCCTAAAACAACGAAATGAACCGATGGGAGCGGAGTATGCAGATATGAGCATATGTAAGCGCAGCCGAAATATGACTAAGAACGATAAGCTTCTGCTTTCTTTGTATTGCGAACTTATGGGATATGATACTGATTTATAGTTTTTTGAGCGCATAAGTAAACTTTTAATTGGCTGAACAAACGTAAGTTCCTTGTTAAAAACAAATTAAATAATAAATTATCGATAAAGGAATATCGATATTCATTTAATGAATTACCCCGAATTTTGAAATCATGCTAAACTAATTGCGAGATTTGAAAGGAGGGGTTTTTTTGATAAGCGCCGTATCCCGGCAGACAATATCCAGGCTTCCGGTTTATCTGGGATACCTTCGCTCGCTGGAAGGCTCTTTGCCCACAATTTCGGCAACTGCCATAGCCGAAGCGCTCAGCCTTAACGATGTTCAGGTGCGCAAGGATTTGGCCGCCGTCAGCTCGTCGGGAAAGCCTAAGATCGGCTATGTTACTGCCGACCTTATAAAAGAGCTGGAGGATTTTCTGGGCTATAACCGTCCAAGCGACGCCATATTGGCGGGCGCGGGCAAATTGGGCAGGGCGCTTATGTCCTATCAGGGCTTTAACGCTTACGGCCTTAATATTGTGGCCGCCTTTGATACCGATTCAAAGCTGGTTAACACTCAGGAGGCCGGTAAAAGCATTTTGTCGCTGGACCAGATGAAGCCGCTTTGCGAGCGGCTGAATGTGCGCATAGGGATTATAACCGTCCCGGCTGCCTGCGCGCAGGGGGTATGCGATATGATGGTCAAAAGCGGCATCCTGGCCATATGGAATTTTGCTCCAGTCAGGCTGAACGCGCCTGAATCAATACTGGTGCAGAATGAAAATATGGCTTCGTCCCTGGCGCTGCTCCGCAGCCATCTCAGACAGCGCGCCGGATTATAAAAATTAATAACTATTTAAAGATTTTTTAAAAGGAGATATTACTTATGAGCAGAATTAAAGAGTATGACATTGTGGACAGCGTGGAAAAGCTGGAAGCGGCTCTTGCAAAGGTACGCGAGGCGCAGAAAAAGTTCGCCCTGTATACTCAGGAGCAGGTAGACGCCATTTTCCTGGCCGCCGCTTCGGCTGCCAATAAGCAGCGCATTCCTCTTGCCAAAATGGCGGTAGAGGAAACAGGAATGGGCGTAGTTGAAGATAAGGTTATAAAGAACCACTATGCCGCCGAATACATTTACAACGCCTATAAGAATACCAAAACCTGCGGCGTTATAGAAGAGGATAAGGCTTACGGAATCAAAAAAATAGCTGAACCCATCGGCGTTATCGCGGCTGTTATTCCTACTACCAATCCCACTTCTACGGCCATTTTCAAGACCCTTTTAGCGCTTAAGACCCGCAACGGCATTATCATAAGCCCCCATCCGCGCGCCAAGAAAAGCACTATTGAGGCTGCCAAGGTGGTCCTGGAGGCAGCCGTGGCTGCGGGCGCGCCTGAAGATATCATTTCCTGGATAGACATTCCTTCTCTTGAATTAACCAACCTTGTTATGAAGGAAGCGGATATTATCCTGGCCACCGGCGGTCCCGGCATGGTTAAGGCCGCGTATTCCTCCGGCAAGCCTGCTGTAGGCGTGGGCGCCGGCAATACCCCCGCCATAATAGACGAGTCGGCCGATCTGCTCTTAGCCGTCAATTCCATTATACATTCCAAGACATTTGATAACGGCATGATTTGCGCATCCGAGCAGTCGGTTATAGTTTTGGAACCCGTTTATGCCAAAGTAAAGGAAGAATTTAAAAAGCGCGGCTGCTATTTCCTTAATAAAGAGGAAACAGAAAAAGTCCGCAAAACCATTATAATAAACGGCGCGCTTAACGCCAAGATAGTGGGTCAGCCTGCTGCTAAAATAGCGGCTCTGGCAGGCGTGGAGGTTGCTCCCGAAACTAAAATCCTTATTGGCGAAGTAACCAGCGTGGAATTAAGCGAAGAATTTGCCCATGAAAAGCTGTCTCCCGTGCTGGCTATGTATAAGGCCAAGAATTTTGACGACGCTCTGGATAAGGCCGACCAGCTTATAGCCGACGGCGGCTACGGCCATACTTCCTCTGTTTATCTGGATGTTGTTACTCAGCAGGAAAAGCTTAACAAATTCTCTGAGCGCATGAAGACCTGCCGTATATTAGTAAATACTCCCTCTTCGCAGGGCGGCATAGGCGACCTTTACAATTTCAAGCTTGCTCCTTCCTTAACGCTGGGCTGCGGCTCCTGGGGCGGCAACTCGGTATCTGAAAACGTTGGAGTTAAGCACCTGCTCAATATTAAAACCGTAGCCGAGAGGAGAGAGAATATGCTTTGGTTCAGAACGCCCGGAAAGGTGTATATAAAGAAGGGCTGCCTGCCCGTTGCCCTGGATGAACTTAAAACTGTAATGGGCAAGAAAAAAGCGTTTATAGTTACAGATACCTTCCTCTATCAGAACGGCTATACCAAGCCTATCACCGATAAGCTGGACGAAATGGGAATAACCCATACTACTTTCTACGATGTTGCCCCCGACCCGACTCTGGCTTGTGCTAAAGAGGGCGCTAAGGCTATGGCTTCTTTCCAGCCCGACTGCATTATAGCTCTGGGCGGCGGTTCGGCTATGGACGCCGGCAAGATAATGTGGGTGCTTTACGAGCATCCCGAAGCGGACTTCATGGATATGGCCATGCGCTTTGTGGATATCCGCAAGCGTGTATATACCTTCCCCAAAATGGGCGAAAAGGCATATTTCATAGCCATCCCCACATCGGCCGGTACGGGCAGTGAGGTTACTCCCTTTGCAGTTATAACTGATGAGAAATCAGGCGTAAAATATCCTCTGGCCGATTACGAGCTGCTTCCCAATATGGCCATAGTAGACGCTGATCTGCATATGTCCGCTCCTAAAGGACTTACAGCCGCTTCAGGTATAGACGCAGTTACCCATGCGCTTGAAGCTTATGCTTCCATGATGGCTACAGATTATACCGACGGCCTGGCCTTAAGAGCCTTGAAGGTAATATTTGAATATCTGCCCCGTGCTTATGATAACGGTACCAACGACCCCGTTGCGCGCGAAAAGATGGCTAACGCGGCTACTATGGCCGGTATGGCTTTTGCTAACGCTTTCCTGGGCGTCTGCCACTCCATGGCGCATAAGCTGGGTGCTTTCCATCATCTGCCCCACGGCGTTGCCAACGCTCTTATGATAGATGAGGTGCTGCGCTTTAACGCCTCTGAAACTCCTGTGAAGATGGGTACATTCCCGCAGTATGACCATCCGCACACTCTGGCCCGCTATGCCGAGATAGCCGATTATCTCGGAATTAAAGGCAAGAATGATTCGGAAAAGCTGGAGAATTTTATAGCCGCCTTGGATGAGCTTAAGGAGAAAGTGGGCATAAAGAAAACAATTAAGGATTACGGTATTGACGAAAAAGACTTCCTGGAGAGATTGGACGACATGGTAGAACAGGCCTTTGACGACCAGTGCACCGGTGCCAATCCGCGCTATCCGCTTATGAGCGAAATAAAGCAAATGTATCTTAATGCCTATTATGGCAAAAGAGAATAAAAGGAGGAAGGCATAATGAAATTTGACAACCCTATCGCAGTCCGGGCAACCAAGACGGTCTACAGAGACGGAGATTTGGCTATTAAGCTGTTTAACGAAGGCTATTCCAAATCGGATATACTCAACGAAGCGCTTAATCAAGCGCGCGTTGAGGAGACCGGCCTGTTAGTACCCAAGGTGCTGGAGGTAGGCATTTTTGACGGCCGCTGGGCTATTGTGAGCGAATTTATAGAGGGCAAAACTATGGCGCAGCTTATGAGCGAACAGCCCGAAAAGAAGGAGGAGCTTATGAGCCGGTTCGTGGATATTCAGCTTTCCATCCACGCCCGCCGCGCCCCGCTGCTTAATAAGCTCAAGGACAAGATGGAGCGTAAGATAGACGAGACCTCTTTAGACGCGACCACCCGCTATGAGCTGCACACCCGTCTTGAATCCATGCCCAAGCACAAAAAGGTTTGCCACGGTGATTATAACCCGTCCAATGTTATAATAACCGAGAGCGGCGACGCTTATATAATTGACTGGTCACACGCGACACAGGGCAACGCCTCGGCGGATGCGGCCCGCACATATTTGCTGTTCTGGCTTGCCGGGGACGTAGACAGCGCCCATTTGTACATGGATCTTTTCTGCCGCAAGAGCGATACCGCTAAACAGTATGTGGAAAAATGGCTGCCTATCGTGGCCGCTTCCCAGTCTGTTAAAGGTAAGCCGGAAGAAAGAGAACTGCTCATGCATTGGGTGGACGTTGTGGACTACGAATAGAATACAGCGGGCTTAAAAGACTTTCCTGAGAACAGGGACTCCTTAGGCTCGCTGACAGGTTGACAAATTCAGGATTTCTCTATACAGAAAAAACAGCTTGGGCGTTTTGAGCTTTAATACGGCTCAAAACGTCCAAGCTGTTTTTTCTGCCTTGGGGCAGTTGAGCAAATAAAATAAGCGCCTGCCCGCAAGGGGGAGAGGAAAAGAAGCTATACGAAAATATTTAGCAGTTGCAATAGAGGATTTTAGGCCTGTTGCTGTAAAATAAAAGCAAGATGTATGGATAAACGAATATTATGAGGCATACTAAGCGGGCATGTGAATATCAAGCGGCGTTAATATCGTAGAATCATAGGCAGGGAGTACTCAAAAAGGCATGCATAAGATAAAACACTAAGCGAGTACAAAGGAGCAAGGGCGTCAATTACGTCCAGTTAAGCAATACGCCGGTGAGCATGCCGCGGGAAAAAGCGTGTGCAAGCTGTATGGTGTATTTTACGGAAAAAACGCTTTAATTTATTTGACAAGCATGCAAATTTACAGTAGAAATTCGTGGACAGACGCTTCTGCTTCGGCGGCTATGTTTCAGGGATGAGATTCAACGGGCCGCAATTCGGTGCCGTGACGGGGCAAGGTGAGATATCGTTCGGGACATGCTAAGCGTAAAAGAATATGATAGAGACGCCTTTTATAAGGGAAGAAAGTAAATGCTCCGGCAGGGCGGAAAAGGTGATAAAACTTTTTAAAGGGAGCCGGCCAACGCCTTTTAGGCGCCGGCCGGCGACCGGGGCTTTCGGCCTTTAGGCCAAAAGCCCTGTTTGGCAGGTGCCTGTGATTATTATAATTAGATGAAAAAGCAATCTCGCATTCGGATCGAACCGTTCCCGGCCGCAGCGCATCAGACGGTCAAGCCGCCGGCCGCTCCGTTAATATGTTTCAGTTAATCCTCCATGGCGGCTTTTTTGGTATTTATCCGCCTTATGGCTTCTATATCTACTTTTGGCTGCCGGTCGTAGGTATAAAGGCCGTTCTGTTCCTGCTCTATATCATAAAGCTGGGTATAGCAGAAACCTATCATTTTGGGATTGTCAAGAAGGGCAGTGGTAAGGCCCTCGTATCTTTTTAAAAACTGCGCTTCATCTTCCACCGGCTGGCCGTAGCCCCAGGCATTGTCCTTAAAGCGAATGGTCGTGCCTCCGTATTCGCTCATAAGCACTGGTTCGCCGGTATATGGCTGCCTGTGCGCATATTTGTCAAACAGCTCGCCTGTTTTAAAGAGCAAATCATACCTTTCTTTAAACACTTCAACATTCTGCTCGTAGTCGTGCACGTCAAAAATGTCCGTCTGGACATGGAAATTGCCGCTGGTATCAATGCAGGGGCGCATGCCGTCCAACTGCTTTGTAGCCCTGTAAACCGTCCTTATCATGTCGTCGTCCTGGCGCCGTCCTGCGTAATCCCAGGTTTCATTAAAAGGGCACCAGCATACGATGGAGGGGTGATTGTAATCCCGGTTTAAAATTTCCAGCCATTCCATGAGCATATTGGGCAGCGCTCGCATATCTGAGTAATCCATGCCCCAGTTGCCGTACTCTCCCCATACCATATATCCCATTTTGTCACAGTGATAAAGGAAGCGCGGCTCAAAGGCTTTTTGGTGCAGCCGTGCGCCGTTAAAGCCTGCCGCCAGCGAAAGCTCTATATCCTTTAAAAAGGAGGCGTCCTCCGGGGCGGTATAAATGCCGTCGGGATAAAAGCCCTGATCCAGCACCAGCCGCTGGAATATATGCTTTCCGTTCAGCATCAGTCCTTTTTCATTAAGAGCTATATCCCTGAGGCCGAAATAGGTATGCACAGTATCCTCGCCGAATTTCAGCTCCACATCATATAAACGTCCGCAGCCCAATTCCCAAAGGTGTATTTCGTTAAGCTTTATTGAAAAATTAACGCTCTGCCGGCAGTTATTTATAGCGCATTCGCCCATAATGCTGCCGTCGTAAAAAACTTTTGCGGATAAATCTCCCGCCCCTGCAAGCTGAACTGACATTTCCACGCTTCCGGCCGCGGCGCAGGGCGTGATTTTAAAATCCTTTATATATTCCCGCGGTGTAAATTCCAGCCAGACAGTCTGCCAAATGCCAGTTGTGCGCGTATAATCGCAGACGCGGGAAGCGTAGGTTTCAGATTGCTTGCCGCGGGGCTGAAGGGGATTGCGCACATTATCCTCGGCGCAGACTGTAATAATGTTTTCGCCGGGTTTTAAAAGAGTTGTTATGTCAAAGCTGAAGGAGGCATATCCGCCCTTATGCGTTCCGGCGCTTTTGGCGTTTACCCAGACCTCGGTATAATAATCGCTTGCGCCGATATGCAGAAAAATCCGGCCGTCCAGCTGTTCAGGTGAAATGCTTATGATTTTTTTATACCAAACGGCGTTAATAAAATCCGTCCGGCCTATTCCTGACAGGATGCTTTCGGGGCAGAAGGGCAGGGTAATTTCTCCGCTTAGGTTTTGCGCTTCTATCAGGCCGCGCTCGCGTCCGCTTATAGAATCATCTATTTCAAACTGCCACTGTCCGTTTAAATTCTGCCAGTTTTTCCGCTCAAATTGGGGGTTGGGATGCTCTAACCTTCTCATTTTGTATATCCTCCGTGTATTATTGGATTTCGCCAGCAGGTTAATTTTAAAACAATGGCCGTATAACGTCAACAGTTTGAAGGGATATTTAGCTGACTTTTTATATAAAGCCCCTCTCTTTTTTATTTATATATGAGCAGATGAAAACCGGCACGGAAATTAAGCAAGATTTTTATCAGGAAGGCGTTGCATTGGAGCAGACTGCGGCTGATGATGCGTCCCGGCATAGATGAACGGGAAGGCGGCCGCCGGCCTAATGACGGTATCTCCCGTGTCCTTTTTTTCTTCTATACGATAAAAGTATACATGGATGCCCGCCTGTGGCGACCTGATCCGTGAAACGCTCATAGCCAAGCTGTTCCATCACCTCGTAAAGAGGGATGGGTTCAAAGCTTTGAATGATATGCAGCCCCTTGTGAACAGGCATCTGCTCCGCCCGCTTCTTTAATCCGGGGAATAAGCTGCCCGAAATCCCTCTTGCGTCTGCAACCTGAAACTCGCTTGTTTTGTCTCTCCAGTTTTCAAAACTCATTTTCAGCGGTCTTGTCAATCAATGATTTTACCGTCTGTAGATATCGTGACCACCTGCCAGGGAATAAATTTACCGCTCGCCTGCAATGCCTTTTGCGCCGCATTCTGGATCCCGCCGCAGCAGGGAACTTCCATCCGGAGAATGGTTACAGACTGAATATTGTTGTTTTGAATGATTTGCGTCAGCTTTTCCGTGTAATCCACAGCATCCAGCTTCGGGCAGCCTATCAGCGTCCCTTTTCCTTTCATAAATTCTTCGTGAAAATTGCCATAAGCGTAAGCGGTGCAATCGGCTGCGATCAGGAGCTTTGCTCCGTCAAAAAACGGCGCATTAACCGGCACAAGCTTGATTTGGACCGGCCATTGCTGAAGGCGGGAAACCGCCTTTGCCGGTGCAGACGGAAGATTATCATGGGCCTCTGCCCTTATTGCGGCTACCCTTGAGCCGGGACAGCCTCCGCTGTGGTGGGAATGATTTGTATGTTCCATTGCCGTTTCTCCTTTCTTTAGCTGGCTTTCTTTTACGGCCGCTTCATTATATGCTTCGGCTTCGCGCTCTTCAAAAGAAATTGCTCCAGCCGGGCAGCTCGGAAGACAATCTCCAAGACCGTCGCAGAAGTGTTCCCTTACAAGCTTTGCCTTTCCGTCCACAATATCTATTGCGCCTTCGTGACAGGCCGTGGCGCACAGTCCGCAGCCGTTGCATTTCTTTTCATCAATTCTAATGATTTTTCTAAGCTCTCTGGCCATATTCAAATTCCTCCTTGCTTTTCTAGGCTGATTATAGTATCATTTGCAGAGAAAGTATGTGGTTTTAACCACATTTCTCAAGAGGAGTGATTTTTTTGAACTATGAGGCGCTTCAAAACAACCGGCTTTTCCTGGATATGAATGCGCTTGAAATTAATACCGCATTATATATACTTAACGCCAGATATCAGACCTTTGAAAAGGGGGAAATAATTCTTCATGCCGGAGGTCAGACAGATTGTGTGTGTCTCGTAATTTCTGGCAGTGTTACCATAGAAAACAATGATATGTGGGGCAACCGTACTATACTGAATATCGTGGATTCTGATGATTTTTTTGTCGAGACGTATGCCATTTTAAAGGATGAGATAATGATGGTTGACGCGGTGGCCAATGAGCAGTGCGCCATTATGTTTCTGCGGATAGGCGGCTTATTCGGAAGCGGCTTTGAAGGGCAGCCTTGGTCGAATAAATTAGTCCGGAACCTTCTAATGATTTCTGCAAACAAAAACCTTATATTGTCCGGGCGTTCCTTTCATATTTCTCCCAAAACAGCACGGGGCAGAATTATGGCTTATCTTAACTCTGTTTCTTTGAAAAAGCATAGCAAAGTTTTTGATATTCCTTTTGACCGCCAGCAAATGGCCGACTACTTAAATCTCGAAAGGACGGCTCTATCAAAGGAACTCAGCCGAATGAAGCAGGAAAAGATTATTGACTTCAAGAAAAATCACTTTGAAATCCTCCCTTAGCAGAATGCTTTGACGATGTCGAACGGAGGGTAGGGAATCCTGGCATATCGTTGAATGGATATTGCTTATTGCTTTGAAATTTTAGTTTTTTCAGCAAGTTTTCCTATGTTGCAAAAAGACCATAAGCTTATTTTGGGAGATCTTAATTGCTTTAAATAAGCTGCATGGTAAAGAAGTGATTTTGCATGCGGATTTTTTGGGCAGCTGCGCGGCCTACAGCGATAAAATGGTGATTTTTATTTTCAGTGAGGCCGGCTTAAGGGCCGCTCCCCGCGGCGTTGGGCAGGGCTTTCAGC
>ERZ827528.1227-NODE-1227-length-27268-cov-7.183625_pt1 | contig 27268 bp, 21 predicted proteins | sample MGYA00519768_ERZ827528 | MGnify/ENA primary metagenome ERZ827528 (study PRJEB31778, sample SAMEA3449343) | human gut metagenome | biome: human gut; feature: human-associated habitat; material: faeces | place: United Kingdom | collected 2010/2012 ...
CGATCCAGTACTGGTGCCAGGCTTCGTCCTCGCCGGGCTTGACGAAGAATTCCATCTCCATCTGCTCGAACTCGCGGGTGCGGAAGATGAAGTTGCCCGGGGTAATCTCGTTACGGAAGGACTTGCCCATGTTGGCGATGCCGAACGGCGGCTTCTTACGGGAGGAGGTCATGACGTTCTTGAAGTCCACGAAGATGCCCTGTGCGGTTTCGGGGCGCAGGTAGTGCAGGGAGTTCTCGTCTTCGACCGGACCGAGATGGGTGCGCAGCATCATATTGAAGTCGCGCGGTTCGGTCCACTTGCCACGGGTGCCGCAGTCGGGGCAGGCGATGTCGGCCATGCCGTTTTCGGGCAGCTTGTCGCCATGCTTCTCGGCGTAGCTTTCCTCAAGCTTGTCGGAACGCTGGCGCTTATGGCAGTTGAGGCATTCCACCAGCGGATCGTTGAAGACGGCCACGTGGCCGGATGCGACCCACACAGGGGTCGGCAGGATGATGGAGGTATCCACACCCACCACGTCGCCACGGGTGACGACCATGGAACGCCACCATTCGCGCTTGATGTTGTCCTTCAGCGCAACGCCGAGAGGGCCATAATCCCAGGCGGAACGGGTTCCACCGTAGATTTCGCCGGCGGGGAACACGAAGCCGCGACGCTTGGCAAGGGATACTACTTCATCGAGTTTGGACTGAGCCACAATGCACCTTCTGGTTCGAACGGTTTGGGGTCTATACAAGCGCACAGCCTACCGTTATGCGCTGACTTCTGCACGCCGTGACGACGACGGAAAAATCCCCAAACCACCGGCGGTGAAAGGAAGATCAGCGCCGGCGGTTTGGGGAATGGGTTGAGAGGCGGAAGAAGCTACGAATCAGCCGTTTGCCTTGTTCTCGGCGGAGGAGCCGCTGAGCATCATCGACCAGATGTTGCATTCGAGTACCACGCTGTTCTTGGTGTCGTCGCCATCCTTGTCGATGCTGTAGGTCACGGTGTTCGGCACAGCGATACGCTCGATCTTCTGCACCGCGTCGACGAACGCGCGCATGGAGTCGTAGCTGCCGGAAGCGGTGATGGTCAATGGCACTTCGACCAGATGACCGGCCACGATGCTTTTCTGCGCCTGCGCCGGCAATGCCGCCTCGACCGCATCGTCGAAGGTGACGGACTTGATGGTCACGCCGGTTCCCGCCGCAGCCTGGTCGATCGAGGTGATGAAGGCCGACTGGTCGAAGTTCTCCGGCAGCTGCGCCTGCAGCTGCTTCAGACGCGCCCGCTGGATGGTCATGGTTTCGCTGGCGATCATCAGCTGGTCGATCTTCTTCTGCGTCTTCTCGTTCTGCGCTTCGATCTGCGCGGTCTGCTCGTCGGCGTTGTGGATCTTGTCAAGGCAAGGCGAGACGGCCGCCATCCATGTGATGAGGATGACCAGCACGATGCCTACGGCAAAGCCGATCCACGCAATTCTATGCTTGTTGAGGTTCATGATTATCGCTCACTCTCCGTTGAATCGTTTCCGTTGCCGCGTCAGTTGGACGAGCTTGACGTGCTGGAATTGGACGTGCCGTTCGACGCGCTGGCGTTGCCCGCCTCGGTGCCGCTTGCGGTCTTGGTCAGGTTCTCGCGCAGCTGCTTGAGCAATGCGCGGTGGGAGTCGTCGGCGCCTGCGGAGTTGTCGCCGCGCGAGGTGGTGTTGTCCGTCAGATCGATGGACACGCTGCCGGTGTAGGTGTATCCCTGGTCGCTGTCGGAACCGTTGGTGATGGAGCTGACGTCGCCGGTCATATACCCGTTGATGTGCGAGAAGTTCGAGATGAACGTCTCGGCGGACACGAAGTCGGGCGACTGCACGGTGAAGTCGATCGAGATCACGCCCTTGGACGCCCACACGGAGGAGGCGTTGTCGCCAGTGGACGACGAGGAGCTCTGGTTGTCGCCGCCCAGCTGGTATTCGCTGAGCTTGAGGTTGGTGTATTTGCCGTTCGCGGGCAATGCGCTGTTGAGTCCGTCCGCCACCTTGTACCAGTCGATTTCGTCGTACAGCATGGAGACGCGAGCCACCTGGCTGTCGGCCAGCAAGTTCAGGGTGTCTTCCACGTCCTTGTATTTGGCGCGCTGCTTCTGCAGTGCGATGGAATGCTCCTGCGCCTTGTCGGTGCGGTGGTTGGCGAAGCCGACCTGTGCCATCATCACGCCGCTGACCACGATCGCGGCGATCAGCACTGCGGCCAGTACGTAGGCGAGCAGGTATTTGATGGCGCGATCGCGGTTCAGGGCGATGATCGATTTCGGCATGAGGTTGGCGCGCATGACCCACTGGTCGGGCGTCTCCGCCTTGCCGCTGCGCTTGCTGCTGCCCCGGCTCAGCGCCTGGCCGATGTCGGAGAAGTCCATCGACAGAATCGAGGTCTTCTCCACGTCGCCTTTGTCGCCGCCGCGCTTGCCACGCTGGTTCTTGGCCGGCTTCTGCGCTTTCGTCTTGGTTGTGGAACTGCTGGTGCGCCGGGTCTTTTCTCCCCTGTCCCTGCTCATCGTGCCCTCTTTCCGATTACGAGTCCGAGCATTGCGGCCATATCGGTCGCATGCATCATGATGTCTTGTTTTCTGACTTCCTTGGTCAGCTTGAATTTCTCGAACGGGTCGCCGATGCGCACCACTTTGCCGGTGGAACTGGCGAGCACGGACGGGAAGCCTTCGAGCTGCGAGCCGACGCCGGTGAGGATGATGCCTTCGATGGTGCTGCCCTCGTGGTCGGTGCTGTAGTAGTTCAGGGTGTTGCGGATGCCGACGATGAGCTGGGCCGCGGTTTCTCGAATGACCTCCTCGGCTTTTTCGAGGCGTTCGTCGCCGACCACGTTCTGCAGGCCGAGACGCTGCTTGATCTGTTCGGCGTCTTCGAACGAGATGTTGAGCGCGTTGGCCACGGCGTCGGTCAGATCGTCGGTGCCGGATGGCACGACGCGCAGGTATGCGGGCTTGCCGTGGTCGAGCACGATCACGTCGGTGCTGTTGCTGCCCACGTTCACCACGGCTTCGAGCTTTTCCTGGCTTGGGTCGCCGAACAGTCGCGACAATGCGAACGGCGCCGCGTCCACGGAGGTGACGACGAATCCGGCGTCTTCGATGACGCGCGCGGTTTTCTCCAATCCGGCGCGAAGCGTAGCGACGATCAGCCCGTGCAGCTGCTGCCCCTGGTCGCCTTCCTCCAGCGACAGCGGCACGAAGTCCAGTACGGATTCCTCCGCCGGCAGCGGGATCATGCTTTTGGCCTGGAACGGCAGCGTGGCACGCAGATCGTCGAGCGCCATGTACGGGAAGTCGGCTTCGCGGAAGACCATGCGGCGGCTGGAGTACAGCAGCGCGGTGTCTTCGCGTGGGTATTTGAACCGCTTGACGAGTGTTTCCAGCAGGCCTTTGACGGTGGTTTCGTCCACCACTTCGCCGTCGACCACGGTGCCGTTGGGCAGCGGGAAGACCTGGAAATGCTTGATGGTGGGGTGCGCCGAATAGGGGTCGGCAATGACCGCCGCGCGTATGGCGTCGTTGGACAACGCCAGTATCGAGATAGCTCTCATGGACTCTCCTCTTGTTGTGGGCTCTAGGCGAGGCCCGAAATCTGCAGATACCAGTTGGCGATGAGTGCACCGGCGTAGATGCCGATCCATGCGCCGATCACCATGGACGGGCCGAAGGGTATGCCGCCGCGCAGCTTGACCTTGTGCAGGGCGAGCAGCACGATGCTGATGATTCCTCCGACGAAGAACGCGGCGAATGCGCCGACGATGAGCTGCGGCCAGCCGAGCCAGCCGAGCGTCAAGCCGATGAGCACGGCGAGTTTGATGTCGCCGCCGCCCATGCCGCCTGCCCAGACGAGTGCGAGCAGCAGGTAGAATGCGCCGAGCACCACCGCGCCGATAAGCGCGTGCACCATGCGCATCCAATCGCCGGTGAGCAGCGAGGCCAGTGCGAACAGCACCGCGGTGATGCCCAGGCTCGGGTAGATGATGACGTTCAGAATGAGATGGTGGTCAAGGTCGATGAACGCCACCACGATCGACACTGCGGCGAAGAACAGCAGTGCGGGCAGCGCCCACGGCTCGTAGAGGCCGAACACCGCCCCGGCCATAACTGCGGCGAAGGCCACGCCGGTCAGGCTTTCGACCAGCGGGTAGCGCACGGCGATGGGCTCCTTGCAATGGCGGCATTTCGCGCCGAGCACCAGCCAGGAGACGACGGGGATGTTGTCGTACCATGCGATCTGCGCCTTACAGTTGGGGCAGAAGCTGCGTTTGGGGTTCACGATGCTGATGTGGTTGGGTACGCGCCAGATCACCACGTTGAGGAACGAGCCGATGATGGCGCCGATCACCAGCGCGGCGACCATCACCACCACGGCGGTGGTGGTGTCGAGCAGCAGATGCGGTTGCGTGTTCATGCGATCACCAGCCCGTATACGTGGCGCCGATTTCCTTGGAGGTCACGTATCCCTTGTATTGGGAGGCTTCGTGCGTGGTGACGACAGTGCCGCCGCTGGAGCCGCCGGAGCTGCCGCCACCGCTTGGGCCGCTGGAATCCCATTGCACGGCCGCGTTCCACACCTGCGATTTGATGGAACGGTCGAGGTAGTCGGTGGACGAGCCGCAGGCGGCCATGCGAACGTCCGGTTTGCCGTCGGTGCGCGCGTAGGCGGAGACGCCGCCGATCTTATCGCCGGGGTAGACCTCGGTCAGGCATTGGCCGTTGGCCTGGAAGGTGCCTTTGTCGCTCTTGTTGGCGGCCTTGGCGTTGTAGCGCGTGAAGGTCGTTGCGGCGCCCTCGTTGTCGGTGAGTTTGATCGTGTCGCCGTCAATGACGAAGTACTTCTTCGCGCCGTTTACGCTCTTCCAGATCTTGGTCGGCGTGCCGGAGCCGTCGGTGGAGGTGTTCTCGTCGTATTCGGCGTGGTCGTCCGGCGCGGCCTCGTTGTGGTCGGCGGCACTACAGTAGTCCGTAACATGCAGGTCGGAGTCCTGCTGTGCGGGGTTGCCGGTCAGTGCTTTCTTGTAGCAGTACGGGTTGAAATCGCCGGATTTTACATGGCAGATGTCGGTGTAGGTGTCGGTGCCGTCCGCGGAGGTGGACAGGCAGAACCCGGAGGTCTCGTTCACCAGCTGCTGGGTGGCGGCTCCGGCTTCGCCGGCCTGGCCGAAGGATGCGGTGGCGTTCTCCATATCGCCAGCCACGTCGAACCATGCGGTCACGTCGGCGGAATAGCTCCATTTCGAAGTGCCAAGGAAGCGGACTTGCAGGTTGGCGAAGTCATCGATGTTGGATGCCCAGTGGCCGCCGCTCAGATACCGAATATCCTGCCCGGGGTTCACGCTGGTCGAAACCTCCAGCACCTGGAAGCGGGTCTTCTTCTGCTTCTGCACGCCGCCTACGGAGAAGCCCTGCGATTCGGGCAGGCTGCTGTCGTAGGCCGCGGCCTGATCCTGCACGGAGGAGAGTTCGTTGAAATACCCGGCGTTGATGAAGCCGTTGTAGAACGCCCACTTCTGGTACAGGTTGAGCGTGCTGTTGGGGTCGCGCTTCTCCTTCTGCTGCGGCCCGTCGTTACCGGTGTTGGTGTAGTAGTCGGCCTGGCCGGCGATGTTCACGCCGTAGGAGGTGCCGCATTTCTGCAGGGTGGCCGGGGCCGCGATGCCGCCTCCGATATTGGAGCTGCTGATGTCTGCACCGGTGACGCACAGCGACATGTCAGAGCTGGGGCGGATGGTGTTGTCCGTCCAATACACCCATGTGTTGAGCTTGGAGTATATGCCGTTGGCCTTGCACTGTTCGGTGTAGCGTACGGTGCTGTCGCTGCTGTTGGTCTTATGCGCCTGCGGGATGATGACCAGCGCGGAGCCGACTTGCGGCATGCCGTTGGGGTCGACCATCTGGTCCAGGGTCTCGGCCTTGTCGACCACCTTGGTGGTGGCCAGCATGCAGGTCTGGTTCACCGGGTTCATCACGCTGGAGGGCGAAATGGGATCGGAACCGCCCGAGGTTCCCGAACCGTTGGCGTATTTGACTTCGCCGGTCGGGTTCTTGTCGGTGTCGAAGTCGGGCTTGGCGATGATCTTCCATGTGGGCTGGTTGTCCATACGCCCGTTGTATGGGGCGGCGGCGTAGAAGCCCATGCCGACGCGGCCGCCGCCACCGGATGGGGTGGGCGGCGTGGGCGGCGGGGTGACGCTGCTCTGCTGTTCGAACTTGTAGACGGCTCGCATGGAGCGCAGCGGATTGGATTCGCTGCCAGTGCGCCCGTTCGGGTAGCGGTTGATGTAGCCGTAGGATTTGGCCACCGCGTATTTCACGCCGCTTAGGCCGCTGGTGGTGGTGATCTGGTTGGTGCCGCTGGCGTCGGGGTCGCCGTCGAAGTAGGCGATCTCCACTTTGTACGACATGTTCGCCGGCGCGTAGGCGATGGTGCTGGCGTTGGCGGTGCCCGCATTCACGGCGACGTTGTTGAGCAGTACGGTGCCGACCGCGGTTTTGGTGAACTGTTCGTCTTTGGCGGCCGCGCCCTTGTCGGCGACAGTGGTGGGCAGTAGTGCGGAGGCGCTGCCGCCGGCTTCGGCCTCGCGCAGGAAGCTCAATGCGGCTTCGAGCCCGGATTCGGCGGCGTAGCCGGCCTGGGCGTTGGCCCTGTTGTTCTTGTAGGGCAATGCCTGAGCGAGCAGGATGCTCAATACCAGTGCGGAGGTGGCGAGCACCACCATCACGAACATGATGGCCATGAGCATGGCGGCGCCCTGCTCCCCCATGCAGGCGTTGAGGCGTGCGCGGTAGCGTTTGTTCAATGTTGCCCAAAGCTGCGAATGCTTCATGGTTGTTTCCTCTCCCCAGCCGTCAGGCGGTGGCGTTCATGGCGTCGAACATGGAGAACATCGGCATGTACAGGCCGAGCACCATGAAGCCGACCACCACGCCGAGCACCAGGATCATCAATGGTTCGAGCAGCGAGGTGAGCTGCTTGGCCATGGATTGCGCCTCCTCGTCGTAGGCTTTGCCGGCGCTGGCGAGCATCTGGTCGATGGCGCCGGAGTCCTCGCCGATGGAGACCATTTGGGTGAGCATGGTGGGGAACACGTTTTCGCTGGCCATGCTGTCGGAGAGGCGGTAGCCGCGTTCCACCAGGTTGGAGACGCGTTTGGAGGCGGTGTCGAGCACATAGTTGCCGGAGGTGGAGCCCACGATGTCGAGGGCGTTGAGAATTGGCACGCCGGAGGCGAGCATGGACGAGAAGTTGTTGCAGAAGCGCGCCAGGGCCACATTGGTGTTGAGCTTGCCAAATACCGGCGCCTTGAGCAGGAACGGCTCCCACCAGGAGCGGATGAAGTCCTTGTTGCGGTTGCGCCGCCAGAACATGAAGAATGCGATAAGCCCCACGATGACCAGCGGAATGGCCACGGGGGCGACTTTGCCCATGGCCACCATGATCTGCGTGATGAGCGGCAGGGTGGCGTTCATGGACTTGTACATGCTGTCGAACATGGGGACGATGGTGAGCAGCATCACGGCCACCAGCGCCAGGGCGATGCACAATACGACCACCGGGTAGGCGAGGGCGGATTTGATCTGGCCCTGCAGGCGCACGTCCGCTTCGAAGCTGTCGGCCACGGTGATAAGCGATTTGTCGAGGAAGCCGCCGGTTTCGCCGGCACGCACCATGTACACCATGACGGGCGGGAAGATGTCGTTCTCGTTCTCCTCCATGGCCTGGGAGAAGGATGAGCCGGCTTCGATCTTGGCGGCGCATTCCGCCAGTGCGGTGCGCAGCTTCTCGTTGCGGGTCTGTTCGATGACGATGTTCAGCGCGCGGATAAGCGAGACGCCTGCAGAGACCATGGTGGCGAGCTGGCGCGAGGTGACGGCGAAGTCCTTTTTGGAGGGCAGTTTGGCCAGGCCCTTGATTTCGATGTTCTTGTTGAGGCCGGTGCCTGCGGAGAGGTTCACCAGTTCGGTGGGGATGGCTCCCATCTGGGTGATGCGCGCTACGGCCTGATCGCGGGAGTTGGCTTCGATGGTGCCTTTCATCTGCTTGGAGCCGTCGAGCGAGACGCCCTTGTACTTCCACTTCTGCGTGGTGTTCTGCTGCAGTGGCGCTTGTGCCTGTGCCTTGGCCATGGATTCCCCTCAAACTACCGAATGGCGTACATAATATTTTCGTGAATATGAGTAAGGTGTCGAAGGCATCATTTGCCTCCGACACCTTACTCATAACCAGTAATTCACAAGATCAGTTATGTGTGATGCTGCCAGTTGCAGAATCGTAGGTATAGGTCTTGCAGCTCGAATCGTTATTGTTCGATCCTTCGATTTGGTAAGTAGTGCCATTTGGCTTAATGGTAAGAGTCACGCCATCAGAAACGGTGACTTCATTACCATCAGAAATATCGCACTTGGTAGCGCCCGGACCGCAAGTAGTAGTAATAGTAGCCGGAACTTTCCCACCATTATTGGTCATAATGGTCTCCATAACAATGGAAGCATTCTTCACATCCGACTCGGTAGCAGAGTTCCAGGCGGCCTTGCGCTGGTTCAGGTAGATCGGGATGGCCACGGCGGCGAGGATGCCGATGATGATGACCACAACGAGCAGCTCGACGAGGGTGAAGCCCTTTTCACCGTTGGCGCGACGCTTCAGTGCATTCTGCACACTCTTCATATTGGATTCTTCCCTCCAATTCAGCGGAGAGTGGCTGCAAAAACTCATGTCCCACACAACAGACATTTCCAACCAGTGCTTCCCCCACGGAATACCTATTGGAATCGCAACCAATCTCCTGTTGCCGAACGCCCACCTGTGGACTTCCGGCACCTTGCCCTGCCCTTATGGGCAGCGCCTCAGTCTTGTGAACTGATGGCTCCTATAGTACGTCGGTCTGCAACCGTTGTCAAACCAAGAAACCCAATATTTGCACCACATCTGTTGATTAACGCGTTTAATTCCTGCAAACGATGGTATTACAGAATCTTTACTTTATTTCATCAACTAATGCATTAGCGATCATGCACTCCGCTTTTTCGCACGCATACCCCCGTCGCAACCCCCGTCGTTACAAGGTCTGCGCCACGGCCACAAAACGTTAACGCCGTTTATGTTTATGAAAACACAAAAACAAATCTATGACCATCGCCGCTTCCGTCAGCCTGCCGGCTCCCCGAAAATCCCCTCTGCACCATGTGTCCGCATCATGAATCCCGCGTGTCGCACGCCATCGCCGTTTCCGCCACATACCTCTCCATATGCGGCATGCCTATATATAAAGCTCCTCAACCAGCCGCACCCGGCACGTGTGGCAGCAACAGGCCCCGCGCCCGCCACCAGCCAGCGGCAGACACGGGGCCCGCGAAACCCTCCAAGCGGCTACTTCACCGTAAGCCGCCCCGTGGCGGAATCGTACACATAGGTTCTGCACCGTGTATCGCTGGTGTTCCGGCCGGTAATCGTGTACGACTGCTCCCTGAGCTCCACCTTAAGATTCACATTGTCGCTCACATTCACCGTATCGCCGTCGACCACACAGGCCGCACCGGTCACATCGGCACAGGTGTTGTTCAACCCGCTCAACGGATCGGAGTGATTCGCCATCACACCCTCCAACACCGTGGAGGCGTTATGCACATCGCTACGCGCCGCGGAATCCCACGCCGCACGGCGCTGATTCAAGTAGACGGGCACCGCCACCGCGGCCAGCACCGCCATGATCACCACCACAACCACCAGCTCCACCAGGGTGAAGCCGCCTTCGCCCGCGGCATCGCGCTGCACCGCTTTGCGCACACTGCCCATCGGCACTCCTTATCTTCGCTCTTCCAAGCCGGGCGCTACAGCCGAAAGCCCGCCCGCAGTGCACACGGCCCAGCCCGAAGCTTGACTCACAACCCGGCCCACATCTCTCAACTGCACACCGAAAAATCCGGCGTGGGGTTCGTGGCCTTCACATTACGTGCGGTGAACGTGGTGGTCACATTCGAAGTGATCGGCTTGCCGCCCGAATACGAGCCGGCCACCGGCGAGAAGGTCAGCACCTTCTTCGTGCCGCCCAGGCCGAACATCTGCGCGCCGAACAAGGAATCGTCCGACGTGACACCACTGCTCGACGAATGGTTCATCAGCGAGCCGAGCACCACATTCGAACTCCACGAAGCCGCCCCGGCATCCTTGGTCTTAAGCACCAGCTTGCCATAGGTGTTCACCATGCCGTTCGCCCACGTGGCCTCATCGTATTGCAGCACCACGCAGCGCTGCTTGCCGGCGGTCTCGCCCGGCATAAGCATGGTGACCCGCTGCGCCGCATCATCGTATTCCATGGCGGAGGCATAGCGCACATACCGGTCGATGCGCTGCGTGGCTGTGGCGATCTCGGACGCCGACCTGGTGCGGATCGCATCCGTGGTGGTGGTGTGCAGGAACTGGATGATGGACGTGAGGAAGATGCCGGAAATCATCATGAAGATGAACATCGCCACCATCAGCTCCACCATGCTCACGCCACGCTCGCCCCGCCGCGCGGGGAATACGGTACGCCGACCAACGCCACAGCCTGCCCGAAGCCCACGCCGCATCCGGCGCACAACACCGCTCATACCCGCTTCGCATTCCCTATTCATCGTCATCACTCCCCCGTTTCCTTCACACGCCTGACGGCTTGGCTTCTGCTCTGGCATCATGGCACCGATCACACCATCAGCTTCCAGTCGGCATTCACGTCAAGCACCGTGGACGTGGTGTAGATGCAGGTCTTGTTCTTGGTCAGGTTATCCGGCCAGGTCACGCCCACAACCACGCGGATCACAGGAACATAGATGCTGGTGGAACCGGACTTGAACGCCTTGGTGACCGGCTTGGTGGGCGTCCACACATCACCCGAGGCGTCGCCGCCGTTCACATAGTCCAGGCCGTGATTGGGAAGCCCCCATGCGCTGGCCGTTTTGACCTGCATGGTGCCGGAAAGCCGGTAGGCCTTCTCCACCACCGTATACACCGTGAACTCGGACTGCTTGAAATCCTTGCCGGTGGTGGTACGAGCCGGATGGATGTATGTATCGGAGGAGTCGGCCGTGGCGGCCCAGCCCAGATCCTTCAGTTGCGTGGTGACGGCGCCGTTGGAAGTGAAGGCACCGGCCTTCTGCAATGCCGTATAGGCGTCGTCCACTCTGGACTCGCCCATGCCTTTGGTCAGCTCATCGAAATACGAGTCGGAATTCACCGAGGCGATCTGCGCCTGCACGCGCTCCACACCATCGTCGCCCAGCGAGACGGCGGTGGAACGCATCTGCTGCGCATACGATGTGCGAATCGCCGTCACCGCGAACTGCGCCGCCGCCAAGCCGACCAGGCTCAGCACCAGCACGGCCACAATGGTCTCCACCAACGTGAAACCCCGTTCGCCACGTTTCGGCATACCTCGTTTCGGCATGCGCCCAACCAGCATCACGCCTTCGGCCCCGCCTTCCTGCGGGGAGCCGACGCCTCTTCTGCGCCCCATATTCAGCCCTTCCACGCCGACGCCCGCCCATCAGTGGGCACGCGATCATAAGACCTGACAACACAACCACGCATTATCACTCTTTGCTTGACTATACCACGATACCGTGCCAACGTTTTCAGAGCAGAAGACGTCTCACAAACCGTGCTGTATTAGGTTTTTCCAGATTCATCCTTTACAATGACTACGAAAGTCTGCAATTTTTTTGCATACGTTACAGTCCGCGGCTCCGGCAAGCACGGAAGCTCCGAAACCGCGGACGAACAAGCCCCACAGTGGCGTGCGGGGCGGGGAGGAGGAGTCATGAGCATGAGTGACGCCGCAGGAGCTCTGTTCAATTTCAGACGGAAAAACAAAGACGAAGACGACACCGCGCCGCACGTCAGCACCGGCGACATCCCACAGGTGTTCGCACCGACGCCCACCGGAGCCGTGCCACGGCACGCCGCCGAAAACATGACGCTGCCCAAGCCGGAAATGCCCGAAGACGGCGACGAGAAAATGGACGAGGAAACCGAACGCGCCAAGGCGCTGGCCCTGGCGCAAAGCCTGAGCTTCCCCTTCGTGGACCTCAACGAATACCAGATCGACGACAGCGTGATGAAACTCGTGCCCGATGACCTGTGCCGCCGCAACAACCTGCTGCCGCTGTCCATCATCAACGGGCGACTCACCATCGCCATGGCCGACCCGAAGAACTTCTCCGCCATCGACGACGTCTCCGCCATCACCGGCATGCCCGTCATCGCCATGGTGGCCATGCCATCCCAAGTGCAGGAATCCATCAACCGACACCTGCGCGCCAACGCCGAGCTCGACGAGATCTCGCATGAGGTCGCCGTCACCGCCAAAAAGGAAATCGACCTCGAAAAGGACGATGCCGAAGCGTCATCGCCCGTCGCACGATTCGTCACCCTGCTCATCAACCAGGCCATCGACGACCACTGCTCCGATATCCACATCGAACCGCAGGAGGACGGCCTGCTCGTCCGCTACCGCATCGACGGCGTACTGCACGTGTTCCAGCGGGCACCCCGCGCCATGACCGCCGGCGTGATCAGCCGCATCAAGGTGATGTCCGACATGGACATCGGCGAGCGCCGCAAGCCACAGGACGGCCGCATCACCGTCAAGCACAACGGCGAGAAGGTCGATCTGCGTGTGGCCGCACTGCCGACCGTGTGGGGCGAGAAAATCGTCATGCGAATCCTCAGCACCCCGGCAGGCAACCTGAAGGTGGCGGATCTGAACTTCAGCAAACGCAACTTCGAAGTGTATTCCAAAGCGTATTCGCGCCCATACGGCATGGTGCTGGTCACCGGTCCGACCGGTTCGGGTAAATCCACCACCCTGTACGCCACACTGGGCGACGTGGCCAAGCCGGAGATCAACATCATCACCGTCGAAGACCCTGTGGAATTTCGCATGAGGGGCATCAACCAGGTGCAGGTGAACAACAAGGCCGGCATGACCTTCGCCGCGGCACTGCGTTCCATCCTGCGAGCCGACCCCGATGTGGTGCTCATCGGCGAGATCCGTGACGCCGAAACGGCGAACATCGCCATCGAAGCCTCGCTGACCGGCCATTTGGTGCTTTCCACCCTGCACACCAACGATGCGCCGAGCGCCGTAACCCGTTTGACGGAGATGGGCGTGGAACCGTTCCTAGTGAGCTCGTCGCTGGCCGCCGTGATGGCACAACGACTGGCGCGACGCCTATGCAAGAAATGCTGCAAGGCCGACCAGGCCACACCGGTGGAACTCAAGCTGATGGGCGTGCCGTACAAGCCGGGCGACCCGTTGCCGACCGTGTACCGCCCCGTGGGGTGCCGTGAATGCTCCAACACCGGGTATCGCGGGCGCGTGGCCATCCAGCAGGTGATGGGCGTGGACGCGACAATGGAGGACATGATCGCCAAGGGCGCCACCTCGCTGGATATTCAGGCCGCGGCCGAGGCCGCAGGCATGACCAGTCTGCGTGACGACGGCTGGCAGAAGGTGCTGGAAGGCATCACCTCCGTGGACGAGGTGCTGCGCGTCACCGTGTGACAGCATGGACAATGCCGTGCCACCGATTTCGTGGTTGTGACCGGCGGCACGGCACACGCTCATACACGTTCATGCACGTTCATGCACACTGTACCCGCGCTCATCGGGCGGCCGCCCAACGGCCAATGCGCCGGGGCGGCACTCCCCCAAGATTTTCAACGAAGAAAGCAATCGAGATTAAGGACAACACATGACTGATGCGGCAGAGCAGGCCGAGTGGGATTCGGACAATGGCTCATATCTGGCCGGGTTGAAAGGCGTGACCATTCCCGGCACCGCCCCCTCGCTCAACGAATCGCACAAACGCGGTCGTCACGGCTCATCCGAAGACGCGTTGCGAGCCAACGCATCCGACATGATAGGCATCTTCGAATCACTGAACGGCAAACCAGCCGTGCAAATGACCGTCGAATCGATCGTCCCGGCAAAACCGGCCCCGAAAGCCGAAGGCGACGACGCAGAGAACGCCGACAATGCCAATCAGACGGCACGCGGCAACGAAGACGAACACAGGAAAGCCAACGGCGCAACCGCAGCCTCGCCCGCAGCCGCTCAGCACCAGCCGACCCCACGCCAGTCCGCCCCGCGCCAAGTCGACGCCACAGCACACGGCGACGGCAACAAACGCCACACCAAACCCTGGTTCTCCAAACCGGCACCCTCCACGCCCGTACAGCGCCCCGCGCCATTCCCCGAAACCCAAAAGCCCCCCATGACGCCGGTCGAAGACTATTACACCATGCCCGAAAACACGTTCGAAGAGCAACAAGACGAGCCATTGACGGCGCGCATGCCCGAACTCGACCCCGAATTCACGCGCGACACCGGCACAACACCGAAAATCCCATTGAACAGCATTCCCTCACCGCTGCCCGTCACCGATTTCGTAGTGCCGGAAACCACCGGCTCCGACAAAGACGCCATCCCGCCGCAACGGCTGGAAAAAGCCCGGCTCGTAGAGGAAACCCTACGCGCCGAACACCCCGACGCAGACGACGAGTTCGTAGCCGCCATCCGCCAGCTCGTGGAATTGAACGCCTCCGATCTGCACCTGGTGATCAACGACCCTCCCATGCTGCGCGTGGACGGCAAACTCCAGCCCGCCAAAGACCTGAGCGTGTGGAACAAAGATCACACCTTCGCCGCCGTGCAGACCATGACCAACGATCTGGAACTCGAACGCTTCAAAGACGACCTGGAACTCGACATCTCATTCTCCATCGGCGACCTGCTACGCTTCCGCGTAAATGTATACCGCGACCGCCTGGGCATCTGCGCCGCGCTACGAACCATCCCCACCGAAATCAAAACCGCCAAGCAGCTCGACCTCGACCCGCGCATCGCCGACCTGGCGCTGCTGCCACGCGGACTGGTGCTCGTATGCGGCCCGACCGGCTCCGGAAAGTCGACCACCTTGGCCGCGATCGTAGACAAGGCGAACGCGGAACGCGCCGACCACATCATCACCATCGAAGACCCGATCGAATTCGTGCACCAGCACAAGCGCTGCGTAATGAGCCAGCGCGAAGTGGGCACCGACACGAAAAGCTTCGCCGAAGCGCTGAAGCGAGCGCTGCGCGAAGACCCTGACATCATCGAGGTGGGCGAGCTTCGAGACCTGGAGACCATCTCCACCGCATTGACCGCAGTGGAAACCGGCCACCTGGTGTTCGCCACCCTGCACACGCAGGACGCAGGCTCCACCGTGGACCGTCTGATCGACGTATACCCGGAGAACCAGCAGCAGCAAATCCGCGTGCAGGTGGCGTCCACACTGCGCGCCGTAGTGGTGCAGACCCTACTCCCCCGCGCCAGCGGGCATGGCCGAGTGCCCGCCACCGAAGTGATGCTCAACACCCCGGCCGTGGCGGCACTGATCCGCGGCGGCAAAGCCCATCAGATCCGCACGGTGCTGCAATCCGGCGAAAAGGAAGGCATGCACACGCTCGACCAGGATCTGGCGCGCCTGGTGAACAAGGGCACCGTGAAATACGAGGACGCCCTCGCCAAAGTGCAGGTGCTTGAGGAATTCGAAAAGATGGCCGGCGCCCGGTCCGTGTTCTAGAAGCGGCCGAATAATCACACAATGTGCCCGATTTCAATGGAATCGGGCACGTCTTTTTCCTATAAGGCAAAGGACCCCATGAGCGACGAACGTACACTACACGTCACAGACCAATCCGCAAAAGGCAAAGAATCGGCACCAAGAGAATGGCTCTCGCGTAATGCACTCCATTGCATTGTCTTCTTCACATATCTTGCTCTTGTTGCTACCGTCATGTGCTTCCACGAACCTTGGTTCGATGAAGCACAAGCGTGGCTTATCGCAAGAGACTGCTCCTGGAAAGAGCTACTTACCGTACGCCCCCATTACGAAGGTCATCCACCACTATGGTGGACCATGCTGGCAATCCCAGCCAAGCTAGGAGTTCCCTACGAAATCGGATTGAAGACCGTAAACCTGGTATGTGCGGGATTCATGATCTGGCTTTTGGAATTCAAAACCGCAATTCCTGAAATCCTAAAAGCGATTTTGCCGTTCTCTTATTTCCTGTGCTACCAGTACGGCGTAACCTCACGGCCCTACGCACTGATGATCGCGGCAATGCTGCTTGTGGCAATTACCTGGAAAACACGTGACGAAAATCCACTACCAGTTGTTCTCAGCATGATGCTGTTATGCCTCGCCAGTTCATATGGGATAGTGATTTCCGGTGTCTTTGCAGCATATTGGACAATTCTCCTGTGCCGCGACCGCTCCCTTTTCAAGAACAAACAATGCTTCTTCGGCCTGCTGGCACTATTATTATTCGCAGTAGCGCTTCTGATCGATATCCTTCCAGCACAAGAGGTCTACCACGGCGCATTCGACTACCCCGATAAACCAGTCCAGCCCAAATGGATCACGCTGCTGTATTTATGGTTGCTGATCCCCTCAGAGACACTTTTCACCTCATATCTTTCGGACTCGCATCTACAATTCGTCAGCGTACCGTTAAGCGAGCTCCTCTTCGCTGGAATACTATCCGCCATGATGTGGCTGTTCCTAATCCACGTTTCCAGACGACGGAGCAACGCATTACTACTGCTGGTCTCATACACCGTACTCAGCCTTGTCTTCCTCAATCATTTTTCCGTCCACCATTCCGGCATAGTGCTCGGACTCTTCATATCCATCCTTGCCATCGACTGTGCACAGCAACCACTCAGCAAGGACGATTGGCCCCAATGGTGCCTCCAAGCAGCTGAACGTTGCACACGCGGACTCAGCCAGAGGAAAACACACACATATTCAGCAATGCTCAGACTCGCAGGTTTGGCGGTACTACTCATCAGTGTTTACTGGACGTTCAGCTCCAGCATCTGCGACATCAAGTACGACTATTCCTCAGCACACGCCGTCGCATCCTTCATCAAGAAGAACAACCTCGAACACTATCGGTGGATGGCAAGCTGGGAACGAATCTACGCTGATCCAAACAATCCTGATGCAACGGCGAACAAGGCCGTCGCTTCAGGCGGCTATTGCGCAGGCGGCTCCGAGTGCGTGGACTACACGTCTTGGACCAGCAGCGCGTTGATTCTTGCCGACCCCTACTTCGACCACACCATCATGGCCAACGCCTATAAAGACCGCAGCTATCTTTCCTGGGAATGGTGCGTCGATCCAAATGCCGCGAAGAAAGACATCGCAACATGGAAAAGCTGGGGCGAACCGGAATTTTATGACACCATTTATCAACCGTTCTTCTTCACCGATCTTGGATACGACCGGAACCATTACACCAAACTGAAAATAGGAGAGACCACCACCCCATGGAAGGACCAGCGATCGCATAATTCCGTTGAAATCTATGTGCGTAATGACATCTACAAGAATGTGCTTGGCTCACCTGGCACCGGTATCACTTGGCCGGATGGAAGAAAACGATAAACCAGCAGAGCAAGTCAGACGTGTTCTCTTCGGGAAACAGCCACGGTGGCATGGAATAATCGGCGACTGTATGCTGCCACATATTTATTCGACATTTGAGGTAAATATGAGCAGAAACGCCTTAGAGCCAGAGCGTACGGCACATATTCCCCGCCGTTCTGGAGAATTCCGTAGGGGTTTTGCGGTTCCGCAGGTGGTTGCCTTCCGAAACCGCGAATGGAGACAGCTGAAATACAGCGGTTTCCGCAACCGCTTTCCAAGCCCAACCACCTACGGAATGCAAAAACCACCTACGGAATCCCGGACTACAGCTGTTCATACCATTCGTGCTCATCTTCACGCGGCGGCACACCGATCCGCCGCAAAAACAAGCGAGTCACCACGACCGCATGAAAGAAGAACGACCTGGGATAGACTGGGCAGGCATGGATGCTCTGAGGGGCATAATCCAAAAGAGCGCAATCCGAGGAAACGCCTAGGGAAGAGCGATTACAGAAAAGGGGCTGACGCAGGATGATGTTCTACGATGCCAACCGACGTGGTTCGCGCATTGCGGCGAGGATTCTCATCGCGCTGCTGATCGTGGCCGGAGGCATTGGCATTGCCGGCCGCGGGCAGATTTCCAGCGGCGAGCTGGCAGACATTCGCGCCGTGATCGAATCCGCGAAATCCACACGCGCCACCGCAGCGGCAAGTATGGATTTCGCGCAAGGCACCATGCATGCCAACGATTTCCAAAGCGCCATCACGTCCACTCGCCGAGCCGTTGCCGATTATGACCAGTTGGCCGCGAGCGCCAGTCTCACGCGTTTCACTTCGGATTCGCCATTCGCCCAGTTCGTCTTCACCCCGCGAGCCACCCTGCTGGGCACCGTCGACAGGCTCAACAACGCCGCGAATACCATGCAAACGCAAACAGCCGCGCTTATCGACGCCATGGAGACCAGTTTCGCCAACGATTTCCGCACCGATGGCGGGCATTGGATGGTACAGGTCGACGACCCAGCCGCCATCAACGAACTCGTTTCCCGCTATGGCAAGCAGCGTTCATACCAGACCTTGCAGGAGCATCTCGATGATCTGAAAAGCCTGTACAACCTGGAGCAGCGGGTGCGCCAACAGGTGGCGGATTCCATAGCCGCCGTGCATGCGGGCGAGACGAACGCGGCGCAGATTGCCGTGCCGACCGAAGCGGGCGCGATGGATGCCGCCGGGTGGCTGGGCACGGCGCAATCGGTGGCGTCCACCTTGGGCGTGCAGGTCAAACAGACCAGCGTATACGGCTGCCCCGGCGCCGACGACAACGGAGACGACAACGCCGACATGGTGATCGGCTTCTTCTGTGGCGGCTCGCAAGCCAGCCGCAACGAGGTGAACATGCTGACCACGCACCCGGAGTGGCCTGCGGTGGAGCGCAGTCCGCTGCTGGTCGACTACACGAAGCATGAGCTGGCGCATCGTTCGATCATGATTGTGTGCGGCACCACCGAGCCTGAGATCGCCGCGAACCGGACGGAGGCGGTGACCAATTCGTATGCGGTGCAGTTTCTTGGTGCCAGCCGCGAGCGCATCGCTGGCAGTCAGCAGGGTTTGGCCGCGTATGCGATGGACGCGCAGAGCGACCAGATCGCGCAGTCCATTCACAACGGCACCTGTGCGTGAGCCACGCGGTGTCAATGCTTTTACCAGCATCGCGCCGCCATGTCAATGCCCTTGGTCAATACCCTTGTATACGTTGAAAACCGTATTTGTACATGCAGGGGGGCTTCCCGCACGCGCGGGAGGCTGAGATAGGCGAACGCCTGACCCTTTGAACCTGTTGGTTAGGACCAACGTAGGGAGCAGCGCAATGAGTGACAGCTCATACACTGACGGCACAGCAGCCGTTTCCGCGATTTCCGCAACAGACCCGATTCGCGAGCGCATCGCACAGGCGGTGAACGACGTACGTTCCACCACGCCGCTGGCGCAGTCGTTCACGAATTTCGTCACCATCAACCTGGTGGCGAACGCCCAGCTTGCCGCTGGCGGCACCGCGGCCATGAGCTTTCTGCCGGACGATATCGTGGATACCGCGAAGATCGCCGGTTCGACATACATCAACGTGGGCACGCTGCTGCCGTTCTACAAGGACGCGCTGGCGGACATCGCCCCGAAACTGCAGTATTTGGGCAAGCCGTGGGTGCTTGACCCGGTGGCCGCGGGCATCGGCAAGACCCGCACCGCCATCCTGCAGTCCTTCAAGGCCGCTCCCCCGACAGTGATTCGCGGCAACGCCAGCGAGATCATCGCCTTGGATGCCATGTGGGAGCTTGGCGCGAACGACGGCGCTGAAGGCGAGACCACCCGCCCTGCCGGAGTGGAAGCCGTGGACGAGGTGGAGGCCGCCGTGGATGCCGCCAAACGACTGGCACGCTATCTTGCACAGCATGCCGCTGGCGGCAAGGGCGCGGTCGCCGTATCCGGCGCATCCGATCTGGTGACCGATGGCGAGACCGTATACCGTTTGCCCGGCGGCAGCGCGATGATGACGAAGATCACCGGAGCCGGCTGCTCGCTTGGCGGCGTGACCGCCACCTACCTGGCCGTGGCGGAACCACTGACCGCCTCCATCGCGGCATCGCTGCTGTACAACCGTGCCAGCGAGATCGCCGAACGTGAGTCCAACGGCCCGGGCTCCTTCCAGGTCGCGTTCCTCGACGCATTGTGGAACGTCACCGCAGAACAGGTGGCTCAGTCCGAGATTCTGATCGGCTGACCGTCGAAGCGGCTTCCACACGTATCAAGCCGCTTGCCAGACGGGTATGCACGCAGCATTTGGCGCATACCGTCATGCTCCCGTGCCGAAACACACGCCAAGCCCGTGGACCGGCTTTCCGTGCAGCAGCGCGGCGCATACAGATACCCGTAACGCGCGGCGAAATCCATCCATACTTTCCTTCCATATCAAGCTATAAGGGGACACCAATGAGCAATAATTTCCCATACGCATCCATGCGCGGCTGTTTCGATCTGAGCGCCTACTTCGTCGTAGGCCCGGAGGATTGCAAGGGCCGACCGGTCACCGACGTGGTGGACGACGCCCTGCGTGGCGGCGCCACCTTCATCCAGCTGCGCGCCAAGAAGATGGACGCCAAGGAACTTACCGAAACCGCACGCGACATCGCGCAGATCATCGAGGACAACAATAAGTCCGACACGGTGCCGTTCGTAATCGACGACCGCGTGGACGTGGTCTGGCAGGCTCGCAACAAGGGCATCAAAGTGGACGGCGTGCATATCGGCCAGACCGATATGGAACCGCGCGAAGCCCGCGCGCTGCTCGGCGAGGACGCCATCGTCGGCCTGTCCGCGGAAACCGAAAGCCTGGTCAAGCTCATCAACGAACTGCCGGCAGGCTGCATCGACTACATCGGCGCCGGCCCGCTGCACGTCTCCACCACCAAGCCCGAAGCCTCCGTGGGCGGCAACGACGGCTCCGGCCACACGCTTGACGAGGAACAGATCAACACCATCTGCGCGGCAAGCGATTTCCCGGTAGTGGTCGGCGGCGGCGTGCACGCCGACGATATGGAGATGCTGGCCTCCACCGACGCTGCCGGCTGGTTCGTGGTGTCCGCCATTGCAGGCGCGGACGATCCGGAAGCCGCCACCCGTGAGATGGTGACGCGCTGGAAGGCTGTGCGCGGCGACAGGAGGCACGGCTACGCGCAACGCCCGGCAGCCGTTGCGGAGAACGCCAGCCAGCAGCCGGCACAGCCCGCCGCAAAGAAGTTCACCAACGCCAAGGAGGCCAAGGCCGCCTCCAAGCTGGCCAAGCAGCAGCGCGTGGACATCGCGGCCCGCGGCTGCACCCAGCGCGACAAGGCGCATATCCGCAAGACCACGCCGATCCATTTCGAAAACCAGTTCGGCACCTACGATCTGGAAGTGCCGTACACCGAGATCAAACTGTCCGACACCCCCGGCGTCGGCCCGAACCCGCCGTTCAAGGATTACAACACGGAAGGCCCCAAGTGCGATCCGAAGGAAGGCCTGGCGCCGCTTCGTCTCGACTGGATCCGTGACCGTGGCGACGTGGAGGAATACGAAGGTCGCCGCCGCAATCTCGAGGATGATGGCAAGCGCGCCATCAAGCGCGGCAAGGCATCCAAGGAGTGGCGCGGCCGCCAGCACAAGCCCATGCGCGCCAAGGACCATCCGGTGACGCAGATGTGGTATGCACGCCACAACATCATCACCCCGGAAATGCGCTACGTGGCCGAACGCGAGCATTGCAGCGTGGAGCTTGTGCGCTCCGAACTGGCCGCGGGCCGCGCGGTGATGCCGTGCAACATCAACCACCCCGAAGCCGAGCCGATGATCATCGGCGCCAGGTTCCTCACCAAGCTCAACGCGAACATGGGCAATTCGGCCGTCACCTCGTCCATCGACGAAGAGGTGGAGAAACTCACCTGGGCGACCAAGTGGGGCGCCGACACCGTGATGGACCTTTCGACCGGCAACGACATCCACACCACGCGTGAGTGGATTCTGCGCAACTCCCCCGTCCCGATCGGCACCGTGCCGATGTACCAGGCGCTGGAAAAGGTGGAGGACGACGCATCCAAGCTGAGCTGGGAGCTGTTCCGCGACACCGTGATCGAACAGTGCGAGCAGGGCGTGGACTATATGACGATCCATGCCGGCGTGCTTATGCGCTACGTGCCGCTGACCGCCAACCGCATGACCGGCATCGTCTCGCGCGGCGGTTCGATCATGGCCGAATGGTGCCTGCAGCATCATCAGGAAAGCTTCCTGTACACGCATTTCGACGAACTATGCGACATCTTCGCCAAATACGATGTGGCGTTCTCGCTGGGCGACGGCCTGCGCCCCGGTTCGCTCGCGGACGCGAACGACCAGGCGCAGCTGGCCGAACTCATGACGCTGGGCGAACTCACCAAGCGCGCCTGGGCCAAGGACGTGCAGGTCATGATCGAAGGACCGGGCCATATTCCGTTCGACACCGTGCGCATGAACATCGAGATGGAAAAGGCCATCTGCAACGATGCGCCGTTCTACACGCTCGGCCCGCTCACCACCGACACCGCCCCCGGCTACGACCACATCACCTCCGCCATCGGCGGCGTGGAAATCGCACGCTACGGCACCGCCATGCTGTGCTACGTCACACCGAAGGAACACCTCGGCCTGCCGAATAAGGACGATGTGAAACAGGGCGTGATCGCCTACAAGATCGCCTGCCATGCGGCCGACATCGCCAAGCACCACCCGCACGCCATGGACCGCGACAACGCGATGAGCAAGGCACGCTTCGAATTCCGCTGGCTCGACCAGTTCAACCTGAGCTACGACCCGGACACCGCCATCGCCTACCATGACGAGACGCTGCCCGCCGAACCCGCGAAGATGGCGCATTTCTGCTCCATGTGCGGCCCGAAGTTCTGTTCCATGGCCATCTCACAGAACATCCGCAAGAAGTTCGGCGACGCGGCCGCGCAGGAAAGGCTCGTGGCCGAAGCCCGGCAGGACTGAGCGACTGCGAGTAGGCTGAAAGCAGAGAACCACACACCAAGGAGACATGAATGGAACACACGACATTGCAACCGGTACTCGCCATCGCCGGATCGGATTCGTCCGGCGGCGCAGGCATTCAGGCCGATCTGAAGACCATGCTGGCCAACGGCGTATTCGGCATGAGCGCCATCACCGCGCTCACCGCGCAGAACACCACCGGCGTGCGTTCCATTCAAGACACCGAACCGTCGATCCTCGCCGATCAGATCGATGCGGTGTTCGACGATATTCCACCGGTCGCGGTGAAGATCGGCATGGTCTCCTCGGTGGATCTCATCAACGCCATCGCCGATCGCCTCACCGCCCATCACGCCACCAACGTGGTGCTCGACCCGGTTATGGTGGCCACCTCGGGCGCAAAGCTCATCAGCGACGACGCCATCGACGCGCTCACAAGCCGCCTGTTCCCCCTCGCCACGGTGATTACGCCGAACATTCCGGAAACCTGTGCGCTGACCGGACTGGATATCGACGATGCGGCAGGCATGGAACGTGCCGCGCTGGCGCTCACCCGGCAGTATGGCTGCGCCTCGCTGGTCAAAGGCGGGCACAACACGAACGACGCGAACGACGTGCTGGCGCAGACCGACGGCACCATCACCTGGTTCGAAGGCAAGCGCGTGGACAATCCGAACACGCACGGCACCGGCTGCACGCTGAGCTCCGCCATCGCCTCGCATCTGGCGCTTGGCGAAACGCTGCCCGAAGCCATCCGCAGCGCCAAGGCGTACCTGACCGGCGCGTTGAACGCGCAGCTTGACCTGGGCCACGGCTCCGGCCCGATGGATCACGCCTGGCATTGGCGCTGAGCGACGGGCCCGCCGAACCCCAAACGCACGCGCCAATACACCGCTATCCGCACAAACCGTAAGCAACATTTACGAGAAACGAGGAACATCATGCCCCTTGACCGCAATGCCGAAAAGCAGGAAGTGCCGGTCGATCCGAAAACCGGCAAGCCGTACATCAACACGCTGGCGGCCGTCGCCATCAGCCCGGCCGGCGCAAGCCCGGAGAAATCCACCTACGTGTCACAGGCGGTGGATGTGATTCGACAGTCCGGCCTGCCGAATGAGACGAACGCCATGTTCACCAACATCGAAGGCGACATCGACGATGTGCTCAAGGTGATTCGTGACGCGACGATGAAGCTCGCCGGCCAGGGCTACCGCACCGACGTGGTGATCCGCCTTGACATCCGCCCTGGATTCGAAGGACAGATCCACGCCAAGCAGGAGCTGGTGAACGAGATCCTGGGCGATAAGCAGGACTGACGCTCTCGAAGAATACGAATGCGCCGGCGAACGGAATCCATACCGTTCGCCGGCGCATTCGTATATATGGCACATCGATGCGGATGCATACGTGGGTGTGGGAAGAGGCGGAATCTCAATGATTCCGTCCGACTTGACATGTCACCCGATCTGCCATGAGCACGCTGCCCACAGCCGCAGGCTTACCGCACGTGGCAGGGAACGGCGGTATGGGGAAAGCCTCGGAGCGCACCGAAATGCATATTTCCGCCACTCCCCTATCGCGCGCTATTCGCTCAGGCCGTACTCTTCGGCGATCACCTTCCACAGATCGTCCGCGGCCTTGTCCACGGTGTCGTTGACGATGACCACATCGAATTCATTCTCGGCCGCAAGCTCCACCTTGGCGGTTTCCAACCGCTTGGCCTGCTGTTCGGCGGTTTCGGTACCGCGACCGATCAGGCGACGCTTCAGCTCTTCGAACGACGGCGGCGCGATGAACACCGTCACCACGTCAAGCCCAAGCTCGGTGGCACGTTCGCGGACACGCCTGGCGCCTTGCAGATCGATTTCCAGCAGCGTGGGAACGTTCCTGCTCAAATGCTCCTTCACTGGTTCCAGCGGCGTACCGTAATGGGCCATACCGTGCACCACGGCGGTTTCCAGGAACTTGCCGTCGCGTTCGCCGGCCACAAACTCGTCTTCCGTCATGAACCAATAGTTCACGCCATCCTGCTCGCCGGGTCGCGGATCGCGGGTGGTGGCGGACACCGACACCCAGATTTCGGGATGGTCGGCCAGCAGCTTCTGCTCCACCGTGCCCTTGCCGACCGCGGTGGGCCCGCTGAGCACGATAAGACGTCCGTTCGTCACTGCTTATACCTCCATGGTTTCGTCTTCGGCTTCCATCATGGCCTGGCGCACGTCGAACGCAATGGCTTCGGTAGCCGCTGCAAGATCGGCGATGTCAGGCCCTTTGGTAGCGATGGAACGCGACACGGTGACCAGCACGTTGCCATGCGTTCCCTTGAACAGGGTTTTCAGATCCTGAGCCTCGGCCCCCTGCCAGCCGTAGCCCGGGGAAAGGATCGGACCGGTGAAATGCGCCGGATTGACACCGGTCTGCTCGATCCACTGCCCTACGGTCGCACCCACGATCAGACCAACGGACCCCATGCCCTCATGCTCGGCATTATGCTTCTGCGCGGCGGCGGCAATGCCATACGCCACGGTCTGCCCCTTGTAGGAGCCGCTTTGGCGAATGGCGCTTTGTACGCTGCGCCCCTCCTCGTTCGAGGTCAGCGAAGCGATGAACACACCACTGCCGTTGTCAAGGGCATCGTCGATCAGGCCACGTAGCGAACGCTCACCGTAATACGGCAGCAGCGTGATCGCATCGGCTTTCATCGGCGCACCGGGCTTGAAATACGCGTCGGCGATGGCGGAGATGGTGGTGGAAAGACCTCCATGCACGCAATCCACGATGGTGATCACACCCATCTGCCGTGCCGCGTAGAGCAGTCGTTCCAATACGGCAAAGCCTTTGGAACCGTACCGTTCGAACATGGGCATCTGGAATTTGACGGCGGCGGCGCGGCCGTTCGCGGCCTGCAGCATGCGCATCGAGAACATCTCCGCGCCGTTCGCGTCAACGTTGTAGCCCCAGTCCGTCAGGAGTCTGCGATGCGGGTCAATGCCAACGCACAGCGGACCGTACTTGCTCATGGAGTTGTGCAGACGCAGGCCGAAATTGGAGCGTTCCGCACGAAGCTGATCCTCGTGGCTGCTGGCAATGACGTCGTTCATCTCAGTGTCCTTCGTTTTCCAGGGCGAACAACTGCTGTGCGTGTTCCTGAATGCTCATCACCTGGTAATCGTTGCGCTTGACCGCGTCGATGGCGAGCAGCACGGCGTTGAATTCGGTGATGGTGGTGAACTGCGGCAGATCCGCGGCGATGGCGGCGGCACGAATCGAATAGCCGTCCGCACGAGATCCGCGCGAGTTCGGGGTGTTGAGAATCATATCGATCTCGCCCTCTTCGATGAGCTGAACCACGTTCTTGCCCACGGAGCCTTCGGCATGCTTGATGACCACCGGATCGTCCGGGGCGGAGTCGACACGGCCGGAGATCTTGTCCACGATCTTCGATTCGATGCCATAGCGGCGCAGCACGGAAGCGGTGCCCTCGGTCGCCCAGATCTTGAATCCGAGCTCTTCCAGGCGCACGGCGATCAGCGGCAGCTGGCGCTTGTCGGAGTCGTTCACGGAGACGAACACGTTGCCTTCGGTCGGCAGGCCGCCATCGTATGCGGCGAGCTGGCTCTTGGCGAAGGCGTGCGGAACGTCGCGGTCGAAGCCCATGACCTCGCCGGTGGAACGCATTTCGGGCCCGAGCAGCACGTCGACGGTCTTGCCCAGCGGCGTGCGGAAACGCTTGAACGGCAGCACGGATTCCTTGACCGCGATCTGCTGGCCGGGGTGGAAGTCGCCGCCGTCGCCCTTCGGCAGCAGCAGGCCGTTGGCACGCTGCTGGGCGATGGTCTCGCCGGCCATGATGCGTGCAGCGGCCTTGGCCAGCGGAACGCCGGTGGCCTTGGACGCGAACGGCACGGTACGGGAGGCGCGCGGATTGGCTTCGATCACATACAGCGTGTTGGCCATGAAGGCGTACTGCACGTTGATCAGACCCTGCACGTTGCAGCCCTTGGCGATGGCATAGGTGCCTTCGCGCAGGCGACGGATCTGGTCGGCGGACAGCGTGTTCGGGGGCAGGGTGCAGGCGGCGTCGCCGGAATGCACGCCGGCCTCCTCGATATGCTCCATGATGCCGCCGATGTACAGTTCCTCGCCGTCGAACAGCGCGTCGACGTCGATTTCGATGGCGTCCTGCAGGAACTTGTCGATCAGCAGCGGAGAAGGCAGACGGCCAGAAACC
>ERZ827528.1233-NODE-1233-length-27204-cov-9.661571_pt1 | contig 27204 bp, 18 predicted proteins | sample MGYA00519768_ERZ827528 | MGnify/ENA primary metagenome ERZ827528 (study PRJEB31778, sample SAMEA3449343) | human gut metagenome | biome: human gut; feature: human-associated habitat; material: faeces | place: United Kingdom | collected 2010/2012 ...
TGCTGACCACCCACTGCGCCCGCCACACCTTCGCCTGCATGGCCGTCGAATACGGCATGCCGATCGACGTGCTGGCCAAGATTCTCGGGCACTCGAATACCAACATGACGCGCCACTACGCTAACGGTCATCGGCCGTGAAATGGAGGCGTTCGGCAAGCGGCTGGCGTCGGCGACCTGGTGTTCGAAAGGATTCGGCCAAGTCTACGACGGTATATACCTTACCGAAAAACGCCCCTCGAATGAGGGGCGTCTGGCTATCGTTGGCTACATTCGATCAAATGATTGCGCAGGGAATCCAGAAACGTGTCAGCCGCAGCGTGCGATTGACGACCACACGGCGGCATCAGATGGGATTGTTAATGCGGAGATTGAACATTCACGAGAACAGCTCAACCAATTGTTCCACATTGGCCCGGGAACCGTCGATACGCCATCCGACGCCGACAGTATGCAGCGCAGCAATCAACTCCATCACATCATTCGGCGTAAACTCTTTCGAAAGATAAAGCGGATATTTTGGGACCTTGCCCGAGATCGGGCCGGCAATAGACGGATAGCGAAGCCGGATAGAAACTAACCGGATTTCAAAATTAGTCAGCAGAAGCGCCGATTTGAGCAGCGACGCTTGCAGGGATTTCTTTTCGACAATTCGCTCTTGCAACCGCATCAAACGCAATCGAAGGCAGGCAAATTCATGCAACAGATCAAGAAACGATTTACGGGATTGAGCCGTAAGGCCGTAAAACATGTCAATATATTCTTCATAAGCAACGTTGAAAGCTTCACATTCTGCATCCGATAATTGGCTGTCGAATGACGTTTCGAGCATTTCGATGAACGGCACTTTCTCCGTTTTCTCCATCATACAGGCCATAATGAATTATTAAATCGGTTTTCACCTTAGAAGATGGGTACTTTTTGAATGCCGAATCGCATATATGGATAAAAAACATAGAAAAACTATTTTTCGTCCTCTCTATTCAGCGCATAGAGCATTGTTTCTGTAAATTTCGTGCGATCTTTTTTGCGCTCCAAAACGCGGCGTTTGACATCGGTCGGATCGCCGAGTTTAACATGCAATGTATTCTCGAAGACCCGAACAAACAGATTGAACGGAGCTGCCGAACCATCTGCCAGCTCAAAAGGAGGCAAAGCCATCCAATCAAGCCCGTATTCGCGACGATGGTTTTACAAGATGTAATTTTCACTCAAAGTCTTTTTATCATAGTTTACAGTGGTATCTATATCAGCAAGAGCAGTTTCGTAGCGACTTATCCATCAACGAACGGTAGCCGTATTAAGACTTTTCCTAACACCGCTGCGGGAGTGCGTAAGTTCATCGGTGCGCTTGCTGTCGCTGAGCATCACTACGTCATGGAAGCTACCGGCAATTACGGCTTCCTGCTGCATCATAAACAGCGTGAAGCCCACGAATCCGAAATATTCCACGACGATGCCCCCGCCGACGAGCCACAGGCTCGATGGCGGGAACCACTCCAGAAGCGAGTAGACCTTGAACAGCAGGTTGAAGATACAGTACAACATGAAAAGAGTACGCCGCAACCACGTCGTGCGATGTAGTCGCCTACCAGCGGCGGTTACTACATCTCCTGCCCGGCGGACGTGATCGTGGCCGACAAACTGACCCTTACGGGTTCGATCGGGGTCTTCGGCATGATCCTCGACACCCGCGAGGCGTTGAAGAACAAACTCGGCATCACCATCGACGGCGTGCAGAGCAACGCCTCGTCGAGCTTCCTCGCCACGCAGCCCCTCACCCCGGTCCAGCGCTCGATGATCATGCGCGGCGTGGACAAGGTCTACACCACCTTCACGAACGACGTGGCCGAAGGCCGCAATCTGCCCATCGAGAAGGTCCTCGACATCGCCGGCGGACGGGTCTGGTCGGGTGCGGATGCGCTGGGCATCGGCCTGATCGACACCTACGGCGGTCTGAAGACGGCCATTGCGCTGGCTGTGGACAAAGCCGATCTGGGCGACAACTACCGCGTGACCGAAGTGACCGAGACTCCGACCGGATTCGCGGCTTTCATCGCGTCGCTCAACATGAGTGTCCGCGAGGCTTTCACCCGTTCGGAACTGGGGCTGATGATGAAGGATTACAACACCGTCCGCGAAGCCTTCCGCCAGCAGGGCGTGCTGATGTACTCGCCCTACAAGGTCGAGATTCGGTAGCATTATCGTTCGATGAAAAAAAGGCTCTCCACTTGTTCGGAGAGCCTTTTTTGTATTTTTTCTATCAATCTAAACTTTGTTAATTCATATTTTCCGTAAAAGGTTTGGGTCTATCCATTTTTTCCGTATATACGTTTCCGAACCGATCTGTTACGGAGACCACGATTTCGGAATTTGCTTCTGTCGCTTTCGTATGGAACATATGGATGCAATTGACGGCTCTCCAATCTTTAGGACGGTTGTTGAATCTCTGGGTTTTATCTCGGATGTACATATAAAGCGGGTCTTTTTCCCACAATTGTTCGACAGGAAGTTCCTGTCCGTCTTCTGTAACTGAGATTTTCCACCGGGGGTCCCAATTGAAGACATTGACCAGAATTTCATTGCTCGCGGGATTTCCGCCGTATTTCTCCGGAACCGTATTGAGATCATAAGCCCGGAACTGGCTCTTTTCGGGCGTTAATCCCACGGCCTTGTAGTGCCATTGTATCTGTTTGCCGGAAATATCGAAAATCTGATAGCCGCTCAGCGTCCCGTCGGTAGTCATGATTCGGACGTCGTTTAGTTTCCAGGAAATGGCCGATGCCGATGCGAAATTATGTTCGAGGATATTATGCGTAATTTGGATATTCCGGTTACGATGATCATGTCCGGTCAGGATGTGCGCTTCTTTGAATGGCTTCAGTATATTTATCAATACCTGCACATCCTGGTATTGTGTATTCCGTTTCTTGGTCATGGGCTTTCCATCGGAAATACCGGTGTAGGTATAGGCAGGAACATGCATGGAGACGATCAGCGGTGTGGATTTATCGACCAATGCAAGATCTTTTTTCAGCCATGCGAGTTGTGCCGAATTAATGAGATATTTATACTTGCAGTTGCCGAGTCCGACGATATTGTCCAGCATGACATAATGTACATCTCCGATGTTGAGCGAATAGTAGGTCGGGCCGATATGCTTGCGATAAAGAGCCGATGCACTCCAATCCAGCTTTTCTTCCGTTGTGCCCGTGGCCGAGGGGTCATTGTCGTGGTTACCCATGATATGGTAGATCGGCGAAGGGTAGTTTTTGAACTCTTTCAGGTAATTCGGCAACATGAAATTTTCATGATACCACCGGGAGTCTGTGGTCATATCGCCCAATGAGAGGGAAAATACTTCTTCCGAGGTTGTATCGACTGCGGCTGTGATGTCGGGCAGGAATGTAGAACGAAATTGCTCTAAATCCCGGTGTGTCGCACTGCCGATCAGATGTACGTCGGCCATGACGAAGAGCTTGTATTTCTTGTCGGCCATCGGCAGCAGCTCGAAATCCGCGTTTTCGGTTTTTTTACTCTTAATGTCGAGGTAATGATTCGGCAATACACCCTTGTGGGCCACTTTATAGCCTGATGGGACGGAGATGAATACATAGCCCATGCGCTCCGGGGAACGGAGCGTATAATGTCCGTTGGCATCTGTCTGTGTTAATTCGATGCCGTCGGAAATCACGGCTCCGACAACAGGTTGTCCCTGACAGGTCACTCGGCCCGAAACCGTTGTCTGGTATTCTGAGACATTCGATTTCCCGCTGGTTTCCGGGCCCGTACCTTTGGCGCAGGCGAAGCAGGTCGAAGCGAAAAAAAATGTTGCTACGATAAAGAATTTTTTCATTTTTTTAATCTTATCAGTTGTTCATGTCCGGTTTTCCTAGTATCCAGGCTAGGTTGAACCGGTAGTGAATATTACTGCTTATCAGATGAATCGTATTGTCCGGGGTTTGAGTTGCGGCAAGATAACCAAGCGGTTCAGCTTGCGTTTCGGTCATTTCAAAATAGCCGGTCCAACCTCTTCCGTCAAGCAAACGACGCTTGCCGTCGGTCAATAGCCGTTTGACGGGCCAGGTTTTTCCTTCGTCGAATGAGAGGGCCGCAAACATTCCATAGCCAGTAAATTTGTTCCCGCGGGCGTCCTCGAATTCCATGCCCCGGCGCTTTTTGTCGTAGGGATGATGTGTGAAAGAGATGAGTAGCAGTGGACCTTCGTTCAACCGGCGCAGGACGAGTCGCTGACCTGAATAGATCGGTAGGAACTCTGTTGCAGAATAACTCCAGTTTTGTCCCATGTCCGATGAGATGCTGCGAGGCATTCGCAGTCCCGGATATTTCGCTCCTCCCTCGATGTCGTTGTTGCGTCCTAAGGCCATTAGATCTCCGTTTGTCAACTGTACGACCCCGGCATGTATGCCAGCGATCAGACCTCCGGTTGCACCTTCTTCGTATATCGGAATTTCCGGGTTTGTATACGGGTTTTCCCAAGTCTGGCCCTTGTCGCGGCTGATGTGTATGGCCGAGCCTCCGTAGTGTCCCGGGACGGCATCGCAAGGTTGTACGAGATACCCCTCCCGGGTACGGAACAATCCGGCGATCACTTGGTGCCGTTGATCGTGCTCCGGGACGATAATCCGCGGACGGGTCCACGTCGCTCCGTTGTCACGGCTTTCGCGGAGGATGATGGCCAGATTCTTCCAGCCGCCGATTACTTCGACTCCGTTTGTATGGTAGATCGTTCCTTCACCGTCGTGAAGCAGAGATGTGCCCGTCAGATTACGGTCGGGGATACGTAGAAATTCCCGGGGCGAATCCCATATGTCGCTTCCGGCACGCAGTCTGCTTGAAAGAATGACCATCTCGCGTCCCGCTTCGTCTTCTGTCGAGAACCAGGCGGCCAGTAAATCACCGTTCGCACACCAGGTGATTGCCGGACAATGATTATGACCGTAGAACGGGACGCCGGAATTTGCATAAGGTTTGTGAACGTAACAAATCGGTTCTAAAAAGAAGGGTTTATCGGTCGGTGCGGCCCATTTGTAACGTTTTTGGGAAATATGCTCGGGCCGTGTGGCTATGACCGGGGTGTGTGAAGTGGGGTTCGAAGCCTCTACGATTCGGAATCCTACGGCCCAAGTGGCATCCTCCGGAATCATTGCCGAGCGGTTGGCCGAACGAAGATATTTTACGGGCGTATTGTGACTGCCGCCTCGTGTGACGCGATACAGACCCTCTGCAGGTCCCGAGGGATCTGTCTGAGGGTCTTGTGTATAAGGCCCGTACCAGTCCAGACACCACTCTTCCACATTGCCGTGCATATCGTACAGGCCCCAGTCATTCGGTGGAAAGAGGGCCGTTTGAAGTGAAACAGTTTTTGGAGTGCGGTTATACTCCTGGACCTTATGCTGTTTGGTCGGTAGGCCATTGGTGCCAGTATTGAATGGAGTAATGCTCGTCGCGCGGCAGGCGTATTCCCATTCCGCTTCGGTCGGGAGTCTGTAATTTTTTCCCTCCTTCTCAGAGAGCCAGCGGCAAAAACCGAGGGCATCGTCGTAGCTGACGAAGATCACCGCGTCGTCATCTTCGGTGGAAAATCCGGCTTTCCCGCGCAGTTTACGATGCGACGGGTCGTATTGTTCATACTGGATATTCGTGATTTCCGTTGCCGACATTCGGAACGGCCGGCTTATGCGGACGAGGTGTGCCGGGGCCTCGTCGAACTCCTCGACCGCTCCGTAACCCCGCGAACCCATGATGAATTCTCCGGAAGGAATGTCCACCATTCTAATACCATATGGCTTCTGTATCTGCCCGGAAATAATTCCGGGCAGATACAGAAAGGCCAATGCACCGATCAATGTTTTTCGAATCATTACAGTTTCGTTTTCTGGTTACTTTTTCCAAGCTGTTCCCTGCACGGTCAAGGCTGGACGATCCGCCGTACTTTTACCGATGCGAAAGGCCGTATTTTCCGATCCTTCTTTGCTGCCCCAGGCATAGAGACGGAATGTTATGGTCTTTTTCGCCGGAACATTCTGCAATTCCGGAACGGCCGAGAGGTCGATCGGTTTTTGTAATTTGCCGTCATTCCCGGTGGACCCAACGCGTACCGGCGCTCCGATGTCTATGAAATGTTCGCCATCGGTACTGTAGGTGAGGATATACGCTTTCGGACCGTCGGGTTGCACTCGCAATACAAGAGCAAGTCTTTTCAGCGAGAAAAGACATCCCTTGCGGGCTTTCAGCGAGAATTCGTAGAAAGCCCCCTGGCGAACAGCTCCCAGCATGGAATTGCACCCCGGCCAGAGCCCGGCAAACGAATAAGTTGCCCGCTGTGGCCGGACGCCGGGACCGCGGCTGAGTTCGGAAGCCTCCATGCAAGGATCTGCGAATGTCGATACACTCGTTTTTTCATCACCTCGTGTCGCGGGGCCGAAATTCCACGCGACCAATTGGGCATAGCTCGTTCCCGAAAACAGGAGCAGCAGCAAAGATAACAGATAATGTTTCATGATTTCGGTGTTTATCAGGGACGGATCATTCCTTCAAGGGTGAGTGCGTAGGGCCTGTTCGCAAGGCTCTGTCCGATACGGAAAGTGGACTTGGCATCGGCGGCTCCCCAAGCGTAAATGCGAACGATCATCGGCTCGGAGAATTCCTGAACTCCGGCTACTTCCTCAAGATTCAAAGTCGGTTGTTGAATGCCGTTATTGTCGGTTGTCGAACCTTTGAAAACCAGATTGCCGCTCATTTCGGAGAAATTTTCTCCGTTGTCCAGGCTGTACATCCAAATGTAGTTTTTCGGTCCGTTGGGCTGGACACGCAATGCGACATCCAGCGACAGAAGTGAAACCTGGGCATTGTTTTTGGGGGTGATGGTGAATTGGTAGTAGGACCCGCGTTCGATGGCGGCCTCTTTGCTGATGTCCATGGGCCATTCTGAGGCGAAAGCATTGCCTGCCTTTTGAGCCGTGAGCCCCGGACCGCGGCTCAAAGCCGACATTTCCAGATTGGCGTTGACAACGGTGGCATCCCGGGTCGGGTACTTTATATTATCGTGCCCCGTGAGGTTCCATGCCAGCACAATGTATTTCTCGATTACGTCGCGGAGCGATCGGGGTTGGATAAACAGTTGTGTATTGCCATCTTCTCCGGCTTCGGTAAATACCAGTCCGATGTAGGTGGCCGGTTCTTCGGGAACGGCAAGGGTTGCCAGATCGCTCCCTTCTCGGGCATAGATGGTCAGTGTCCCGGTCCCATCTCCGACGGTTAAACCTTCCTTATAGGAGGGATTTTCGACAGAAGGGTCTTCTGGGGTGCAGTTGGAAACCCGGACCAATATTGATTCGTAAGCTTCGGGATTGGCTTCCAAAGTAGCTGCGGTAACCGGGATTGGCGACAGCTTGTGCCCGGTGCTCAGAACCGTTATTTCCGTACTATTCAGCGATCGGATAGTCAATGCTCCGTTCTCCCGGGTGAGGGTTTTGCCTGCGATTTGAAGTAAGAGCGAATCTCCCGGCTGAAAAGTTGAGGCTAATTCCGGACCTACATGTACAGCGATTCCGCTGGTCTTGCTGCGAAAGGTGTTCTGTATGATGACGATGCCTTCGGGAACATTCTTTTCGGCGTAGTTTGAACTGACTACTCCGCTGATCTGGACGGCTCCGGAAAGGTCGTCCGTGGTGAGCTGCCGATTGTTGCCTTTGTAAAGGAACCGGACGTCGGAGATCGATACCGTCGGGTTTAGTGTACCCGCGACCCAGTCCGGGTCCGTTTTGCATGCACTCGTTGCGCATAAGGCGAAAAGTGCGGTTGCCAATACTATCTTTTTCATAATTGCTTTGTTTTCAATCACGTTTTCCATTATTGGTTGTCCTTACGCTGCCACCATACTTTGGTGCTGATTTCGTCTTCGCCTTGGGAGGATACGGCATCGTAGTAATTTTTCCGGTTGGTTGTCTGCAAGTAAACCGGATAGTTGAGCCTTGACGGCAATTCGCCGCCATTGAGCAGCCCGGCGCCTTTGGGCAGGATTGGGTATCCGGTTCTGCGACATTCGAACCATTGCTGTAAGTCTGTGTAAAACAGGGAATAATATTTTTGCAGATGGATTCTGGACATCTTGTCGTCCAAACTTTCGCCATCGTCCCACTTGACAGCGGTATTGTCCAAATATGCCGACGAGGCCGTAAGGTCCCACATGCCGAGGGCCGCGATGACGCCGTTTTTATAATGGGTTTCCGCATCGGCCGAGATGTATCTTTTGACGGAGGCTTCGGTGATTATGAATTCCAGTTCGGCATAATTCATGATGTTGCCCAGCCGGGGGTCGTTTTTGAGGGCGAGGGGAAGGCGTGATCTTGCAGACACCTCCTCTCCGACGGGATAACCGCTCGGGACGCCGGCGTATTCGCCGTTGGAAGTATCCGCCCATTTGGGCCGGCGGGGATCGTTCCAACGATTGAGATTGTCCAGGAAAAATTCGGCAAGGACATACGTGCGCCAGTCGGAATCGCGGAGCGTATAGAAAGGCGAAACATAGGGTTGCTCTCCGGTCCAGCGCAGAATCGCAGAATCGTCGTTGCTCGTCATGATCGGATAATCCGTCGGGCGCTCTTCCAGTATTTCGGCAATTTTTGCAGCAGCCGTTTCCTCCTCTTTGCCGGAGACGCGCAATAATAGCCTTAAATACAAAGAATTGCTTAATTTACGCCATTTCAGGGCATTTCCTTGGAAAAGAGGGTCACAAATCACCTGGTCCTCGGGGAGATCGCTTCCGTTTGCCAATAATTCGTTTGCTTGTTCAAGTTTGGCGAAAATGTCTGTATAAATATCCTCCTGACGGTCGAAAACCGGGGTGAGGATACCTTTCTTGCCCTGGCATGCTTCCGTATAGGGGATGTCGCCGTAAGTGTCGGTGAGCATCGAGAAGACCCAGCATTGGCAAATTAGCGAAATTCCCATATAGGTATTGTACGTCTTGTCGCTTTCCACCGTATACAGGGTTTGTGCCGTTTCGTACATATCCTTGAAATTAGTCAACTGAACATACCAGTTGTTCCAAAGGTAGTCGGCCACGGATTTGCGAATGTCGTAGCGAAAGATACGGCCTTCGATGTCGCCCATCAGCACCGTGACTTGCATCAGCTCATTGGTAAGGCTGCGTGTGCGGCTCATATTGGCCTTCACGACACTTGTCAGGGCAGGAGCGAGCAATGCCTGAGGCAGTGCCTCGTCGCTGGCATTGGGATTTTTGCTGACATCCTCGAAATTCGACGTACACGATACGGATACGAAAAGGAGGAGCAGAATTGCGACAATATATTTGAAATGATTACGCATGGTTTTGTCGTTTAAAATTCGATATTGAGTTTGACACCGAAATTGCGTGTAGCGGGGAATTGGGCAATTTCAAATCCTTTGTCGATGGACCCGTTGTTCAGCGTGCCGAATTCCGGATCAAAAGCCGGCCAATTGGTGATCATGAACAAATCGCGGCCGTAAACACCGATGCTCAGTTTCCGCATACCGATTTTTTTGCAGATACGGGCCGGGAAAGAGTAGCTCAGGGTCAGTTCCCGGAGTTTGAGGAAATCGGTGTTGAACATGCTTCCCTCCAGGTTTTCACGACCGCTATGGCGTGTATAATAGGTCCAGATTTCATTCGCCACGACATCGTTTTTCCGATAGGTTCCGTCAGGATTCTCGATAACGCCGTTGCCGATGATACCGTTGTAACGTCCGGGCAGTGTCTTTTGGTGCTTTCCGTGTTCCATCAACATGGCATTGGTGAAAGAGTAGCCTTTGCCGCCGAACTGCCCGTCGAATAGAATATTGAGGCTGATACCCTTGTATTTTATCTCCGTTCCGAACGAACCTTTGCCTTTCGGGTTGCTGTCACCCAGATAGATCAGATCGTTGGCCAGAAGCGGATAGCCGTCTTCTCCGTAAACGATCTGTCCGTCGGGAGCACGTTTGTAACCCGTACCGTAGATGGCGCTCATGCTTTGTCCCACACGTGCCTCCATAGAACCTCGTCCTGATAGGGTATTCTGTAATTGAAGTGCAAACAGATCATCCGTCAATTCCATCACGGTATTCTCATTCGCTGAATAGGTGCCGAAGAGCCGCCAGGTCCAGCCGTTCTTGTTGCGGAATGGGGTGGCATTAGCTTCGATTTCGATACCCCGGTTACGGACGATTCCGCCGTTCACAATCATATTATTGTACCCAGTCGCTCTGTCGAGTGTGGCCGTAAGTATCTGGTCACGAGTTTCCCCTTGATACAAGGCAATGTCCACGCCCAGTTTATTATTGAAAAACCGGATATCCGCACCTACTTCCCAGGTGCGTGTACGCTGTGGACGCAAATCGGGATTTGGAAGGGTTGTAGGATTCGTCAGCCCGCCTGAAAAACCGTCGGCAGTCGAATATACGTAAGTATTTTGGTAAACTTTGGTCCCGCTGCTGCCCACTTCGGAGAAAGATGCCCTTAACTTGGCGAAAGTAATCCATCGTGGCATCCGGAACATATCCGATAACACGGCACTCACGTTTACGGAAGGATAGAAAAACGAAGAATTATCCGTCGAATCCGGTGTCGCCAATACGCTGCTCCAATCGTTACGTGCGGTAACGTCGAGGAAGAGGTAGTTTTTATATGAAAGCGTGAGAAGACCGTAGATGCTATTGATGATATAATCGCTCTCATAAGGAATGGTCACCAAAGCGAATTTGCTGTTGGAAAGGCTGAAGATCTGCGGGAACATCAAGGCGTTGGCCCGATTGTTCTCCCGACGGTAGCGATTGTGTAAAGTGCTGCCTCCGAGTGAAGCGGACAGTTCAAAAGCTGAAATCTTCTTTTCGTACTTGAGCAAGAAGTCCCCCGTAATTTCCTGAGCAAATATTTTGGTGGTACGATACATGCCGTATTTGAACTTCTGCGTATCCATTGGGCGCTGTTCGGAACGATCTTCGTAAGACATGTCCATCGAACCTCTGACCATTAGGTTGAGTCCTTTGATAATGTCGTAATTCATCTGAACATTGCCTGTTACGGTATGGCGATTGAGCTTATTGAGCATCTCGTTGACGATCAGGTAAGGGTTGTCAGGCGAAGTGCTGAACGGATAACTCTGATCAACTCCTTCTTTACCCGGCATCCAGTACTCTTTCAGCCAATCGAGATTGCCGTTGGGAACCTGCATGATATTCCAATACATGACCGTCTGGTTGTTATAACCGGTAGCAGGCAGGTTGTCACTCTTTTTGTTCGTGTAATTTATTTTGGTGGAAAGCCGTAATTTTTCGGTCATTTTCTGATTGACCGAAACCGAAATGGTATTACGCTTATATCCTGTATTCGGGATAATCCATTCGTTGTAGACATTGGTATACCCTACTCGGAAATTCGTATTGGTAGAGCCTCCGCTTAACGATACGCTGTTCGTATAAGTTTGGCCTGTGCGGAAAAAATCCTTGTGGTTATTGGGATAGGGACGCCACAATGTCCTTTCCGTAGCTTGGCCATGGGTCGCCGGGTCGTATTGGTAGAACATCTGTCCGTCGAATTTGGGGCCCCATGCCTGGCTTGTATTGCGGGTGTTTGGGCCGTCTTCGGTCGCTCCCCACGAAAAATAATTGACACCTTCTGTTCCTGAACCATATGCGTATTGATAGTCAGGCCAATGGTATGGAGTCTCGAAATTGGCGGTTGATGAGAACGATACTTTGAGTCCTCTCATTGTTTCTTCTCCGGTTTTGGTTGTGATGATGATCGCTCCGTGAGCACCTCGCTGGCCATACAGCGCCGCTGCTCCTGCACCTTTCAGTACGTTGATGCTTTCGATGTCCTCGGGATTGATATCGTTCAAGGCGCTACCGAAGTCGACCGGAGAATCTTCTCCTAAATAGGAGCTGTTGCCCGATCCCGTCGAAAGTCCGCTACTGCTGTTGATGACCACCCCGTCGATCACGATCAACGCTTGGTTATCACCTGTCAGGTTGCTTTCACCTCGAAGAATGATCTTGTTCGATCCGGCGGGACCTGCACCCGAGCGCACCAAATTCAGACCGGCGATCTTACCCGAAAGAGCCGAAGTCCAGTTGGTCGAAAGCGCCTCGGAGATTTTGTCGCCGCCGAGTTTGGTCGTTGCGTATCCCAGTGCCTTCTGTTCGCGTTTGATACCGAGGGCCGTCACGACGACGTCGTTGATCGCTTGTGCTTGTTCGGTCAGTGTCACGTTGATCTGTGTCTGCGTGCTGACAAGCCTCTCTTCGGTCGTGTAACCCATATAGGAGAATACCAGTACGGAGTTTGCCGGAATTTCGAGACGGTATTCTCCTTTTATGCCGGTAATTCGACCGATATTGGTGTTTTTCACCAAAACTGTTACACCTACCATTGGTGTGCCTTTTTCGTCAGAAACAACGCCTGAGACTGTAACCTTGTTTTGGGCTCCGGCATGAAACGACATAAGCATGAATGTCAGAATCAGAAGCCAGCGGTTACATTGTACCGGGCTTGTTTTTGGTCCATTTTTTTTCATAGTTTAGATAGTTTAGAGTGTGAGGTTGCTTTGAAGTTACAAAAAATCACGATTGTTTGGTTAAAAGGACTAAAGTTGATCGTAAGTGATATTTTCAGTTGTAAAACCGGCCGAGCGAAAATCGACAATCCGATGAAAGGTCAGCATATTGGCGTCATGCTGACGAATGGGAAGGCCCCGGCTTTCGGGAAATGCCGTGCGGCTCACGGCAATGATATCATTCCCATCGAACTCCCAGTCGGTGTATTGGAATCCGTGGAAAAAACAATTGTTGCTCGAGATCACTTCTTTCACGACTGTCCAGTTCCGTAGGTCAGCGGAAGAGCAGAGCACCAATCTGCTACGCAGAAAAATGGGATAGATTCGGGTGCTATACCAACCTGTATGGGTCCGGACTCGGTCTTTGTCATAGCAGGGATTGGCCAGTGTCCAGTATTTTCCGCTTACGGTATCGTAGCGGACAGTGAATTTTTTGCCGCCGCCCGGCATGTCGCAGAAACCTGTTGCCGGATTAAAGGTGATCGTTCGCTGATCGGTGACGGAGACGAGTGCAGCCAAATCGTTTGTCCTCGAATCATCGATACGTATAAGTACGACCAATTTGCCAGCAGGATCAACGACGATACATCCTTCCTGCCACTCGTTGAAGATATGGTCCGGATTTCCGGAGAGCCAGGAGGTATCGCCCGTGAGTGTGTTCGTGAGGGTCCAGTTGGCCGGACGCATAGGGTCGGAACCGATCGGTATGGAGAGTACGGTTATTCCCATTTTGCCGTCGGCAGGGGCTGTTCCCATGGCGTGCCAAATGCGTCCCTGATACTCGATGAAAGGGGTTGGGGCTCCGTGATAATCGCCTTTGAAAAGGGTTGTCAAGGATGACCAGGTGTGTCCTTTGTCAGAGGATTTGCGAATCACAATATTGCCGCGTGTCGCTGCACTGATACCGACTTCGTAGAGGGTGCTGGGGTCTGAAGGGCAAGTGAAGCATTTGCAGAAATTCATATAGTCCGGATTCGAGCATTTTTTCCAACTGAGACCCTTGTCGGTCGAACGGAAATACGTATTGCCTTTGGGGTCGGGGCCGGAACTGCCGACGAAATAGCTTCCGTCGGAGAGAATCATGATACTCGGATTGGTGATGTTACGCTTGCGGAGTTCGGTTGCCGAGGCGATAAGTTTACCGGGAGCCGGAGGGACTCCATCGACGGTAATCTTTCGGCCGAAAACCAATGTTGCGGCGTTAGGTTGGCCGGACGGAACCGGAATCCATTTGCCGGGAGTCGTGTAATGACAGGTATAAAGGTGCATGCGGAGCGAACCGATTCGGAAAGAAGTACGGCTGTCGTTCCACATGCTACCTGGGTGAGTATTGTCTGCTACGGCTATTCGCAGGATGGTGGGGTGGTCGGCCGATACACGCTCTACACCCCGGTATTCACGGAGTGTGGTGGCATAATGCATATTGCTTCCAAATGCGATTGCGAACTCCTGTGGGATTTTGAAGTCGTCGTTTTGGGGATATAGGGCATCGCCGCTACGTACGTCTCGAATGTCGATCATTGTTCCGGAAACAGAGATCAGAGCATCCGGATCGAAAGTCGGCAAAGAGGGGGTATTGTCCCCGGAGGAGCACGAACCTGCCAGCAACAAGAGAAGCGTGAGTTTGCGAATGACCATAGCTGTCGGGGCTATTCAGTGAGATATAATTGTCGAGAACTCTTTGTGATAAATGTCGGAGCGAGCCCTTCGATTTGTTGCAGTTCGGATATCAGTATACCGGTGCGAATGTTTGGCTATCATAGCGGTTATTCTTCGCTGAAAATATCATTGAGCAATTTAGCCAACCGGTAAGATGCGCGTAACATCAGGTCCTCGGCCAGCGGGTAGGCCTTGTTGATGAAAGGACGGTCCAACTCATCGTCTTTTTTTGCCCATTTGTAGATGATGCGGCACCGCCGGGCGTTTTCCCGGGCCCAACTGATCGGTGTCCCCGCTGCCATTTCAGCCATTTGTTCGTCGGTGAAACGGTCGAGTTGTTCCTGATATTCGCGGTAGGTCCAGCCGTGGTTATTATCGAGCATGGCATCCCAAATTGGATGGTATTTCTGGACCCGGCCATAGAGTTTTACTGGAAAGAATCGGGTGGTTTTCGGATAGACAATGTGCGCGGGACAATGAATGTCGCCGATCAAGTGAACAATAAATTTGATGTCGAGGGCTATCGAGTCTTTTGGGTGCATGTCCCGGTTCTCGAGTCGATCGAGGGATCTCATGATTGCATTCATGCCATCCAGTTCGGGACGTTTCGATGCGGACAGGGGTTCATTGTCCTCATCGACGGTGACCGTGTGTTTATACGGAATATGTTCATGGCGCTGGTCCATCCATGCAGCATAGTAGACGATAGACCGCCCGTCGAGATATTTTTCGATAGCGGCCTTTGCCGAGGGGGTGAGGTGCTGTTCGGCGATATATGCAATGGCCTCATGGGCTGTACGGTTCCATGCGGATGCTGACTGGATAGCACACCATGCCAGGCAGATGAAAAGTGTGATGTTTTTTTTCATGATCGAGGTTCGGTTATTCGTTTCGGTAATCTATTTTTTTTGCGATGGGCGTTATGCCGCAAAAATCCTTGGTTTGCGGAATTTCGATCTCTTTTCCGGCTTTTGCCTTCTTGCTGAAAATCTTGAGAGATTCGTCTCCTTTGTGTGTCGAATAGGTCACCTCGGAATTTTTCACTTCCCGCCAGCCGAAGAGATCTTCGGCAGTCCGTTCGTTCTTGCGAGCTATAATATATACCATACCATCCGCGTCGGGCACGATCGTGCAGGATTGAGATAAGATGCCGACCGTTGCGTTGCGTATCAGCATATCGAAATCTTCGAATCGTTCGGGGAGGATATTTACAGGATAATTCCGGTTGAGGAACAACTTGGCTCCTTTTTTCAGTTTGACGAGTTTATACCCTTGTCCCGTAGCTTTGACTCCCGTGAGAGTCATCTCTTTGGCAAGTTCTGCGGCAGCCATGTCAGCGGCATGGAACGGAGAGTCGGTACGGAACGGAGCTACCGGCAGTCCGGCAGCGTCTTTCAGGTTCCCGATGCCGTCGTTGCTGAACATGTAGCGCACGGCGACGGGTTTACGCACGGCATCGCTCCAGACGATGAGTGTTCCGTTCTTCTGGTCGATCATGGCCCGGGCGGGTTGGAAGACCATCGATGCATCGCATATTTCGAGCGCCTGGGCCGGGTTTCCGTCGCAGGTGATACCGTCTTCTGCATCGTTGAACGAGATGATCGCTTTCTGACCCTTGACTGTCATAGAGGCGAATGTCGCGTGGCGGTATTTCGAACCGGATTTGCCATAGGTTTCAGCCAACGCCCAATTCGCTAGGCGGCGTCCGACCTCTTGCTTCCGGCGCGGATGGATGTCCTTGACGTTTTCGACCAGATCGGATACGACGACCATGCCGGTTCGGTCCTTCAATGCCGCTACCCGGGCTTGTTGTTCGCGGATTTCAGCCCCGCTGTTCGGGTGCTTGTATTTATAAGGAGCTATTTGTACGAAATAGAAAGGCAGTTCGCGGCCGAATCGTGTGCGCCAAGCGTCGATCAGCAGCGAAAAGGCATCGGCATAACTTGTGTGACCCACATTGGCTTCACCTTGATACCAGACGACTCCGGCGAGTGCAAAGTTGACGATCGGATGGATCATGGCATTGTACATCGATCCGATCGAGTATTTGTATGGGCTTTTGCTCTTGCGGTTTTTGGACCACATGTTTTTGAGTACCGGTTCTTTGGACATGTTCGATGCCGGTATCCATGTTTCGACGGGCGAGCCGCCCCACGAGGCGTGGACCAGTCCTACAGGCTGATTGAGTCCTTCTGTGAGCGCTTTCCCGAAGAAATAGCCTACGGCACTGAACCAACGGGCACTTTGGGCATCGCACACCTGCCATTCTCCTTCGCAATCTTCCTGATACCACGGGGAACTGTTGCGGGTGACGGTAAAGAGCCGGATTGAAGGGTTCATGGGTTTCTCTAACTCTTCTTGCATGTCAGTGATCCCTTGTGCGGCGCTGTAGTTCATGTTCGACTGTCCTCCGCACAGCCACACTTGTCCGACGAGAATGTCTTTGACTTCGATTTTCCGCTGTTGTGTCTGGACTGTCAGTGTATATGTCCGGTTGTCCGCCGCCGGGGTCTGGATGCTTGCCAGCCACTTGGTGTCGCCGGTCGATTTGGTTCGGACCGTATCTTGCGACCAGGAGGGAATGATCAGTACCTCCTTGTTGGGTTCGGCCCATCCCCATATCTTGACGTTTGAGTTCTCTTGCAGGACCATGTGGTCGCCGATGATTGACGGCAGCCGCAGGATCGGCTGGGCTGTGATTTGCCCGGCTCCTGCTCCCAACAGGAGCAGTGCCGCGCAAAGGCTTTTCAGGGTGATTCGTTCCATGATTCGTTGTTGTTAGTTGACACGGATGTTGAATTCTTTTTCGAGTTTGAGTTCGCCGGCCAGGGTGGTTACGGTGGCGACTACTGTTGTGACATATTCCCCCGGCTGCATGAAGACATGGGAATATTTTTCCGGCTGTTCGCCGCTCGCCGATTTGACTGTCATTCCGGTGTCGGCCGGGGCATGTTTGGGGGCGGGGCGGTAGATGGCATGGGTTATGGCCCAGGCGTCGCGGTCGGTCGTCGGCTTGAATGCCGCCTGCATACGGATTACGGTCGTGCCACCGCTGGAGACGCCTTTTTTGCAGATATTCGTGTCCTTACCCTCGGCATAGGATGCTCCGTTGACGACTTCGATCTGTTCCTGCGCCTTTCCGACGACGGAGATCAATGGTGTAGGAGCCTCGTTCGGGTAGCAGCTTTGCGACTCGACGGAGTAGATCTGGAACCAGGTGCGTCCGTTGCCTTTCAATCCGGTTTTTTCATCGACGAAATCGGCGTCGTAAGTGTCCACGTGGTAGAAAAATGCAAAATAGACGGGCGTGTCATAGTCGGGGAACCAAGAGGTTATGTCGGCGACACCCGAGTCATAAGGCTGGGTGATCGCATTGGCCTCGGGGTCGATTGCGGCGCCCGAGCTGACGCTGATATAGGGTGGAAGCTGGAATTGCGGGGATACGTCGGTCCAAGAGGCCTTGTTGATTGCCTCTTCGGTATACTCTCCGTTGAAGTTGGTCGAATAGCGTACCGTGGCGCAGTTGCGCTGCATGCCGTTGATGTAGATGGATTTGAAATTCATGTTTACTGAAGACTCTTGCAATTTGCCCTGCGTAGCGTAACGGTATTCATGGCCTGTTTCACCGGACCAGAATGTGATTTTGTCGGCTATGCCGCTGAAAACAAAGTCGATGCTTTCGCCTGCGTTGCAGCTCAGTGTTGTCGGGACGACGTTGAATTCGTCGGTCAGTCTAAAATCTTCCAGCGCGAGTTCGACGGACTTAACATAGTGCATGTTGGATTTGAAATCCACTTTACCGGGAAGTGTGAGCGTATTGACCGAGTTGTCGATGGCCGTGACTTCCAGGGTGATGTCGCCGTCGGGATGGTTTCCGGGTGCGACTACGAAGTAGAAACTGCGCTCCGATTTGGCTAACGAGGCTGTTTGTCCGAAGGTCATCGTGACGGATTTGCCGCCCTCGATGATGTCGATCCGTCGTTCAACAGCGGTAAGATCCGTCGTGCCCCGGACGATGGCGAGGTCGGTCGCTGCCGATGTGATGCGGATCTGTTTCACGGGAACCTCTTCCAACGAGGATGATGCCGCCATTTTCAGCTTCAGTTCCACGATGGTATAGAGGTTTCGGAAATTGAATCCGGCTCCCTTCGCCGGATCTGCAATCCGTACCGGAGCGGCGGTCATGAATCCATAGCGTGCAAGGTGGTCCGGCGAGCCAGCCGTGAGTTGCTGTTGTTCGGCGGGCAATACGATCGGCAACGCACCCGGCGTACTCTCGTTTGCGGCGGGATCGTAGGGGTAGTAGGCGTAGAACTCGCTGCCTGCGGCTACGTTCTGGTAGGCCTGCCCGTAGGTCGAGAACCGGAAGACGCAATTGGCGGCGTCCTCCGAATCGGGATATGCCGTATAAGCATAGTTGTCGCCCAATGATCTGTCGTCCTGAATACCGTATATACCGACTTCGTCGCGGTCCGTCCAACGGAAGGTCAGCCCGTCATCTTCTACGATGGCTTCGGTGCGTGTTTTGGCGACTCCGGCTGAAAAGGAGAAATAGTTTTCCGTATTGTCGCCGGGGATCGGGGCGTCCTGGCAGCCGGCGAGCATGGCCGTGGCCAGCATGCTGAATAGGAAGATGTTGTTTTTCATAACTTAATTGGATTTAGTCGTTCCATTCTCCCGGATCGGGCGGTGTGATGCCGCCGCTGTCCTCGACGACGGTGAGCGTAAGTTGGCGTATGGCCTCCTTGCGCCCGTAGACACTGGAGTTGATGCCGACGAACGTTACGGTGTAGGTTCCCGGCTGTTCGAACGTATGTTCGTAGGTCGAGGGCATCGGATCGGCTGTCGATTTGATTCCCTCTGCCAGATCCGGTCCCGTGTTGATGTCCGCCTGCCGGTAGAAAGGTCCGCCGATCACGTAACACTCTTTTGGGGTCTTGGGATAGGCGTCGCAGTACATCAGGATACGGGTTGTGTTGACGTTGGGATGCTGTTTGCCGTTGTCCTCGAACGATTCGGTCTCCACGACCTGCCAGTTGCAGTCGACGAATGGATAGAGCGTGCTGTTGCCCGCTTCCGTTACGCCGTCTATGCGGAAGTTTTTGATGAGCCATTGCGTGCGCGGATTTCCCTGTCCTCCGTATAACGAGGCGTCGTAGGTATCCACGCAGTAATGAAACATGAGATACATCGGGGTTTGGGCGTCGGGAAAAAGTTCGTTGATGCTCACTTCGCCCGATGCGACGGTCTGGTTGATGTCGGTTGGCATTTTAAATCGGTCGGTAAAATCGGTCCAGGTTGCACTCGTTACGTCTTCGACCGTGTAAACTTTGTCCGCGCCGTTGAAATCAAACGAGTAGCAGAATGGCACACGCGACGGGTTGCCGTGTCCGGGTGTCCCGTTGGGATTCTCGGTCGAGAAGGTGATGAACATCGTCGTCGGTGTGATCCGGTCGGTGGTTTTATAAGCATAGTCGTTCCCGAGTTCCCCGGAGTAGAACGAGATGAGGTCGGTATTGCCCGAGATGCTGAAAACGACGGGTGTGCCGGCTTTGACGGTCGTTGAGGCCACCGTAACTTTGAAATCGGGGGAAGATACCGACCCTTTTTCGCAGGCTGCGGCCAGCAGCGATATTCCGATGAATGCTATGATTTTTTTCATGGTTCTGAAATTGTCGGTTGGGGTTAGAATCCTTCGTTTTGCACCAGTCTGCGGTTGACTCCCAGTTCATACGACGGAATCGGCCATACGATGTCGCGGCGGGATACGTTTCCGTAATAGAGGCGGGCGGCCACATAGTAGGACGACGTGTAATGGTCGGGAATCGTGGACCGTATGGCTTGCATGCGGTCGTATAGCTCTCCCCAGCGCACGAGATCGTCTTTGCGCAGCAGCTCGAAGCCCAGTTCGCGGGCGCGTTCGTCTTTGATTTCGTCGAGCAGTGCCGATTTGCCGGCCTGTTCCAGATCGACGGCCGGTGCGGGTGTATGGATGTCCAACCCGTGACCGCGACGGCGTATCCTGTTCAGGTATTCGTAAGCGTCGGCAAGTTCCTGGCTGTCGTCGTTATCCGGATCGGCCGCAACAGCCTCGGCGTACATCAGCAGAACGTCTGCATAACGCAGTACCGGGAAATTGATTGGAGTGTATTGCGAGTCTTTCGGATTGGAGAGTTCGTACTCCCGTCGGAATTTGCCGCAGAAGCGCATCCAGTAATTGTTTGCGCAGTCGATTTTCTCCCCGGTCTTCCCATCGTAAGAATAGGAGGCGATGGTCCAGTCGCGCCGCAGGTCGTCTTTGTCGAACAACTGATAAAAATACTGCGAGGCGCGGATCGTGCCCAGGCTGCGGCCCCAGTTGTTGATGTCGATGCTGTAAGCGATGCCGTTGATGCGTCCTACCTGTCCGGCTGTCGTGGTATAGGTCGACTGGTTGTTCCCGTAGAATTCCACTTCGAAGATCGATTCCCGGATGTCGTATTCGTCTTGGATGAGTTTTAGGAAGACATCTTTGTACGATGGATTCAGTTCGTGGAATTCGTAGCCGATGACTGTGGCGGCATACTCCTTGGCTTTGGCATACATTCCTGGTTCGTTGAGCGGATTACCGGCCATATAGAGCGCTACGCGGGCGAGAAGTCCGTAGGCGGCCGATTTGCTGAGTTCTCCGCCTCCTGTAAGTGTCGATGCGTCGGGTAGCAACGGGGCAGCCCATTCCATCTCACGGATGATCCACCTGTAAACTTCGCGCGGATCGGATTGCGGAATTTGCACGCTTGTTTTGTTGCTGTCTTCGGGAACTTCGGTGATGAGCGGAATATTTTTGAACCGGATGACGAGCATGAAATGGTAGTAGGCTCGCAGGAACCGGGCTTGAGCTTCGATTTTCGTGCGGATTGTCTCATCCATTTGGGGCTGGCCGATGTATTTGAGTAGCATGTTGGCTCGTCCGATACCGCTGTACAAGTCGCGCCAGTAGCCCAATATCTTGGCGTCGGCCGAGGAGACGTTGTAGTAACCGACAGAGCTTTCGTCGATCGAATAGCGTTCGTATCCCAGATCGGCCGTCAGGCCTACGCGCCCCAGCATATTGACGCCGTAGACCGAGTTGTTGGCCAGTGTCGCATAGACGCCGAGCAAGGCCGACTGGAGTTGTTTTTCGGTTTTGTAGAATTCACCGGGCTGAACGAAGTCTTCGGGTTCGGTGTCCAGTAGCGAACACGATGTGAAGAGCATTATAGCCACTGTTCCGGCAAACAGGGCATAATATAATGTGTTTCTCATGGTCGTAAGCATTTAGAAGATGAGTTTGATGCCGCCGGTGAAGATGCGGTTGCGGGCGTATGCCGAGTAGTCAAAACCCGGGGTGAGCGCCGTATAACGGGTCGATACCTCGGGATCGAGTCCCGAATAATCGGTCCAGGTGAAGAGGTTCTGACCCGATACGAAGATTTCGCAACTTGCAATGTGGAGTTTGCGGATCCAGTTCCGGGGCAGTTTGTAGCTGAGTTGTAGAGTTTTCAGGCGCAGGAACGAGCCGTCTTCGATCGTTCGCGAACTGTAAACGCCCGAAGGCCCCTGGCCGTTGGTACGGAAATTCCGGCTTGTCTGGTTTTCTGGCGACCAGCGGTCGGCGTAGGAGGCGTACTGGTTGATGTTCTTGCTCAATGCGTTGCCTTCGAAAATGATGCGGTTGGCGTTCATGATGTCATTACCGTAGTTCCATTGGAAGAAGACGTTCAGCGTCAGTCCTTTGTACGTGAAGTTGTTATTGAACCCTCCGGTGTGGATCGGTTCGCCGCGGCCGATGACAACGCGGTCTTTGTCATTTACAACCCCGTCGTTGTTCTGGTCTACGTACTTGATGTCTCCCGGCTGAATCTTGTCGCGCTCCTCTCCGTTAGTGGGAACACCTTTTTTCAACGTATAATTTCCGCTGCTATCGCAGTCAAAATCGTCGAGACCGTAGACTCCGGCCCATTCATAGCCGTAGAATTGCGCCATGGGTTGTCCGACCTGTGCGATGTAGAGGTAGGAACTGTTGTAGTCAGCCGTGAAACTGACTTTCGAAAGCAGGAATTCTTCACCTTCGGTTAACTCCATTACCTTGCTGCGGTTGAAACTGATATTGAAATCCGAGGACCATGTAAAGTCTTTGGTCTGGATGTTCACGGTGCTTAGCGATAGCTCGATACCCTGGTTGCGTACGGCGCCGACGTTTTTAAACACTTTGGTATATCCCGAACTGTATGGCATGTTGGCGTTGAGCAGCAGGTCGGTCGTGTTCTTCCGGTAGAGATCGACGGTGAAATTGAGCCGGCTGCGGAACAATGAAAGGTCGTAACCGATGTTGTACTGCGTGGTCGTTTCCCACGTCAGGTCGCGGTTGCCGAGGTTGTTGGGAATGTAGGCTTCGCCCGGCGTGGCGTTCCCGATCGAATAGTAGTCGGACATACTGATCGAAGGGTAGGCCGAAAAGTCCCCCACACGGTTATTTCCGGTCATGCCGACGCTCACGCGCAGTTTGGCCTCGTTGATCCAGCCTGCCATGCGCAGCCATGGCTCTTCGCCCATGCGCCATGCAAAAGCCCCCGAGGGGAAATAACCCCATCGGTGTCCGTCCATGAACTTCGAGGAGCCGTCGGCACGGAACGAGGCCGTGAACATGTAGCGGGATTTATAGTTGTAGTTGACGCGCGCCAGTGCCGACATGAGTGTGTTCTCCGACAGGGAGACGTTCGTCGCGTAGGGAAGTCCGTCGTCCATACCGCTCAATCCCAGCCCCTCGTCGGGGATGTTGGTGGTCTCAAATCCGTATTTTTCCGTCGTAGTGCCCTGCATCGTGAAGCCGACCATTACGTCGAAGTTGTGTTTGTTGTTGTATTTGCGTTTATAGGTCAGCACGTTTTCGTTCATCCAGTCGTTCCGGAGGTAATCGGCGACCGAGGCATTTACATTCTTGCTGTTGTTGGGACGGGGATAGCCTTTGTAGGATTCCGAATTGTTGAATTCCGTCGTTCGGGAGTTGTATGATGTGTAACCGCCGCTAATATTGAGTGTCAGGCCTTTTGCCAGCGTGATGCCCAGTTTGGCATTGGCCATAAAGGTCGTGCGTTTCTGGTGTCGGTTTTCGTTCATGGTGGTGATGTAGGGATTCATTACGGCCGAGTTGCTGCCGTCGAAATCGTCGTCGAAGAGATCGTCGGTGCTTTGGTGTGAAAGCATCACGGGCCGGAAGGCCCACGTGCGGTACATAAGGTAGGTGGCGTAAGAGTTGGATGTGGAGAGGGCTGACGAACTGGTCTGGCCGCTGATCTTGTCTTGAGTGTAGTTGGCGTTGAGCGACAGCTTCACGGCTTTGCTGATTTGCTGATCGAGCGATAAGCGGCCCTGGTATTTCTTGTAGCCGGAATTGACGATTACGCCCGGTTGGTTGCTGAGCGATGCCGAGGCGGCGTAACGAGTCATTTTGTTACCGCCCCGAAGCGATACGTTGTGCATGTGGACGAATGCCGTGCGAAAGATCTTGTCCTGCCAGTCGATCGCCCGGATGTTCCGGTAATCGTCCAGCGTACGGCCTTCATTGGTCAGGAAGGTCGCATAGTTCGACTCGTCGCGTTCGATCATGTAGTTGACATAATCGTAGGAGGACATCATGTCGATCTTTTTCGTTACCGACTGTACGCCGAAGGTTCCCGTGTAGGAGACGACGGCGCGTCCGACCTTTCCTTTTTTTGTTTCGATGATGATGACGCCGTTGGCGCCGCGCGAACCGTAGATCGCTGTTGCCGAGGCGTCTTTGAGAATGGTCATCGACTCGATGTCTTCGGGGTTGAGCGCTGCGTTCGAAAAGTTCTCGATGGGGAATCCGTCGATGACGTAAAGGGGCGAATTGTCCTGCGTGAGGGAGTTCGTGCCGCGGATCACGATGTTGAAATCCGTGCCCGGTTGCCCGTCGGACGAGGAGACGTTGACGCCTGCTACACGGCCCTGCAAAGCTTGGTCGAACGATGTGACGGGGGCTTTGATCAGGTCGGTGACCTTGACGACGCCGACCGATCCGCTGACGTCCTTTTTCCGTTGCTCGCCGTAGCCAACTTCGATCACCACGGCGTCGATTTCTTTGGAGTCTTCGGCCATTGTGACGTCGATTTTCGTGCGGGTCCCGACAAGCGCTTCCTGCTGGGTATAGCCCAGCAGACTGAATTCAAGCACGTCGCTTGAGGCGGCGTTAATGGTGTATTTGCCTGCATTGTCGGTCGTCGTGCCGGAGAACGTGTCCTTAATGATCACGGTTACGCCGATGAGCGGCTGTTTGTTCTTGTCCGTTACCATACCGGATACGGTGATTTTGCCCTTTGGGGCGGGGATCGCCAGGATCGGGCCGATGCCGACCGTCAGGCAGACCGCGGCCCACAAAAGGCGAAGTCGTTGCGAATATAGAATTTTCTTCATAGATGGAAGTTTTAAGGTCTTTTTTTCAATACGCTACCGGTATATCGGTCCGTAGTTGTTGCAGGCGCGGTAGTCGGACCCTTCGGGATCGGAGCCGAAGGCGGCCCAGGCCGAAGGACGGAAGATCTTCTCCTCGTCGATGTTGTGCATGCAGACCGGAATGCGGAGCATCGCGGCGAGCGTGATGAGATCGGCTCCGACGTGACCGTAGGTGATGGCTCCGTGGTTGGCGCCCCAGTTGTTCATCACGTTGTAGACGCTTCGGAAGGCACCCTTGCCCGTAAGCCGGGGAGCGAAATAGGTCGTCGGCCACGAGGGATCGGTGCGTTTGTCGATGTGCTCGAAGATTGCGCGGTCGACGTTCACGGCCCATCCTTCGGCGATCTGCAGAACCGGGCCTTGCCCTTTTATCAGGTTCAGGCGGCACATCGTGACCGGCATGTCGCCGCGCGTGAAGAATTTCGACGAGAAACCGCCGCCGCGCATATACTCGCGGCCGGCCGGATGCCAGGTCGTCGCTTCGAGACACCGCTCGGCGTCCTCTTCGGTGATCTCCCAGAAAGGTTTCATCACGGGATTGCCTTCGGTGTCGGACGTCGCGCCCGAGGCGTCCAGAGTGCTGCTTCCCGAATTGATGAGGTGGATGATGCCGTTTGCGGCTTTGCCCGTCAGTTTCTTTCCCGTGACGCGCTCTACGGCCTCGGGACTCCAATAAGAGCGGACGTCGGAGAAGAGCTGCGCCTGGTTGGTCAGCAGGTGCATGAAGAGCATCGAAACGCCGTTCAGCGTGTCGTTCTCGGTGGCGAAGGTGTAGGCTTCGCGGATGCCGTTCCAGTCGAATGACGTGTTGAGGATGGCTTCCGAGAAGTCGCCGTCGGGGCGGAAGTCGGTCCACTGGCGCTGACCCTGGAAACCTCCGGCGATGGCATTGTGTCCGGCGGCCTCCTCTTCGAAGCCCATTTCGGCGAGTTTCGGATTGCCGGTCATCAGGTCGCGGAAGATCATCGTCATCTTGACCACATACTCCCACACCTCGTCTTTCTTTTCGCGCGAATAGCGGAGGTGTTCCGGATTGAGGTCCTCGCCTTCGTGCGTCTTGCAGTACTTTTCGACCCAAGCCATCGCCCGTTCGAACTCCTCCTTGTCATAGATGCCCAGTTCGATGCGGCGGGCGATCTCCGAGCAGTCGACGGCTTCGTTGCGCATGCCCAGATATTCCTGGAAGAAATCGGGATTGGGCATTGAGCCTGCAATTCCCATTGATACCGAACCGATGGAGAGGTAGGATTTACCTTTCATCTGCATGACGGCGACGGCGGCGCGGCCGAAACGCAGCAGTTTCTCCTCCACGTCGGGTGTGATGCTGTTGTCGTCCTGCTCCTGCACTTCGGAGCCGTAGATGCCGAATGCGGGCAGTCCCTTCTGATTGTGCCCGGCCAGCGCCGAGGCGAGATAGACGGCTCCCGGACGCTGGGTTTTGTTGAAGCCCCAGATGGCTTTGGGCATCAGCGGGTCCATGTCGATGGTTTCGGAGCCGTAGCACCAGCAGGGTGTCACCGAGAGGACTGCCCCGACGTTGTTCGCGGCGAATTTCGCGGAGGCCATGGCGGCCTCCTCCACGCCGCCGATGGTGCGGTCGGCGATGACACATTCGACGGGGGTGCCGTCGGCATAGCGCAGCTTTTCGGTATAGAGCTTCGCGACGCTCTGGGCCATGCCCATGGTCATCTCTTCGAGGGATTCGCGGATACCGCCGCGGCGGCCGTCGATGATCGGACGGATACCGATTCTGGGATGTAAGTTTTTCATAGTCTTATGTTTCTCGGTTTAATTTGTCTTTTTCGTGAATTTCGTGAGCAGGAAGCCCGTGAGGAAGATGACCGTCGTTCCGAAGACGATCGTCAGGTAGGTGTGCAGCGGGCTGTGGAAGCGGTAGAAGGGCGAACCTTCGTTGATCAGCGGCGAGAGGCTCATCCATGCGATGGTCAGCAGGCCGAGGATCACCGCGATGACGGCGTGGGCCCGGCGCACCGTCTTGCAGACGACGCCCAGCAGGAACAGTCCCAGCATGCCGCCGCTGAAGATCGACGCCAGCTTCCACCATGCGTCCAGCACGCCGTCGATGCGCATCATCATCAGTCCCATGATGATGCCCAGCGTACCCACGACGAACGACGTGGCGTAGAGTACCCGCATGCTCTTCTTTTCGGAGAGCTCCTTTTTCGAGAGCCGTTTGGCGAAATCCGTCAGCACGATCGTCGCCGAGGAGTTGATGCTCGTGGCGATGGTCGACATGCCGGCCGAGAAGAGCGAGGCGATCACGAGACCCGTGAGGCCTGTGGGCAGTCCGTGGACGATGAACCACGGGAACACTTGGTCCGACGGCGTTCCGGCGGGCAGCAGTTCGGGCTGTGCCGTGTAGTAGGAGAAGAGCGCCGTGCCGATGTAGACGAAGACGAGCGAGACGGGGATGTAGAGCAGTCCGCCGAAGA